>Ga0208694_1005945_pt1 | contig 10142 bp, 9 predicted proteins | sample AD_UKC078_MetaG_FD_184442 | JGI IMG/M metagenome (GOLD analysis project Ga0208694, IMG submission 184442) | Active sludge microbial communities of municipal wastewater-treating anaerobic digesters from USA - AD_UKC078_MetaG (SPAdes) (version 2) | ecosystem: Engineered > Bioreactor > Anaerobic >...
GCGGCGTCTGAATCTGGCGCAGGCCTTCAACCCGATGGGCTCGCTCCTCGGCATGCTGGTCGCCAGCAAGCTGGTGCTGCGCAACCTGCAAGCCAAAGATTTTTTCGCTGGCATCACCGCGAAGCTGAGTGCGCAAGGCGTCCCCGAAAGCGGTATGGCCGAGGCCATCAAAACCTACCTCGCCGAGCCCGCCAACCAGGCCGCCTATGCCGCGATGAAAACCCACGACATCACCACCATCCGCGACCCCTACGTCATCTTGGGGCTCGTGGTGGCGGTCTTCTTCTTTATCTTCCTGTTTAGCAAGATCCCGGACCAGCGCTCCGCCGAACAGATTCATCCCATCGAAACAGCCAAGCGCCTGTTCCGCAACCGCAACTGGGTCGGCGGCGTGATCGCCCAGACCTTCTACGTCGCGGCCCAGATCACCTGCTGGACCTATATCATCCAGTACGCCGACAGAAACTGCGGCTTCAGCTTTGAACGCGCTCAGGACTGGAACATCGCCGCCATGCTCATCTTTCTCAGCAGCCGCTTCATCTGCACCTTCCTCATGAAATACCTGAACGCCAGCCTGCTGCTCACGCTGCTGGCCATCGGGGGTATTGTGCTGACCACGCTGACCATCCTGCTGCAGAATCTGGCCGGCCTGGTCTGTCTGGTCGGAGTCTCGGCCTGCATGTCGCTGATGTTCCCCACCATCTACGGCATCGCGCTGGACGGACTCGGAGAGGACGCGAAACTCGGATCCGCCGGACTGATCTTCGCCATTGTCGGCGGGGCGCTGATGCCCATGGGCGCGGGCTGGTTCATCGACCAAGGCTCCTTCAATCTCGGCTTCATCACGTTGACCGGCGAAAGCGCCTCATTCGTGTTGCCGCTGACCAGTTTCATCGTGATCGCCATTTTCGGCTGGCGCACCTTCCGCTCCCTCAGGCCCAAACCAGCGTAATCCGCGCTCTTTGTCATGCCTCCTAAAACTCCTGCCACACGCCGCAAAAAAAAGCAGCTCGTCAAAACCTTTGTGCTCGACACCAACGTGCTGCTTCACTCACCGGTAGCCCTCGCCGTGTTCGATGACAACCATGTGGTGCTGCCGATGGCCGTGCTGGAGGAGTTGGACAAATTCAAGGCCCAGAGTTCCGAGCTGGGCCGCAACGCGCGCGAGTCGATCCGCAAGCTGGACGCGCTGTGCCAGAACGGCAAACTCGCCGAGGGCGTCAAACTCCCCGGCGGCGGCACGCTGCGCGTGCTGGCGACCCCCGAGATCGAAAAAGCCGGCCTGGAAGAGCACACCCCGGACAACGCTCTGATCCGGCTCGCCTACTGGCTGGAACGACAGGGCGAACGGGTTATCATCGTCTCGATGGACATCAACGTCCGCGTCAAGGCCAACGCCGTCGGGCTCGATGCCGAAGACTTCGAGCATGAGAAGGTCAACTTCGATGAGTTGTACTGCGGATACGCCGAAGCGTCTGTGCCGCGCGCCGTGATCGAACGCCTCTACAACGGCCAGATGCTGACGAAGGCCCCCGTCCGTTGCCACCCGAATATGTTCCTGTATCTCTCCGCAACGGAAGAGCCCGACATGAAAGTCATCGCCCGCGTGTTTCCGGACGGCACGCTCGCGGAGATCGACCTGTCCATCGACACGGTGTACGGCATCCAATCGCGCAACATCGAGCAGCGCATGGCGCTCGAACTGCTGATGGACCCTGCGGTGACCCTCGTCACCCTCATGGGGCAGGCGGGTACCGGCAAGACGCTGCTGGCCCTCGCGGCAGGCCTTCATCTGGTTCAGCGTGAACACCTCTACGACCGCATCCTCGTCTCGCGCCCTATTGTGCCGCTCGGGAAAGACATCGGTTACCTTCCGGGTGACAAGGAGGAGAAACTCTCGCACTGGATGGAGCCGATTTTTGATAATCTCGATTACCTGTTGCGCAAAACCCAGCCCAACCAACTTCCGCCCGGTGCGAAAAAACAGCCCAAGATGCTGACGCCGCAGGACCGCATCAACCAACTTCTCGAAAACGACACCCTCGAGCTGGAAGCGCTCACCTACATCCGGGGCCGCTCCATCTCCCGCCAGTTCATCCTCATCGACGAGGCACAGAACCTCACGCCGCACGAGGTCAAGACCGTGATCAGCCGCGCGGGCGAGGGCTCCAAAATCATTTTGACCGGCGACCCGTACCAGATTGACAACCCGTATCTGGACGCGTCGAGCAACGGACTGACCTATGCGGCCGAACGGCTCAAAGAGCTGCCGCTCCACGGTCATGTCACGCTGCATCAGAGTGAACGCAGTCAGCTTGCGGCCGCAGCCGCCCAATATCTCTGACGCCCATCGCGGCGTGGAGCGGAGGAAGATGAAAAGCATACCCGGCACAACCCCGGTTCAGAAAGGGGCCGTTTTCCTGGCCACCGGTTTCGGAATCGGCCTGATCGCGCCGTTCGCGCCCGGCACATTCGGCTCCCTGCCGGGTGTCGTGCTCGCCCTCTGGCTCACGCGTCAAGTTCTGCCCTTGCAGATTTTGGCATGCCTCGGCCTCGCGCTGCTGGCGGTTCCGATCTGCGGTGTGGCGGAAACCGTGCTGGGCAAAAAAGACGACGGGCGGATCTGCGCGGACGAGTGGATGCTCTTCCCGATCTGCACGATCGGCCTGCCGCTGTTGCAGCACCTTTGGCTGGTACCGTTCTGTTTCGTCGTGGCGCGGCTCTGCGACATCCTCAAGCCGCCGCCGGCCCGCTCGCTGCAAGCGCTGCACGGCGGCGTGGGAATCGTGATCGACGATTTTTTCGCCTCGCTGTATGCGTTGGCGCTGAACCATGTCGGATACCGGCTGATTTTGCCTTTTCTGACCTCCTGACCCAATGTGAGCCCCCAACCCAACCTAACCTGTGTAAGGTGTTCTGATGATGAATGATTCAACCCGTACCCTGCTGAAAGAACTTCTCTCCCTGCCCACACCCACCGGCTTCGAGTTGGCCGGCATGCGGCTGCTGGCCGCGCGGCTGCGCGACGCCGCAGTGCCGGGCGTCCGTTTCGACGTGCACGGCAATCTGCATGCGTGCCTGAACCCCGATGCGCCGCTGCGGGTCATGATCGAGGGGCACGGTGATGAAATCGGTTTCATGGTCCAGCATATCGACGACGACGGGTTCCTGTACATGTGCCCGCTCGGCGGGGTGACCGTTCCGTTGCTCGCGGGCGAACGCCTTGTGATTCAGGGCCGGAACGGGCCGGTTTACGGCGTGTTCGGCGTACGGCCGCCCCATCTGCTCTCCGCCAAGGATCGCGAAAACGTCGCGCCGAAGGAGATCCGGGAGATCGCCGTGGACATCGGGGCACGGAATCAGGCCGAAGCGCTTGAACTCGTGGACCTCGGCAGTCCGGCCGTGGTGGCCTCAGGCTGGCTCGATTTGGCTAACAACCGCGCCGCCTGCCGTGGTTTCGACAACCGCATCGGCGCGTTCATCGTGACGGAGGCGATGCGTCGGCTGGCCCGTGAACAACTCAAGGTGGCGGTACACATGGTCGCCAGCGTGCAGGAGGAGGTCGGACTGGTCGGCGGAACCACTGCGGCCTATGACATCCGTCCGCACATCGGCCTCTGTGTGGACGTGACTTTCGCCACGGACGCGCAGAAAGAGGACCGCAAAATCGCTGGCGACATCCGTCTCGGGGCCGGACCGGCGCTCGCCATTGGTCCGACCTACCATACCGCGCTCAACGCGCGCGTCGTCGAGGCCGCAGAAAAGGCGCGCATCCCGCTCCAGCGGCAGGTGCGCAACCGTGGAACGGGAACCTGCGCCTGGGCCATGCGCCTGTCGCGTTCCGGTGCGGCGGTGGTGCAACTCAGCATCCCGCTCCGTTATATGCACAGTCCAGTCGAAGTCCTCAGTCTGGATGACGCCGCGCGCACCATCGATCTGCTGTGCGCCACCCTGCTGGACCTGCCCGCCGATCTTGACCTCTGCCCAAGTTGACGTATGCCCTATCCGATTGTCTACCTTCTGGATCGGAACGCCGCGAGCGAGACGTTCATCCGGCGCGAGATCGATCTGCTGCAACGCCGGAACTGGCCCGTGCTCATACGGTATGTGACATCCGGATCCAACGTGCTGAAATTCGCTCTGGGTGCCTGCCCGCGAACCGGCCGCGGCCGGTTCGTCCGTGCCGCGTGCCGACGCCTCCTTGCGGAAGGGTTCCGCTCGCCCGTCACCGCCTGCCGCATTCTCAAGCGCCTGCCTCAGGCCGCATCCCTCGCCGCACTGGCGGCTGAAACGGAGTGCCGCCTGATTCACGCCCAGTTCGCCGGTCTCACCGCTGAACTCGCCGCACTCGCCTCCCAAACGCTCGGGATCCCCTGGACCTGCGCCGTCCACGCCCGGGATGTCTTTACCGTCTCGCCGCGCCTGCTGGGTCGCCGCCTGCGCTCGGCCGCCGCCGTGGCGGCCTGTTCCCGCGCTGCGGCCGAAGCCGTCACCGCAGCCGGTTACCCGCCGCAACAAATCGCGGTGATCCATCACGGACTGCCTCTGAACGACTTCGCGTTCGACTCCATCCAGCCCGACGGGGTCATCCTGTTCGTTGGCCGTCTGGAGGCGAAAAAAGGCGTGGACACGCTGCTTCACGCCTGCGCACTGCTCCGCGGACGCGGCGTGCCGTTCACCTGTGTCATTGCGGGCGAGGGACCCCGCCGCAAAGACCTCACCCGCCTCAGCGACCGTTTGGGACTCGCGGAAAACGTTGTCTTCATCGGCTGGCAATCGCCGGAGGAGACCCGCTACCACATCATGGATGCGTCGATCCTCGTGTTGCCTTCGCGGCGTTTGAGTAACGGGGACCGCGACGGCATCGCGAATGTGCTGCTTGAGGCCATGGCCCTCGGCACACCGGTCCTGACCACCACCGCTGGCGCGGCCCCCGAAGTGCTCACCGATCAGGTGAACGGTCTGCTGGTGCCGCCGGACGACCCGGTGGCGCTGGCTGACGCGCTGGCTCAGGCTTTGACCTCGAAAAGCCAGCTGCTGCGCCTCGCGCAGGCTGGCCGCGCCACCATCGAACAGCATTTCGACGGGTCAAAAACGATCTCGGAAATCGAGGCGTTCTTCCAACGCGCGGTTACGCCCCCGTCTCCGGAACCGCCGGTTCCGACCATATCCGCCTGAGTCGGGCGAGCGCGTCGCGCAACGCTTCCCCCTTGGCCTCCGCCGCAGGTTCAAACACCTTCAAAACCGATTCCGTCCCGTAAAAGGCGAACGCGCCGAAGTCGATCTGGCCTGCTCCCGGAACCAGATGATCCTCCATCAGCGGGGCCACATCGTGAATGTGTGTGCCGCGCGTGAACGGCAGCAGTAGACGCGCCGACTCGACATGACGGATCCATCCGAGATTTTCGCGTACCTGACCGTGACCGAGGTCATGCCAGTACGCGAGTGCGGGGGTATCGAAGCGCCGTTTCAGCATCATCATCTCCGTCTCATCCGGGAACGCCTCCAAGGAAGGCAGGTTTTCCAGACAGAGTGACATGCCGGCTTTCTCGAACGCGGGCAGCAACCGCTCCAGCGAGAGGCAGAAACCGTCAAACACCGCGCGGACCCGCCGGGTCCGTAACCGTAACGCCTTCGTCAAGAGCGCGGCCGAACGTCCCGTTTCCTGATCCCCTTCCTCCAAACGCGCCTCAAGCAGTGCCCGCGTGCCCCGCTCCCCAAAAAGCGTTCGCAGGAAAACGCGGCCAGCGTGCAACACGACAGCCCGTGCCCCCATCCGTTCGGCGAACTCGCGCGTGCGGCCCAGCAGGATCGCGGCCATGGCCCGCTCATCCTCGTCCCGCGACGCCAACAGGTATAACTCGGGATAACCGTGCGGGGCGCCGATCGGCACCGGACAGTACGCATGCACACTGTCCACCACGGCGCGCCCGTCCCGCACGCAACGCTCGATTCCCTGGGCCAGTTCCTCCGTGGTGTGATACCCGAGTTCGAGCGCGTCGAAACCGAGACTGCGGATCTCCTCCGCCAGCGCCTCGCCCGAGTTGTGCCGCAGCGCGCACCAGTTTGTCGACAACGCGAAACGCATCGTACCTCGCTCCTCTTGCACCGCAGCCTCAGACCTGCCGGTGAATCAGCGTCATGAACTCCTGCCGCGTGGCCGGATCGGTCCGGAAGGAACCCAGCACCGCCGAGGTGGTCATCACCGAATTCTGCTTCTCCACCCCCCGCATCATCATGCAGAGATGGCGGCACTCCATAACCACGCCGACCCCCTCCGCGCCGGCTTCCGTCAGAATCGCCTGCGCGACCTCCTCGGTCAGCCGCTCCTGAATCTGGAGCCGACGGGCAAAACAGTCCACGATCCGGGCAATCTTGCTGACCCCCAGCACTTTGTCCTTCGCAATGTATCCGACATGACAACGCCCGTAGAACGGCAGCAGATGATGCTCACAGAGACTGTAGACCTCGATGTCACGCACGATGATCATGTGATTCAAGTGCGCCTGAAACACCGCACCGTTCAGAATCTGACGGGGCGTCTGCCGATATCCGCCGGTGAGGAACGCCAACGCGTCCGCCATGCGTTTGGGCGTACCCCGCAACCCCTCCCGCTCCGGATCCTCGCCGAGTTCCACCAACAATTTGCGGACCAGCTCGGTGACCCGTGCCTGATCAATCTGTTTTCGCTTCATGCCGCCACTGTACCCCAGCCCTTTCCTGAACTCAAGCCGTGAGTACAGGCACGCCTTCATGAACATGGCCCCTAACCATGAAACTTCATGAAAAGCTTGGCTACGGTCAAATCCGTTCATCAGACTTGCGGAATGCCGCATCGGAATCGGGAGCGGGAGTGTTTTCGTGTACAGGTGTGACCCGTCGGCTTGAAACGCTACGTTGAAGCTTGAAACCTGAAACCAAAGCGTGTTTTGAGTTCAGTGTCCCGGGAGGGTCAAACGTCTGCTTGACTGGCGGCGGTCACGCCGCCCACAAGGACAGGAGCACATTTTGTGCGATGACAAGAGCCGTGCTGTACGCGGGTCCGCGATGCCTCTTCCCGGCCAGTTTCCCCTTGCCCATAACCCTCCCGTATGCCAGACTAATATCAGGTTTATCACCTGAAGGACTCGCGCCCCCGCTGATCAATGACCCATGTTGCACTGCACTGGCTGGCGGGCGCGGATATTTCACCGCGAACAAGGAATAATCATGATGGCTAAGTTCTCGAAAGGCGTCGTTCTGTTCGCATTTGCACTGGCGCAACTGCATGTCGTTGCGGTGGACGTAAACTGGACCGGCGGCGCGGATGACGGCAACAAGTGGTCTACCGGCGGGAACTGGCAGGGCGGCCAGACACCAACCACGGACGATGTCGCGGTTTTCAACGTCGCCTCGGCAACAACGATCAACGTCGATACCGAGGATGCGATCGCCAAGCAGGTGAAAATTGCAGCGGCCTCGGCAGCGGTCACTTTCGGCGGTGACGGCATCGATTGCTGCGGGGTGAAGGATACGGTCATCCGCAACTCGTTCATCCACACTCAGGACGACTGCATCGCAGTCAAGTGGTCCGCCGAGAACCTTACTGTCTCCAACTGTATTTTCGTGACGGACGAAGCGAATATCGTCCGGATGGGCTACGAGTGCGGCGTTCACGCGAAGTTCGAGAACGTCGTTTTCCGGGATATCGACGCGTTGCATCTCGCGATGGCGAAGCGCACGGCGGAGAAGTACTGGTGCAACGGCTGCCTTCTATTGCAGGCATCGCACGAAGCGGTCATGCGCGATATCCTTTTCGAGAATATCCGGCTTAAGGATTTCGAGGACGGCCGGGATGAGCTCTTCGTCGCGAAGACAATGTCTATAAAATCCATCGCCGGTGACAACGGGCCCTGGACGACACCACTCGCCGGGCACATCAACGGTGTCACGCTCCGTAACATCACAGGACCGCGGCAATTTACGCGCGCGGATATCAAGCTCATCGAGAAGGATCAAGACCACAAGATCGAGAACGTGAAGTTCATCCAACCGCCGTCCGTCCGCGAGACCGAGGTTTCTTCAACGGTCATGCGCGTACCGCGACGAAGATGAGTAGAGACACATCCAAACCTCGCGCTTTCGCGAGGCAGACTCAACAGCACGATAACGTTGGCAGGAGGAAGATGAAAGTCATGCCTACAATCGGTTTCACGCTGTTCATATCGTTGTTCTTCGCCGTTGGGTTCGCCATCCTCGGCTACGGCATACGCAGCCTGGTCCTGTCCAACAAGGCGAAGACATGGCCGACGACCAAAGGGCATATCGAAACCTGTATGGTCACGGAATCAAGCGACTCGGAAGGGGGACCAACTTACAAGGCAGACGTGCGGTACAACTATATGGTTGCCGGCAAGCAGCATACGGGTGATCGAATCGCATTTGGTTATGCTGGCAGTGGCCAGAGATCGATGCACCAAGAAATAGCGGATAAGCTTGCGGCGGCCAAAACCGTACTCGTTCGATATGACCCCGCCAATCCGTCGCGGGCGGTGTTGTCGTACGGACTAAACCTGTCTACGATCATTTTGCTCGTGTTCGGAACAACGTGGCTGTTATTTACAACGGGTTTCGCGGCGTTGTGGCTGACCAGTTCTTTGAGCGACACCGGTATTCTTAACACGCTCGTGACAACAAGATGAGAATGACGTCAGACAGTGAATAAACGAAAGACAGTCATATTGATCGGTGCCGGCCTTCTGGCGCTGGTGTTGTTTCCCATTGTTCGGAGTACATGGGAGAGGCGCTGTCTGGATGCCAAAGTGCGTGGCCTGCGTGACGTCTTTCTGGCTCTCGCTGAAGCAAGAAGCGAAGCGGAAGCCCAAGGCCAGAAATACTCGCCGCCGCAAACCCTTGCGAAACTTCTTGATGAGGATGTAAAAGCGGAGTTAAAGCGAAACGGGATCGATTGGACGCAGATTCAATACTCCCCGGTGTCAGATGACATGTCAGACTCATGCGTAATCCTGTCGCTTGAATCTGGCGAGTATCTCATTACAGTTAGAAAAGGTGGGGCTGTTTTCCGTATCCCGAAAAAACACGCTCAACAAGGTGGTCTACCGAGCGCGATTAGGCATCGGTAGCCGATGTTATGCAAGGAGAAAAAATGAAGACACTTGTACTTATCGCACTCTTTTTTGCCGCATCAACGATGGCTGGTCCAGATCGGGGAGTAAGAGCGTTTTTGGGGTTAAGGTCAGCGGGAACCACGTTAACAGCGGTCAAGCGGGAGGTCATCCATGTCTATGCGCTTGCACGCATCGAAAAAGGGCAGTTCGTCAAATTTGAATGTTTGAGCAATGGGCATCTCTCGCCTCTGAAGGATGCGACATTTGAGCTTATATGGGGGCAAAGAAACGGCCAGCATGGATATGCTTTAGTGGCTGGCGATGCGTTGCACGATTTCAAGGCGGAGCCGATTTTTGAGAAATTCGTTTTTTTTACGGGTGGGCAGGCAAAAGGGGAGTATAAGGCTACAATCCACCTAGCAATAGAATACAAAGGGATGAAGGTGCTGGCGGGAGCCTTTAGCTCTCAGCCGAAAGACCCCGTGCCGTTCTTCAATCAGGCGGCAAAAGTCGAACATAGCTTGGCAGATGTTGACTGCGCGATACTCATTCTTTTCAAGGAGTGTCGATCAACTGAAGAGAGTTTGGATTTCATGCGCAAGTTAAAACTTCAAAATGACAAGAGAAGTGAATAGTGGCGGGGATGGAGAAGGAAAGTAAGAGGTAATAGGTAAGATGTAATAAGGTTTTCGCGTCTTGGTGCGGTGACAAGAACCGCGCTGTGCGCGGGTCGCGGCACCGCTTTCGCGCGCCGCTCTGCCGCAGTGCTTTTACACTCACCGTTGCGAGCCACTGCGTGGTCGCAACAAGAGGGGTTGACCCGCGACATTCGACCCGCGACCTGCGGCTGGAGCACCCCCCCAAAAAACCTTTGCCCTTAGTTTCTCCGTTTCCGAGCGAAGGCGGCTTCGATGTGCGCGGGATCGTCGGTGTCAACGGTGATCGCCCCGCCTTCAAGCATGATGAAGCGCCGGGCGACCTGCCGCGCGAAGGCGAGGTCGTGCGTGGCGAGCAGCAAAGCCGCCGGTTGACGCG
>Ga0208694_1005947_pt1 | contig 10140 bp, 8 predicted proteins | sample AD_UKC078_MetaG_FD_184442 | JGI IMG/M metagenome (GOLD analysis project Ga0208694, IMG submission 184442) | Active sludge microbial communities of municipal wastewater-treating anaerobic digesters from USA - AD_UKC078_MetaG (SPAdes) (version 2) | ecosystem: Engineered > Bioreactor > Anaerobic >...
AGATTACACAAAACTCAGGCATATCCAGGGGCGCGATGACCTTTGAAGGCTCGATAAAAGCAATGCGGGTTGAGTCATATTCCAGAATTGGAAATTTTTTGTTCATAAAACCTTGTTTAGCACAACATTCAGTTAACCTGCAATTCCGGCCCGAAGGGCTTGGCGTGGTTTGTGCCGAGCGAAGCGAACAGCACAAACCATGACAACAGGAATTGTCAGGTTGAACTGGTTGTTGGATGCTTCTTCCTTCTTCAATTTTATTACGCGCCCCTCTTCCGCCGAAGCACAGGACGTGCGTAGGCGGTCTTCATTATTCCATGATTTCTCTAAAAGCATTATCAAATTCTGTTTTACGGATGTTTTCATTATAGAAAGGCATACCCCAAATAGTATATTTTTTTGATTTCCATAAAATATTTATCTTATGCTGTTTTTTTAAGGACTTTAAAAAGCCTTCTTTCCATGCGTCATGTTCTAATAGATGTTCACCTTTTGGTTCAATAAATACTTGGTAATGTACAGTTTCATCACCTTCCTTCTTCTTTAAGAAAAGAACAAAATCAGGTTCTACGGGTTTACCGTCATCAAAGTTAAATAGCTGAAAATGTCTTTCATTACGAACTAGATATATCTCAGAATATTTGTTCTTTAACTGCTCGTATGCTTTATCAATGTATTTTACCAGATATTTCTCTTCTGATGTCCCATAATTATCCGTGAAAGCATACCAGTCTTTTTGGCTTAAATCTATTCGTAAGTTATGATTCAATGTTTGACTCTGTGAAACACCATATTCCTGGTCTCCATTATCATTTACATAAATATTGAGTTTTTTATCTTTGAATATTTTTGATATATCATAGGGCTTAAATTCTTTTGTTCCCTGAAATTCAACCTTGTCAGACTGAAGAGTACTGCTAATATCTTGAAGAATGTATAATGCTATTTTCAGTTTTTTTGAATAATCGAGTTCAGAGACACCTTCTCCTGAACCCTCAACCTCAACTTTTATTTTCCCAAGATAACTTGGAGATGTGATAAACTCAGTTACTGATTCAACATTGGGTAAAAATGATTTCAAATTATTAAATCGGTAAAACTCCAAAAGAGCTAATGCTTTTCTAATAACAGGTTTACCAAATTCGCAAAGTACGTAATTTTTTTGCTTTTTTGAAATAGCTTTGGTCGGGGAGTCATTGAAAGCCAGAGATGATTGTACGGCTCCTGTTTGAAAATTGTAGTGGTATAACTTTTCGGTAATAGTGTTTGGAAGTGCAAATAAGCCGGAACGGTCATATCTTATTTGGTCATTTTTGAAAACACAACCTGTTTTAAAGAAACTAGATTCTTTAAAATCCATTTTAAGTTCAAGTTGTATTTCTTTTGCGGTTTTTTCCTTAATACCTATTTCATGCAAAGCATTATGTAACTCGTGTATGTATTTTGGATTATAAGCACTGTGGTAATAAAGTTCTTCGCAAATACGAAGTTCGTTATCAAGGTCGTTATCATATTTACGTTGGTATTTTGATTGCGTATCATCAATTTGAAAAGGACAGTACCTTGCACCTCGACCGATTAATTGTGCTTCGGCAATTGTAGTTTTACCAGGTTTTCCGGTTTTCGTGTCTGCGTCTCGTGTTTCATAAAGCCGAACGATGTCAAAAAGATTGAGAACATCCCAGCCTTCATTAAGTTTATCTACTGCAAAAACAGCCCGGTATTCATTATTTAGATTTTCAAGGGTATTGACAGCAATCTGTTTCTGTTCACTTTCTTCTTTACTGTTAACCTCGATACACTTTTCAACGGAAAAATCGGATTTTAATTCTTCAATAAGGTTTTCAATTGTGATTCCGTTCGACTCAAAATAGTTAGAGCACTTTTTAATTACTGGATCGCTACTCTTTAAAATGGCAGTAATTTCAGACTTCTTTAACGTCTTGATTTTATCAATGAATTCAAGATAAAACGTCTTACTTTCTGCGATTGTTTTTGATTTAAAAAGTAAAACAGGTTTAATAAGTTTCTTATATTTTTCAAAAACTTTCCGTCGATATTGGCTCAATACAATCGCCTGTAAAGCTCTTTGAATAAGAGGAACATCAGATTGTAATACTTTGACTTCTTTAGAATAGCCATCAATACGGAATTGTTTCAATGGATAATCAAAGATTATCTTATCTGAGTATTTAGATACTATTTCTGGAATGGATAAATCAATTGTTGCGGTAAATTCAAGAAGAATATTCTCATTATTTGATCTGAATATACGGCTTACGGTAGTTTCCCACGAAATTAATTCATCCTTTTCTTCGACTGACAGCTTTCCTTTCTTTGTATCTACATTGATATGGTGTGCTTCGTCAGATACAAGAGCGATTTTTTTATCGATAAAATCATCGTAAGTTACTGAATTCTCGCGTGGGGTATTTAACCTTGAATGAAGACCCTGAATAGTCGAAAAAACTATATTGATACAATCATCATTTGTAGATTGGAAATTATCGACTTCTCTTATTTGAACTTTCTTGTCACCAAATGCAATAGTTTCTGCAAACAGATATTTTGATGATTGAGGATTCAAGAAATTGTCACGGGTTTTATTGATTATATTTGTACTATTAACAAAAAACAAAAAATTCCTGTACCCTTTCGTATATAGATGAAGAATAGCTCCAGCCATTATTAAAGTTTTTCCGCTGCCTGTTGCCATGTGGAAAAGCAGTTGTGCTGGTTTTTGACGGAGCTTGTCATTGTCAAGATAGTGAAGAAAACGACCGAATGCTTCTATCTGATATGGTCGAAGCACAAATGTCGGATTGAGATTATTCTCAATATAATTCGGTGTTTTTGGAAAAAGAATGCCAGCTGTTTGCAGAGCTGAAAGAATATCGTTTAAAGTTTGAGCCATTCTTACGCCTCTCCATAAAACATACGATTTAGTTTTTTATCGGCTTCAGATACATGATAGTCTTTATCTTCTATTTCACTGTAATTGACATATAATTGATTTTTATCGAGTATCTCGATGAGTAAACGTTTTTGGTCTTCAAGAGATAATTCTTGAAAGTCGGTTATATTGTCATTAATTGCTTTAGGTGCGATTTTGTAGCTAATAAACGCCTTTCCCTGCATTTCTTCCCATAACATTTTCAGCTCTTTTGTAGTTTTTGCTTTTTTTATTTTAGAAATATAGGCTTCATTCCATTCCATAAGCTCGCAATAAATAAATGAACCGCCACCTTTCCATTTAATTTCCTGTGCAAGATAACCCAAGTCGTTACCTTTTATAGTAGTTTTCAATCTTTCTTGAAGGATGGTTATTTGATCATCGAGTTGTTCTATCACAATGTATCTGCGGTTAAGCTTATGTGAAACGGTAGCTGTTGTACCACTTCCGGCAAAAAAATCTAATACAATATCACCCTCATTTGTAGATGCTTGAATTATTCGGCGTAATAGAGATTCTGGTTTTTGTGTACTAAATTCCACGCGTTCCTTTGCGGTTGGTATTTGTTGAAATGACATAATATCGTACCAAACGTCACCTACTGGTTTACCCTTCGCAATAACTTCATCTAGATATAAAACTTCTCCACGACCATCGAAATATTTCCTTCCATCTTTATCAATTTTATCAAATCTATCTAAATATTCTTTTCTGTGCGGCATTTTTTGTTTATTGAAAATGAACTGCGATTTATTCTTTGTATAAAATAGAATTGAATCATGGCCTCTAATCCAGTTATTTGCAATGGTTTTGTATCCAGACAATACCTGTGTGTCCCATATTATTTCCCGCTGAAAACACTCGCGTCCAAATACTTCATCCATTAGTATCTTGAAATAGTGAACTTCGTTATAATCGAGTTGAATATAAATTGATCCGTCATCAGAAAGTAGTTCTTTTGCAATTTCCAAACGATTTTTCATAAAACTCAACCAAGTAGAATGTGTAAAAGTATCATTATACTTAAAACTATCATTTGTTGTGTTATATGGAGGGTCAATATAAATCAGCATAATTTTACCTGCATATTTTTTTAAAGATTGTAAAGCTAATAAATTATTCCCATGAATTACCAAGTTTTCATTATGTATTTGATTTATTTCTTTCCCTGTTAACTCATATACTCCTTTTTTATCATATTTTTTCCAACCAGTAAAAACCTTCGGAGCTAGAAGTCTATCTATTTCATCCGGTGCGAGTGTTTCATTCCAGAATATTTCTTCTCTTTTCTGATCTTCCTTTGTTTGACCGCCTTCAAGCACACAATCTTTATAAGGCCATGCAAGAACTACTTCTTGACTATTGGTGATGTAATCACCTTGGGCATTAATTAATCCGACTTTATTCTTAAAAGCAGTATAACTATCCGGTAGAAATTCTTTATTTGACACAAAACGCTGAAACTTTATCTTGTCAAAAACAAGAATTCCTTCAATGTCGGTGAAAAAGTGTTTTTTAATCTTGGATTTTTCCAATAGGAGTTTTATTAATTTCGAATCTATAGCTAATGCAAGTTCGATAATTTTATTTTTCAGAAGCTTTCCATCAACGACGAGGCGTTCGTCTTTGGATAGAAGCTCAATTAATTCATAAAGTAAGTTCTGCATTCCGTTCTCCTCTTATATTCTTCTCTTAAGCCCGCCACGGATGGCGGGCTTTCTTAGGGGCGCGTTCGATTATAGCATATTCTCTATTTTCTTAGTTTAGCGCCGCGAAAGCGGCGTCCATCCAACGAAAAGCTAAGCCGGAGCGGCGCCGCAGGCGCTGCGATCGGCTTTAGCGCCTTGTTGGCCTTTCAGTTTCCACCAACTGCGGTTGGGCAGAGATCACGCATGTAGCAGCCGCCACATTCCGGTTCCCGTGACTTGCACCAGTTCCTTCCTATTTCCCAACACGGCAGATCCATCATACCAGGAAACTCTGGATGCAAGGCCTTTGCTTTGTAAATGACCTGTTCTACGCTTGAATTGTCTGTGCAAAGCCCAAGCCGTGAGAATACGCGGCGGACGTGCACGTCCGCCGAAATATCAATGGAGAAGTAATCCGCAAAAGGAATCTTAAATTCCCTCGCAAGAATGTTAGTAGCCATACTCCCGATCTTTGGTCCAACGCCATTGAATGCGAGAAAACGATAGACGACTTCCGCACTGGATGGTCTTCCTGACCATATGTGGGAGGCATCGCCTGCATAATCGTTGTTGATCCGTTGCACTGCCAAATGAAAACACTCACTCATCTTGTCAACGAAGCGATGAAGTGGTTCTGGTTTAATCATAAGGTTGTTCACATCAGCCCGCGAAAGCGGGCTTAGCTTATCCATTGAGAAGCCGTTAAGCTTTTCCGAAATTCGATATGGAATAAGCCATGCTTTTTCAGCTTTGATTTGGCGATCCATTACACAAGCCAATACAAAAGCGTGAGGATGGGTATCCAGATCATTAAGCAAATCATCTGCCTCTGGCACTTTAGTAAACTGAATCACTTGCTTTGGTGCATGAAAGAGGGTCTGCCCATGATCAACTAATCTATCGCGTATGCTATTTTCATTCATATTCATTTAGGCCAACGACCAAGCTCACCTGCGGCAATGAAGCGCAGCGGAATTGCCGTCCGGTGCAGCGCCTTGTTAGCTGCCTCGATTCTCTGTATACCTATACATGGTAGACTCTGACAATCGCGGTATCTTGGCCGTAAGATATCTTTAAATCATCTACCGGCTGGAGCGGATTGTCTGAGTATTTCCAACGCTGAGTGCTCTTGCTACCTTGGTTCCACAGCACCCCGGAAGGCCATGCATCCGGGACGTGTCTATTAAAGAACACGGCGGCCCCGAACGCGGGACAGCCCCACTGCTTCGACGCACCGGCAAGACCGTGTTTGGCGAAGTAGACATCGCCAGACCCACCTTCGCCTTTGGGGTAAAAGCCATGTATGAGGTCGAGTATGAAATCAACACCCGGGTTGGCCAGCCTACGGTGACGGATGCCGAAGCCATCATAGCATACGGCCAGGAATGCGCGCTTGCTCCCGACGTCGATTATGCGTGAACAACTGTCTTCTTCTACGAATGGGTCCGATGCGGCCTCGATGTTGTCCGCTTCTCCCTGCGTGGGGTGGAACTTCCTCGCAAGCCCGAGCAGTCCCTTGGAATTCACAGCCGCCGCCACTTGGTCTTTTGAGTCTCGCCCGTCCACACCAAAGCACACGATGGGTTTCTTCCGAGAGTCGCTAATCAACGCGCCTATTCTCGCAGCCAGTGTTGGCAGTTGTGTACAAGGTCTTTGTCTTGTCTTGAAGTATCCGGCAGGGAATAAAAGTAGGTCTGAGGACGTTCCAGCGCGTTGAAGAACGCCTTGCATGAGCTCAATCCGACTATCAACCGTGTGGTCTTCCGGGCAACTGACAAGCACAGTTGCCACGGATACGGTTGAACTATATGCTCTCACGGGAAGAGCCGGTGAGAGCATCTTCTTGAATGCTGAAACGTCAGCAGGCTTGCGAGCATCAAGAGAACACCATGGAAAGTCTCCCATGTAGATTCTGATTGTGGGAAACATTCCCTTTGTGAGTGGAAGGAAATCGCGGAGACAATCGTACCAAGCACGCTGTTCGTCGCGAAACTCCGGATACTTGTCCTTGGCATCAATCGAACGGCAGCGTTCGCGCCATTTCTGAAGATCAAACCCTAATGGCAGATCCTGAGGATAGCGCGAGAGGGCTATGTCTCGGGCTGCCGTGAAATGCTGAGACTCGTCGAACTCAACCACAGCGTCTATGCTCGGGATGTACAGGTCGCACCGATGTAGCTGCTTCAGCCTGACGAAGTCTCTGTGGCCTCTATGAGCCCGCAATGCATGGAATACCTCTTCCAAGTCGGCCCCGCGAGGGTGAGAGGCGTAGGCCTCCAACCTCGCAGGTACTGGGATCTTGTAGTCAACCTTCACGCTGCCGTACAGAGCGCGGAACATCTCTATCAGAGTATTCTTGCAATCGCTGCAACGCCCATCGTGCCTTCGCGCCTCAACCCGTCTGCGCGTTGGCTCCACGTCGAGAGCTTTGGCTGTGCCGCCCTGTATTGAGAACCCAAGACGGGCAAGGAACTCGTTGACTTCTTTGCCGCCGCTGAAATCAGACGGAGGTAGTTCGCTGCCATTGGCGAATCTATTGGCCACAGAGATTAGGTACTTCGGTGGGTAGAGGCGGGCGCCGTGCTTAAGATTGTATTTGGTCGAACCTCTTCCAGGAGGCACACCGTCACGATCGACTTCGGCAATAGCCTTGAGAACGTGCTTCTTCGTGATGTTGTCCGGTATCATTTTTTCTCCACCCGATGCATTCTCTCTTTGGCAGCTAACGCACACATAACCGGGAGGCGAAGCGCCTTATTTCGCCGATCCGGTTCATGTGATTGTTATGCCCTGAATTGTAGAATCACTGCATTTCCGTCAAGACGACATTCCAGATACCCCATGTCCCGAAGGATGGCGGCAATGAAAGACCCATGCCGAGGAGTCAATCGTGTTGTATTTAAGGCCACAGATTGGCTCTCCACCCATTGACCAAATCCCCCAGGTGCTGGCTCTGTCATAGAGAAACCGCCCTTAACTTCTCTGCCTCTGAAGTGATCAACAGCCGCTCTCAAAAAACTGTGGCTGATTGGTGTTTCACCTGAAGCAAATCGTATGATTATGCCATTATCGAAATCGCCTTCGTAATCGAACTGGGTTCTCCTGGCAGGTCCCCCGCAAGTAACGGTTGTTGGCAATGTCTCCTCCTTATCGGTGTATGTCGACTCACTCAAAACTTACAAGTCCCCGAAACGCCTTAAGGATTCTTCTATGAGTACTTGTTTATCCGGTGGACATGGATACTTTGCTCGGAGTGGGTCAAGTCTGTTGGGTGCTACCCTCCTCGTCTTCCCGTATTTCCGTTTTACGTCTGCTATCCAGCAGGTTTTGACAGTAATCCGACAGCGCAATTGGATGTCGTCCTGAATCTCCTTGTAAGTCGCCATGGGGTTCTCCTGTTTAATATCATCGGCATAACATTGTTTATACGGATCGGTGCTAATATTGCAAACGCCGACAGCACTGTCGGCCTAACACCCCTCTATCAAAGTTGCAATTTTTGGTTTAATAGCTTAATATTAAACAATAATCAACCTATTTTGTCTTTCTTCGTTGGGAATATTATCTGGATCGGTATAATATCCCCAAAAAACTTCTAAAGATTATCTGCCGGGCTTCTCACTGCAGATGGCCCTTTATTGAGAACATGGGTATAAATCATCGTTGTTTTTAAATCTTTGTGCCCGAGAAGCTCTTGAACCGTCCTAATATCATAGCCATCCTCAAGCAAATGTGTTGCAAACGAATGTCGAAAAGTATGACATGTGGCTCTTTTTAAAAGGCCTGCTCTTGCCACGGCATCTTTGACTGATTTTTGAATAATGGATTCGTCAATGTGATGTCTGCCGCGTTCACCGGTCTTCTTGTTTTGCCATAAAGTCTCCTGTGGAAACACCCATTGCCAACGCCATTCTTTGGAAGCATTTGGATATTTGCGCACTAAAGCATCCGGCAAGAGCACACGGCCGAAACCATTGGCAATATCGGATTCATGAATTTTCTTAACTTTGCTTAAATGCTCTATTAATGGTTTTTTGACCGATTCGGGAAACATCGTTATACGATCTTTATCACCTTTGCCGCTCCTGACGATTATTTGGTTCTTGCTAAAATCCAGGTCTTGAATTCTCAAACGCAAACACTCCATCAATCTGAGACCTGCGCCATACATAAGGTAGGCAATAATCCATTTATCGCCCGTTAGGTTACTCAGCACAGCTTTAACTTCGTCCTTGGTCATAACAACAGGCAATCTTACCGGATTTCTTGCGCGGATAACTTCCCCGATATCACCAATCTTACGGTTTAAAACATACTTGTAGAGAAAGATAATTGCGCATAATGCCTGATTCTGTGTTGAGGCGCTTACATGTTCCTTTACTGCCAGATGGGTTAAGAAAGCATTGATTTCCGGTTCGGCCATGTCTTTCGGATGTCGGACATGGTGAAAGAAAATAAACCGCTTAATCCAGTGAATATACGTCGCTTCAGTTTTGCGGCTATAGTGTCTGGAACGCATTGCCTGGCTAAGTTGTTCAAGGAGTTTCGGTTTGTTATCAGTTGTCAACAACGGCATAACAACACTTATCGCCGGAGAGGCTGCCGCCGCAGTTTTTTCTTTGAAAGATGTTAAATGATTAATTTTAGGCTGAATCATTTTCAAGCCCCTCATATGATAAGGCGAGTTTAGCGGGTCAGGATCGATATACAGACAGGAAGAAAGATGAGAGCCGATGCGGCAATAATGCCATAGGAAAACCAATTGACGTATTTTTCGCACTTCAGCAGACGTTCATCCCAATCGCTGTATTCGATAAATCGGCGAAACTTGTGGAGCAGTTTTGCTAGATGGTAGGTTTCTGGTTTATCCATGCTTCCCGCTTCAAAAGGATTTTCAAAAAAGATAATTTTGCTTTGCATATAGGCTTTCCTCTGTTTTTCTAAAAAAATTATTTATGATATTTGCGTACCACGGCGGTAATCACCCCCGCGATGCGTAACTCTTCTTTAGGAATAATCGTCGGATATTTGGGATTGGCCGCCTCCAGCGTTACTGCTTTCCCTTTTTTGCAAAAATATTTCATCGTCCAGTTGCCGTCCACTTCCGCCAGAATGATATCGCCGTTTTTCGGCTCTCTGCCGCGCTCCACAATCACCAAATCTTTGTCCATAATGCCCGCGCCCGACATGGAATCGCCGGTGACGGATAAGAGAAAAGAATTTTCGGGCCGGTTGACGAGATATTCGTCAAAGGAAATTACATCGCGCAGCTCTTCTTCCGCGGGCGAGGGGAATCCGGCGCAGACATCTCCCGCCAGGGGCAACGCCAGCGACAGGCGCGCGGGCGCCAGAAATCCCTTGGCGTCTTTTTGGAGCGCCCCCGCGCTGATTAATTTTTTCACCCAGAAGTGGACGACACTTTTGGAGCGCACGCCGAAAATCTCCACCATTTCCGAGTAAGTCGGCATGCGCCGGTTACGCCGGAAAAAGGCGAAAATC
>Ga0208694_1005953_pt1 | contig 10138 bp, 13 predicted proteins | sample AD_UKC078_MetaG_FD_184442 | JGI IMG/M metagenome (GOLD analysis project Ga0208694, IMG submission 184442) | Active sludge microbial communities of municipal wastewater-treating anaerobic digesters from USA - AD_UKC078_MetaG (SPAdes) (version 2) | ecosystem: Engineered > Bioreactor > Anaerobic >...
GAGTGCTGAAGCGGATGCAATACCAAGATCAGACAACGATTTGTTGCCCTTTAATGTCACATCATTGATTTTCGGCTGATTCAGCAGATCATCGTAATCATTTGTTCCACCGCCGCCTCCACCGCCACCATTTTTAGCGATATAATCCAAAAAAACCTCCTCCCTGGTTGTGGGAGTAGGTAAATCATCGGAATTCCCCGTCGCAATGGCATTCAAATATTTCTCGTATCTATTTATGGGATTTGGTAAATCACTCATAATATCTGCCCTCTCTTATAATTTCCAAACTTCTGCATTGTATTGGCGCATATTTAACGTTGCGCTCTCAGGTGTCTTCTTATCATCGGAATTGGACGTCAGCCTAAAGATTAATCCATCTCTCTCTCGCCTGAGAACCGTATGGAAATCAAGCTCAATATGCTTTTGCACGGTAAGTGTATAGGCGGAAGTGTAACCGGCAGCCTGCGCTGTTTTCATCTGCGCACTACTATCGAATACTATCGCTCCTTTTATCTTTGCGCCATCTGTCCAGCTAGTGGTCACCCCACCATAGCCATCATCCACTACGGCTTTATTAAGGATTGTGAAATCCTCATATGCCTCTTCCAATAAGCTCATAAACGGATCCTCCGGTAAATATTTAATCTTGATGCAAAAACACTCTGCCAATTAGGTACACTTGATGTACCTGCGCTACCGGACCCACCGCTGGCCTTGGAATAAGAATAGCCACCAAAGGACTCGCTCTGAAAAGGACTCATAGCCACGCTGTCAACACCGCTATACTTGGTCTGCCATGCCTCTATTTCGGCCGCCAGAGCGATGAAATCAGCAGGTGGTGACATAACCCACACTGCACCGTGAAACTCGCTCTCATCAGCCAAACCAAAGCCATTTTCACCCCTTTTATGAACACCATCATTCAGATGACTGCCAACAATGCGAATATAATCCGTAGGAATATCAAAAGATGGCGCTATCTGCCCGCCAGAGATGGAGAAATCTCCAATGTGCTTGTCCTGTTCCCAGGTAAAGTAATTCTTGATTTCCGCACAAATCTCGCTTAACATACTGCGCCACCTTTCAATTATGATTCCTTATTCTTCTTGCCCCGCTTGGGCTTTGCCTTGGCCTCTGTCTCAACCTCAGTCTCAGGTACTTCCTCGGCTATTTCAACCGGCTCAGTCTCCACAACTTCGGCCTCAACCTCGGTCTCGGCAATCAAGGGAGTTCTCTGTCTGTTATTGGCGCTCAGAAGTGATTCCAAGCGCCTTTCCAGAACTATCGCTCCCTCTCTGGGATATGCATCGCCTACTTTATACCGATGGCCACCATCCTGCAAGTCTGCAAATGCTTTTATAACCCTATATCCCATGCTTAAGCCCCCAGGTCAATTGTTCCTGCGATGAATAAGCTCTCAGGGCTGTAAAGCACCGGCATAAACAGAGATGATGCCTTTGTCCAAAGAACTGCCGGATCTGTCTCCATCCACTGCATGATATATACATAAGGTGATATGGGAGAACCGGACACATCGTGATACGGCTTTGCATCTGCCTCGGGAGAATCACCCCAAAGACCTACACCAAGTCTACCACCGGGATTTGATGCAAAGAATGTGATCTTATCCTTGGGATAGTATCTGTTCTGCACGATCTTAGGTCTGCCGCTCTCATCAATCTCAGCAGATGAGCCATATCTCAGATCGTTTGTGATGATCTCATCAATTCCAAACTCATCAGAGAAGTAGTTCTCAAGCTCTCCGCTTGAAAGCTGAGCGCCTGCCCCAACATTACCCTTGATAGCAGTCTGGAGATACTTGTTGTTACGGAGCTTGGTGAGGATCTTCTTGGAAGTTACCATACCGTTGATGGTTACGCCCTTATCTGTTGCCTCATCGATGATAGCCTGAATCTGAGCTGCTACATCCTCATCCTGTGTTACATCAATCGTGTAACCGGTCTGCTCAGCAGGAACACCGTAATCAACCGTAAGATCAAGGTTATTCTCTTTGATGGTTACCTTACCTGTCGCAAGAAGCTCGTTCTTAGCAACCTTTGTACGAGTGATAACCTGGTCAGCAAGACGAATACCGTCCTGGAGAACGTAGTCATAAAGCTTCTCATCACCCTGAACACCTGCACGAGTAAGCGCACGGAGTCTCTCGGACTGGTTGATCTTAACCTTGATAAGGCCCTTCTCGATGTTGTGTGTATCGATGGGAACTCTGAATGTCTTCTGTGCCTCGGTATCAAATCCGTGGAACTGAGCCATTACAGGGATGCTGTATTCCGCAGCGATCGACTCCCACATGGCAACAAGGTTATCTGTCTTCTCATCACCGAAAAGACGGTCGATGGGATCATTCTGGCGAGTAGGAACCTGTGTTCCAACATCAAGCCAATCCTGCTTTGATACTTTTCCGAAAATATTATCTTCCCATTTAGCCATGATTTACACCTCCCAATTAGGTCTTGTAACTGCCGGAGCAGTTGCAATAAACTTGAATCCCAGTGCTGCAAGCGCTGTCTTTGCGGCAGACGCAAGACGAACATCGCTCTTTACACAATATGTCTTGGAGCTGTTGCCCTCGGTATCGGTAGACAGCGTATAAACGTAGGATCCTGCAGAGCCTGATTGCTCGTACCATCCTTCGGCTTTAGGGTTCAGAACTGCTGCATAGTCAGATACTGCTGAATATATATCACCAGACTTTGAGTAGTAGGTCTTAGATGTATCAACTTTTGTGGCTGTTGAAAGTGTGTATGTAGGAGTAGTCTGTCCATCACTCTCATACCAGCCCTGATCCTTGGGAGATACAAGATCATTAAGAGATACGCTGGCATAGTCAGCGCCTGTGATCGCAAGTCTGTCCTCGTAAACGACTGCTCCACCGGTAACTACTGAACCGGGCATATCGCCAACAGTTACATCCACATCCTCGTAAGTGATTCCGACAGCGTTGCCATCGTTTGACGGATAAGCAGATCCCATGGGAACGTACTTTGAACCATCCTCAACGGTGACTGCGCCTGACTGCGCAATCTGTCTTGTCTCACGAATCACATTCTCATCGTTATTTGCCAGGAAATACCCAGGCGCGTATGTGGCACCCTTTGTGCCAGCTCCGATAAATGCCATGATTTAGCCCTCCTTCTTTGAGCCGTAATGTTCCGCCGCATACTGAGCGGTCAACTGTGCTGCACGACTGATCTTGGGTACCTCGCCCCCGTTGTTCGCAGGCGGTGTTGAAACCTCAGCACCCTTTGCTCCCTCGGTTGCGATGAAATCAGCCCACTCGGTCTTGATCCCTTCTGTGAGCTTGTCAGCTCCCTCGATAGCGCCGTCCTTGTCCAGCTTAATGTCATCCAGCTTGGTAACCTTCATCACTGCGTCTAAGCGCTTTTCAGATACCCCTGCATCCTTGAGCAACTTGCGATATGCAGCAGTCTTGGTCGCTGTAACAGCCTTGGTCTCCACATCGGTCTTGTAACCGTCATACTCGGATTTCAGCTTGGAATACTTGTCCTGCCAGCCCTCGCTTTTGAGAGTCTCAAGCTCGGTTTTCACCTTGCTCAGTTCAGCCTCCACATCGGGCAGCTTATTCGCATCTGCCTTCAGGCTGTCACGTTCTTCCTTGATCGCCTGAACCGTCTCAGTATGTGCCGAGATGATCTCGTCAATCTTTTCTGCCGGAATGTCCATTGCTGCAAGCATCTTTCTGGATAACATGATATAATCTCCTTTTGCTTTCGGTCCCAGTGCCTCGGGATTAGATTAGTTTTTCTGAGCAATTCTTCGCTCTTTGGGAGAAAAGATACCACACTAACAAAAAATCGTCAAGCAAAAAATCGATGATGTAGGATGTGTGAATGATGTGAACGATTTACCCCTAAAAATAAACTTTCCCTATAGAACTTTTTTTTCTTACACATATTTTATTTTCACACAAAATCCTACACACAAAAAAGAATAAATATATATAATAATAATAATAATAAATAAAAGGTCGATGACATTTAGCGACATATGCGACATAAAAAAGCGTGTAGGATAAAAATCTATCCTACACACCGTTTTCGACAGAAACCGACAGAAACCGCAAGTTGTATATACTTCTTTTTTTACCTACCGAACAACTGTTCGTGCTGATTTTATCGAACATACATTCGAGAAAATCAAAAAATGACCGATTGTATACAAAAATTGCATCCCAACCGGTCAAAAAATTTTTTGAAATTTTTTAAAAATTTTTCGATTACACGAAAAAATTTTACTAATTTACCCCAGGAATCGACTTGATCGCAGCCTCAATTATGTCCTTATACTCCGATTTATGATCCTGAATTGAGTCCCTGATAAAGTGTGCCTTTCCCACCTCATGTGTGATATCTCGGAACTCGTTTGCAGGCGCATATTTCACGTTGCTGCCGATATAAACCGAGTGCAAAGTGGTTTTATCGTCCTGTGGCATAGACCCCGAATACTCCCCCGTCTGCACTGTGCCGGTTTCATCGGGAGAATCGGAGGAATACGAGGTGATATTGGGCTGTTCACCTGCAAGCGCAAACGTTAACGAGTTCCTCAGCAGGCCCGTGTCTACCGGACAATCCTCTTTCGCGTATCCCTCTGCCGTCTGCCCTATAGCTTTTAAAATGCTCGGCATTTTTTGCTCAAGCTGTTCTTTAAAATGCTCTGTGTTGTCTTTAATTTCCACATGGATATTCTTAGAAGATGCCATATTATCACCCCCTCTGTCTCTTGTTTTTTTGCTCTTCCCTACGGCTCTTCTCGGCGCTTATTTGCCTCTGATGCAGTCCTGCATGCTCGTGTGGCTTTATGCGCGATATAGAGCCGTCTGCGCGTTTAAATCCGACTATCTGTGAGCGCATACTGCACCGACAGTTCCAGATAGTCCTACCGGATGCCCCCTTGGATGTGTCCCCAGGGAACATCAGCTCCTCACCATTACCATCCACAAATGGCTTATCTATTGGCTTTTGCTGACCATCCATGGCCAAGTGCCACTCACGGACCCTCTTGTCAGGCGTCGCAATCCATACCTTCTCAAGCGCCACTCCCTCTTTATCAAGGTCAAGATAGCTATCCATGCGCCCACCGTTTTCTGCTGCCGTAACCATCGTCCTCGCAGCTCTTACTGCCGATTTGGCATTATTATCCACGATCGGCAGCAGACGTTTCTTGATTTGAGGGATGCTCTCCCCCAGCAGAACTCCCTGCAGAACAGACGAGTTAAGCTGTCTGAGATTCCACGCCACGTCCTTGGCCTCAGCGATTTTCCTTGTGGGCAACCTAACCTCGCCCAAGGCAAGCCTACGCATCGTTTCCTCGGATCGTACCTCCCACGCGCTCGTAATTGACGGCACATTAAGCGCCAACACGTCCTCGGTGAGCTGTTTATAATTCACCCCGTAAATACTCGGCAATTTGCCGTTTACATAATCAGCCGCAATCTGATTGACATGCGCAAGCCTATAAGCTGTGGCATCGGCCATCCTCTTATACTGCTTATTCCTAAGCGTCTGATTCTGCACGGCATCTTGGTACTTTTTCAATGCGCTTTCCTTCTCATCATCAGGCGCATTCTGATAAGCGAACCACAGCACACGAAGCCGCGTGGCGCTTCTTGCCATGTAAGCGTCCCACTCGGCTGTAATGCTCGCCTGAGAATCACGATAGATGCGGTCAAGCTCTTCCTCGATCTCCTCAAGCTCTTCGTCTGTCCATTCTCTCGCCTCGTCAGCCATTATTTACCCCCACCCTTAATGTGTGAGTGCGCTGCATCCAATTTCTGCTCATAGCTCGCCTTTTCAGCTTCCTTGGCGGCGCTTGCATCGGCTTTGGTAAGCTCCTTAGCCTGCGCACCGGCCGCGCCTAATGCACCCTTTTCGGTCTTAAGCGTGTTTTTGATCTTGCCGATCGCATCCTGAATCTTTGCGCGCATAGCCTTTTTCTGTTCCTTGGGCATATTTTTCAACTGCTCGCGCAAGGTTTCAATCTTGCTCTGCGCCTCATCGGTTAAAGCCTCTTTTTTGTCGCTTACTTCCTCAGAGATAGCCTCTAATCGCTCTTTTTTATTCTCAGCAATGGCCTCATTATTGGCCTTATGCTCCTGTTTTAACTGCTCTTTAGCATAAGACCACTGCTCTTTCTGAGTCTCAGAAAATCCCTTGGTTGATCGCTTGCCTTTTAGCTTTTTATGCTTCTCATAATACTCATGCGCTTTCACTGGATCATAATTCACATTACTCATTCCTCGTCACCTCCCAGTTCCACAAGTAACTCCTCCAGCATCTTCACAACGTCCTCGCTGTACTGTGCCTTGGCGCCATTAACTATTTGATCCTCTTCACTGCCACCGGTCAACTCGTCAAGAATAGCATTGATCTGTGTGCCATACTCGTCCATGGTTGCCCCCTGCTCTGACGACTCCCCTGCCCCCTCGGCCTCTTCCATGCCCTCGGCACCCTCTTCGGCATATCTCTCGGCCTCGGCCTCCTGGAGCTTATCCAGGATATCCTCGATCTCATCGGGTGATAAGAACGGCAAGTGATTGAGGATCGTCTCGGGATCAAGGTACTGAGCAGCATACAAGATCATCTGTGTCTCTTCACCAATATTCACGAGTCTGTTGCGCTTGTATGTCGGATCATCATCGATCCCTGCAAGCTCTAAGATCGCCTTTATAAATTTCGTAACCTGTGTCTCGAAATCATCGCACTTAAGGTCAAGGTTCGCATAGCTCGCATGGATGGCTGTGGCCGTGATGTTCCCGGCAGATATCTTCTCGGTATCAAGTGCCATTGCATCCTGGTATAAGCCATCCCTCAAAAGCGCAAGTGCAGTCTGATGCGCCTGATACGGCACACTAAGCGTGTGCGCCTCAGCATGAGCGCTGGCATCGTCCACGACTGCTGCCTTCACAACTTTCATACGCTCAACGAACTTGGCAAGATCGACATCATCCATGCCTCCACTGTTGCTGATCGTCCAGTATATCAAGCTGGCCTCATCGATCGTATTGGCAAGGGATGACGAAATAAGGTCATATCCGTCTATCCTCTCACGGAGTCCCGTAAGCTCGCTCTCATGCTCGGAATTGCCCCATAACGGCACAATAGGAAAGCCGGGATAATTCTGCCCGTCAAGAATTTCCTCACCGTCAGCAGGCGAATTCGACACGATTTGAACATACGGTCTCTTGGGATGCAAGATAAAGCCTTTCTGCTCGTTCTTTTCCTCGCGCCACATGTAGTCGGTGTATCCGTCCTCTTCGTAAAGAGTAGCCCTAAGCGGTTTCGTGCTGTCTATCTGCCAAAAACGGATCCCTGCATGCAAGGCCCCGTCCTCTTCACCGAATAAAGGTACGAACTCACGCACGGTGAACACATCGATGTGGTCGAGGTTAAAAAAGCCGAATGAAACACCGCCCCAGAGCGCTCCCTTTGCGGCCAACACAAGCTGACCATCGAAATCAGCGCCACCGATCTTGTCCTTCGTGCTGTCATCCTGGAATGTAACACCATTTCCTAAGAGATAACCGGTTTCCTGTAGAATGAACGTTCTGAAAAACGAATTGCAGAACTTATAATTGGCTGAGAAGTTGTCAGGGACCGCTTCACCGGACAGCGTGTATAACAGCTTCTGATACTCTGTGATAGTGCGGTTGTGTCGCCTAAAATAATCGTAAGCGATATCAGCCTCTTTATACAGCTTAGATGACTTATGCTCGCTAATTGCGCTCAAAACAAACGCAAGCCGCCTGCTGTCATCGTCCTGCATCTCAAGTAACTCTTCGTAGGTACGCATTATTTGCCCTCCCATTTCATGAATATGCTCTTATTGATCGTGTTATCCCTCTTGAGAACTTTCGGAACAACACGCTTCGTTCTTACGAAATAACGCATGGCATCCATGATATGATCGTTTTCTTTAACAGGTCTATCATCAACGCATTTATCATCCCAGATATAAGCCTCGGCTTCGCTTTTCCACGCTTTCAGCCTCGGGCTTATCTTGATAAAGCCGTTTTCCATGGCATTCGCTGTCTCTCGGATTCCATCAGCAACGGCATTATCAGCAGGCAAAACCTTGTATCTATCATTTCTCTTTCTAAGCAGAGCAATAAAGGATGCTGCTGACGGATCAATGATCGTTGACAGCTTACCACCGCCCTGTGGAACGATATCGGCAAGCCAAGTGTCAATATCTTTGCCGTAATCTTCATCGGTCTTTTGCCTTTGCTCTGTACGCCCTGAATAGTAGTATTCACGGACAGCATACCACACATTGCCATATTTTGCCCATAACAATGCTGCAAATGCATTCATCGTTCCATAATCCATGGACACGCAATAATCTGACGGGATCTCATCTGCCGGAGGATCAGCAAGGGCCTCTTCCCACATCGGATACACCAATCCCTCAGCAATGCAGCGCTCACCCAGGATATCACGCCTATACCAAATGGAGCCTTTGACATACTGCGACTCAATCTCGCGCTTACGCTCCTCGGAGATACTCAGATTATCGTGAATCGTAAAATGCTCGTACTGATAGCCACCGACATACTGCTCTTTATACAAATCAATGTATTCTTTGTAAATTCTGTTTGCCGGATTGCACGGGTTTAAATCCCACAGCACAAGTGGCCATGTGGCAGCCACCTGACGGCCGAACGCAACCTTTATAAACGATGTCCTCGAGTCATCGCAATCGTAGTGCTCGTTAATCTCCGTAGCGATCCACAAGCCGTACGAGTTACCCAGAATTCGCTTGTAGGCATCGGCCTTGGATGCGCCCGTGAAAATGACCACCTTCTGCCCCGTCTGCGTGTTTACATAAAGAGCCTCGTTGTCCTTATATTTACCCCATTTGCACCGGCCACGAAATAGGTTCTCAAGCCCGAACCCATTACAAACACCGATGTTCAGCTTGGCATTACCGAGTGTGGACCCAGACGCAAGATGGATCTTGTCAGGGCATTCCTCGAGATACATAGCCGCGATAATGCAATGGTCAATGGTCTTACCACTACGAATAGCGCCCTCGGCAACATTCATTTTGTTCGAGAGCGCATTCTTGATATAATCCTTATGCTTTTTTGAAAATGGTTTCCAATCAATTGTCTGCCGGGTTACTGTTGGCATTTTCACCCTCACTTTCAGCCGGAGCATCATCTCTAAGCATCTCAGCTAAACTTGATAAATCTTCGACTTCCATCACAGTCTGTTCTACCTTGTCGGTCATTCCCAGGAAGTTCTTTGCATAGAAAATATGCACAGACGGATTGCTCTGAGCCATTCTAAAACCCGATGCACGTAAGCTGACTTTGCCTTTTGCCCTTTTTTGCTTGAAAACTTCCGCAAAACCTTTGCTAAATGTGCGTTCACACCATCTGCTGATTGTATCAGGAGAGCAATCGAAAAAATCAGCAATCTCTTCCTCTGAGCATTGCATGCCGCACAACTTCTCGAATTGTTTGACATTTATCTCCTTTTTCGGTCTGCCATTTGGATTTCCTGTTGGTTTTTTTGGCATAGAATCATCCCCTTTTCTTCTTTTTGTGCCTTGCCTGCTCCACCTGATTTGCTCTTATTTAAGCCACTTATACCACGTCCCATAATTATTTCTTCTTAACTTAACCACAAAAACGCAGAAGGCATTAACCCCCTGCGTTTGTTGTTGATGTCAACGCCTTTGTGTAAGTATACCACTTATTTCTTTTTAGTGGTAGGCTTTTTCTTTTTAGCCGGAGACTTTTCGGTTTTGTTTAAAATCTTGTCTCTGATCTCCTTGGGAAAATAAGACACCGGTTCTGAATACTTAATTTTTTTTGCCATAACATTCTCCTCCTTTATAATTTATAACTTATTTTTATATACCCATTTCCCTTCGACTTACTTTTAATTTAGGATTAAATGTTCCACTATTTATATCTTTCATAACTCCAACAATGACCTTGCTGTATGGAATTAAATCGGCCGGAGCCATATATTCTATATTCATCATAAGCACAAGACACCACATTGAATGCTGTCATTCAAGATACCACACCTTCACAACCGGATCATAATCATTTTCAAAAAACGAATGGTGATTTTCACCATCAAAATAA
>Ga0208694_1005954_pt1 | contig 10138 bp, 10 predicted proteins | sample AD_UKC078_MetaG_FD_184442 | JGI IMG/M metagenome (GOLD analysis project Ga0208694, IMG submission 184442) | Active sludge microbial communities of municipal wastewater-treating anaerobic digesters from USA - AD_UKC078_MetaG (SPAdes) (version 2) | ecosystem: Engineered > Bioreactor > Anaerobic >...
ATAGATAGGAAAATGCTCCACCCGGAGGATATACACCTGGTAGTTATTTTCGCTCAGGAATACTGGACCTACCTCCAGGCAGTAAACAACCTCCAGCGACCGGAGGACCATATCAATACCACGGCCTCCGGGTACCTACAGCCCTCACCCTGGGTAAATATCCGGAACACGGCCCAGAAAGCAGTTAGGGAGGTGGGGGCCCTCATCGGATTGGATCCTTTTAGCCGGGGCCGGATGGGGGTACACCAAGAAAAAAGGGACGAACTGGACACGCTAGTAGAGTACTGGAATAAAAAACAATGATATGACAGCCAGGGAAAGGAAATACATAGAGCAGATCCGGGAGCTGGAGGCCGAACTGGCCCGTAAAAATGAGCTTATACAGAGCTATCAGAGGCAGTTATTTGAGTACCAACTCCTCCAGACAGCCCAGGAGTCACCAATACCAGCCCCCAGAATTATTATGATGAACTGAAAAAATGGGCAGTTTATCCGTAAACATAGCAAAGGTAAAGAGGATCTCTCCCGGGGGGCTGAAAGTAAAGCCCAGGGAGAACCGGGAGCCAGATCTGCCCAAAAGGGAGAAGATCCGGGGGCCAGAGCTACCCTTTACGGATATGGAGAGAACCTATACCCGGATGATAGAAAAGGAGCCACTCCTGGAGAAGCTGATAGATACCCTGGACCTGGCCACGCCAGAGACAGGAGAACGGCCCAGGATGGTAAAGAGGGAGGAGTATCCCAAAGAGGCAGAAATAAGGCCACAGGAGGCCCCACAGCCCCAAATAAAGGGGAGACCGGGGAGAACACTCAGGGAGATAGCTCTCAGTATCCTGGAGCCTCAGAACAGCTACACCAGGGAGGAGGTAGTAAACCGGATCCAGGAGGGTACCGGGGTAAGCCAGGAGAGGGCAGAGAATGGATTTAATAAGATCCTGGAGGCCGGGGAAATGGAGGAGGTACCGGACCTGGGGATATACTACCTGAGGGGATCCGTACCCTTTTAGTAAACACGGTAATAATGGTAATAAGGACAAACACGGTAATAATATGAGCTTAGGAACAAAACAAAACAGGACCTTTTTAAATATCCGGGAGGGCCGGATAATCAAAAGGGGCAGGGATGGCCAGGAACAAACCTATGATTATGTAGAGGGCTACCTGGGAGGGATCTATAAGCGGGAGCGGGAGTTTAAGGGGGAGAGGCTGGAATACTGGTATTTTGACCTCCAGGACCCCAACGGAGGGGAGATATATAGCCTATCAGTACATTACTCCTCAGGGGTGGCCAAGAGTATTATAAACTCCCTGGCCTCTGCGGATGAGCTGGGGCTGGTGAGGCTGGAGGTATATCAGAGCGGGGATTATACTAAGGCTGTAGTTTATAACAACGGGGTAAAAATGGCCTGGAAATATACCGAGCTCCCACCCCTGAAAGAGGTGCAACTGGGGGGCCGGGTGGTAAAGGATGACAGCCAGAGGATGGAATTTATAGAGCGGGTGGCGGGGGAAGTAGTGGGAAAAATAAACCATACAGCAATATGAACAGCGTAAAAAATAAGGCTCAGGAGTACATAGTCTCCGGGCTATCTGTTATCCCCCTAGTGGGGGAGAATAGTAAGGACCTGGATATTAAAAAACCAGCGGTATACTCCTGGGGGGCCCTGCAAAAAACACCGCTAACCACGGAGGAGGCGGAGCTCTTATTTAATCAGAAAACAATACGGCCAGATCTGGTGGAGGAGAAAACCGACAGGGACGGGAAAAAATACACCGAAAAAGGGCTCAGGACCTTTACAGATCCCCACGGCTTAGGAATTATTACCGGATCCGGATCCGGGAGCCTGGAGGTAATAGATGTGGACACGAAGCACGACACCACCGGGACGCTGTGGGATAGTTTTAAAACCCTGCTGGAGGATAACCTGGAGGACCTTTACCCGGAGCTGGTAATAGCACGGACCAGGAGCGGGGGCTATCATATTTACTACAGGTGCCGGGAGATAGGCCGGAATATAAAACTATCTGTAAAAGAAAACCGGGAGGTACTTATAGAGACCCGGGGAGAGGGTGGCTATGTGGTGGCACCTCCTACAGCCGGATACGAATTTATACAGGGATCCCCCGGAACCATACCGGAAATTACACCCCAGAAAAGGGAGGTAATTCTCACTATAGCCCGGAGTTTTAACGAAGTGGAAGAGGAGAAGCCCCGGCCCAGAACCTCTACAGTATCCCCCGGCCCCCTCCATACCCAGGGACTCACCCCCTGGGAGGACTACGATAACCGGGGGGATATAATAGCCCTGATGGAGAGCCACGGCTGGAGGGTAGTAAGCAAAAAGGGGGAAAATATAAACCTCCTGAGACCTGGGAAAACGGACAGTAAGACCTCCGGGAGTTTTCATACAAGATTAAGGACCCTATACATATTTAGCACCTCTACTATTTTTGAAAATAAGGGATACACCCCCTCCGCTGTTTTTTCCCTGCTGGAGTGTGGAGGAGATTATAAACTATCCGCCCGGAGGCTTCGGGAGCTGGGCTACGGGGATAAACTGGAGAAGTACAAAACAGCCCCCACTATGGTAAAAACGGAGGTAATAACGGTAAGCACGGGAACAAAAGCAAACCAGGGAACCACGGTAATAAGCACCCCGGGGGCCACCATAAAAATAGAAGATCTGCGGGGGGATGAGGTAGTAATAACCTCCCCGGGACCGGAGGCCACAGCGGAGGTACTCAGGACCCTGGAGATGATAGCCCCGACCCGAAAAAGGACCTATATAAAAGAGGGGGATACCCCGGCTATACGGGAGTATGAGTACCAGCTACAGGCCCTGTTAAACAGCTATGATAAAAAGCTGGAGGAGGTGGGGGATCTCTCCACCCAGGAGACAGATAGCCTACTGGATGAGGTTGTACAACTGGGGGCGGGGCTGGATCCCCTGGACCGGGACCAATACAGAGCCCTGGTAATGGCCATACCCTGGGTAAAGGACCGGGGGATAACCCAGGAGAGCTACCAGGTGGCTGTAGACAGGCTCACCACCACACGGGAAAAGGAAAACCGGGCTAAGGAGCTATCTAAAACGCTCTACGATGTAAAAAAGCTACAGGAGGCCGGGAATACGGAGGAGGCCCTGGAGACGCTAAAAAAGAAGCTGGGAGCAATAGAAACCACCACGGGGCAGGGGCTACTCCCCAGGGTCCTGAGCTACTCCGCCCTGCTGGATGAGATAGCCACGCTCCCCACCCCATTAAAAACGGGCTACCCCTCCCTAAATGAGTTTATAGGATTTACCCCCGGAGCTATCTCCCTGGTGGCTGGGAGGCCTGGCCACGGTAAAACAACCCTGCTATTTAATTTCCTGCTGGATATGGCCCAACTGTACCCGGAAAAGGTATTTTATTTTTTCACCTATGAGGAGCCCCTCCGGAACCTATCCGTAAAACTGCTGAACAGGCTAACGGCTACGGACCTGAGCCCCTACTACAGGACGGCCCGGGACCTGGCCAGATCCACGAACTACGAATTTTTAAAGAGCTACATAAAAGCCGGGAGATCGGATATAGTGGCTGTGGAGAATGGTAAACGGAGACTCCGGGACCTCATAGACGGGCAGAGGATCCGGATAGTAGATAGGAGCTACCCGGTGGAGGATCTCCATAAACTGATCCTGTACCTGACCCGGGAGAAAAGGGAGGACATAGGAGCGGTATTTATAGACTATATCCAGCGGATGAGTACCACCCGGAGGACCCAGGACAAAAGGACGGAAATAGCCCATATTTCGGATATGGTACTACAGATAGCAAAAGATAGCGGACTGCCTATAATTCTGGGGGCCCAGTTTAGGAGAAAAGAGGCCGGTAGGCCGGGGCTGGATGATCTAAAGGAGGCCGGGAACCTGGAGGAGGACGCTAATACAGTTATCCGGGTATGGAACCAGAGCCGGGAGGATGAGGAGCCCAAGACCGGAGAACAAGACAAGGAGATAGACCTGGAGATAACAGCACTAAAAAACAGGGAGGGGGAACCAAACCAGAGCACTATCCTAACCTTTGATAAATGGACCGGGGTAATAACGGACCCCACCCACTCCAGGGATATCGGACCACAGAAAGAATTATTTTAAACCCGGGAATAAAGGTAATAACGGTAATATGAGTAATAAAAATAATAACGGTAAGCCGGGGAGAGTGATCTCCATAGCCAACAATAAGGGGGGAGTGGGGAAAACCACTACAGTAATAAACCTGGGGGCCGGGCTACAGAAACTCAATAAACGGACCCTGTTAATAGACCTGGATCCACAGGCCAACCTCTCCCAGAGCCTAAGGATCATAAACACCCGGGAGGCGAATATCTATAAATCTATCCGGGGGGAGGCCCCGCTGGATCCTGTAGAGATACTCCCCGGGCTGGATGCTATCCCCTCCACGCTGGACCTCTCCGGGGCAGAGGTGGAACTGGCCAACGAACCGGGGAGGGAGTACATACTAAAAGAGCTCATAGAGCCCCTCAGGAGCCACTACGGCTATATCCTCATAGATACGCCCCCGAGCTTAGGACTGCTAACCATAAACGCCCTAACGGCCTCTCAGGAGGTAATTATACCACTACAGGCCGAATACCTGGCCACCCAGGGGCTCACCCGGCTAATGGAGATAGTAGAGAAGATCCAGAGGAGGCTAAATACGGAGCTCCGGGTAGGTGGGGTATTTATTACCCAGTATGATGGCCGGAAGGTTTTAAATAGAGATGTGGCGGAGTTTATAAAAACCTACTTTGAGCGGGATATGTTTACTACCCGGATCCGGGATAATATAGCCCTGGCGGAGGCCCCGGCCCAGGGGCTGGATATATTCAGATACAGTCCGAAAAGTAACGGGGCGGAGGACTATCTGGCCCTGACCAGGGAGATAATGAGGAGACACGGTAACGGTATTAAACACGGTAATAAGATTAAACACAGTAACAGTAATAACATAAACCAACCCGAGAAATGAGTAAAAAGAATTTCAGCGGAGGCCTGGGCTCCCTGCTGGGGGAACAGCCGGAACAGAAAGAACAGGGAGGGGGGAAACCCTCCACCCGGATCATAACCAAGAGCTCCCAGAAGGGGACCAGGGAGGGGGAAACCCGGGCTACATTTGTGGTAAATGAGGAGCTCCTGGAAAAAGTAAAAGCTATAGCCTACTGGGATAGGATCTCTATAAAGGAGGTACTAAACCGGGCACTACTGGACGCTGTGGCCCTGTATGAGCAGGAGCACGGGGCAGTTAAACCCATACCGAAAAAATAGGGCTATGGAAAAGGATCCGGATTTTTACTACAGGGATGAGGGCTCTATAGTCCTCCTGATCCCCCAGAATGAGACGGCCCGGGCCTGGACCAGGGAAAAGCTCCAGGATACACCCCGCCAGGATCCGGGCTACATAGCAATAGAGCCCCGGTACTTTGAGCCAATACTGGAGGGGATAGATACCGGGGGGATGGTAATAAAGAGGCTGGAGAATACCCAGCCCCGCACGATTTTACAAGTTAAACAATTAAAAAATAAAGAATATGCCTACTATTTTTAACGGAGTGACATTTTACACAGTTAAGGAGGTATCGGAGATCCTCCAGCTATCTGAGCAGTCTATCCGGAAGTATATCCGGACGGGTAAACTGCGGGGCCAGAAGATAGGAAAACCCGTATACATACCGGCCAAGAGTTTAAACGACTTTTTTAAACCCAGCCTGGGGGAGTATCTCCCGGGGATGGAAACAATAAACGAGAGTACGAACAACAAATAAAACCGGGAAAATGGAACCTTATAACCTCCGTAAAAGAACTGGATTGAATAGGACCCGACAGGCGGAGCGGGGGTTAAAAAACGGGGTAAAATACCCCTGTACTACCGTAAAGATTACATAACGGAAGTAGAAAATGGAGAAAATAAAAATAGATCTGGATATGGCCAGGGAGCTGGAGCCTGGTAAATTTGACGGGATCCAGGAGGCGGAGGTAATTCTAGACGATAACGGCAACCCGGAGGCAGTATACGCAAAAACAGAGGACGGCCTGGAGATGGTAATAGAAACCAGCCCCCCCCAGGGACCCCGGGCACAGGGAAAAAAGAAGGGCCCAACTATGGAGGAAAAATACGGGGAGATGGAGCCAATGAAGTACCCCCAACCGGAAATAGAGGACAGGCTAAAGGATCTGGGGATAATTACCAAAGTGGGGCGGAGCTGGAAAATTACCCCGGATAACTTTATAAAATTCTGGAACCTCCGGGCCAGGGGAGGGCTATCCCCCCGGGAGTATGCCTATGGCCTATTTTTCGCTCAGGTACCCCCAGCCCTGAGAAAAGGTAAACCAACAATTTTCTATAAAGAGCTGGTGGGGGGCGGGGTGCCTACATACTGGGTACTGAATAAAGAAAAGCGGAGAGGGAGGCCTCAAAAAGATAAACCGATAAAGGGGAATTTTCCCACGGGGAAACACCTCATAGATAATATCCTGATAAACCACCGGATAAACCAGCAGGGGAACCTATTTGATACGCTCCTCCCCGTGACTAAGGACAAGCTAAACAGGACCCAGACTACAGCCGAATATATAAACCGAAAAGGGGAGGGGATAAAACTCTCTAAAGAGGATTATATGTTAATCCTGTGCCTATCCAAGATCCTGCACGAAAAAAGCCAGAACACCAACAAAACGGGAAAAGACTACTACTCCGGTAATATGGGTTATGAGGTGGTAAAGTGGGGAACACAGCAGGGGGAAATAGAAGTAATGGCCCCGAAAATAGGAATTACCCCGTATGAAATAGCCAAAGAGTACTATGGAGGTGATAACATAGGCGGGGAAAATGTGCGGGTAGTATCCCGGATGCTTTATAACCTGGCCGATGACCCGGATAAAAAGGCCCTGATGAGGTATAAACGGGTAGTAAGGCTCAGCAAAGATAAAACCCGGGAGTATTTTATAGAGAGATACGAAAGTTTAATATCAATAGCCACAGCCGGGTATAAGGATTTTTTAAACGGGAACCAGATAGATGAGCGGAGAGACCTTGTAATTATCCTCCACCCTATCATAAGGGACCAGATAGAAAATAAAAGTGTAGATTTTCCCATAGACATAACCAGGAGAATGATAGAGGCCTATGGATCCCATAACATACCGGAAATGACTAACAGGCTGGTATTGGAACTGGCCAGGCAATACTCCGGGCGGAGATCCCTACCAAAGGATGAGGAGGGGAACCATATCTATACCATAGGAGCCGAAAAACTCTACTGGAAAATAGCCGAGAACTATATGAACCCAAAAACAGGGAACCCGAGAAAAGGGCCCAAGCTCAGAAAGTATTTTTTAAAGTCAATAGAGACCTGTATATCCCTGGGGATACTACACCACTATACGGAGAGAAACGGTAAAACCGGGGACCTGTTAATAGATTTTTACCTGAGTAAAAAATGGGAATAATCCGGCCCGGACATAGATGTAAAACTATGGAGCCTGGGTCCCAAAATCATATAAAACTATGGAGCCTGGGTCCCTAACTATGGAGCCTGGGTCCCTAACTATGGAGCCTGGGTCCCTGAGGTATTCCGTAAGCTATTCTAATATAGATAATTACAGCGATAAAAAAAAGAGGTAGTATTTTAATAGATATTAATAGATATCTATTAGAGAGAGAGCTCCATTTTTATTACGCTCTCTTTTTTTTTTCTGGTAGAAAAAGAGTAAAACAACCCCAAAAAAGATACCCCCGCTCCAGGGAATAGCATAGTATATATAATTCCATTGATATTCCCAGAATGGGCGGGGATCTCTATAAACACCCTCCGGGATCCGGCCAGGATCTCCAGGCGATGGCCGGGGATGGTGGCGGGGAGGGGGCCTCCCATGTCCATAGGTTTTACCCCCACGATCGCACCTAAGGCACGAGTTTATTTATGCAAATTACAGGAACCCGGCCCCCGGTAGCTATCGGACAATAAATTGTCCGAAACAAAAACCACGGCACCGGCCCCCGGATCCACCCCCGCCCGGATCCTCCTCCTGTAGTATCTCCCGGGTATTTATTACCTTTATTCCCCGTTAAACAAGGTAAACACGGTAATAATGGGAACATATAGCACCTCCTCCGGATCTGATCTCTACCCCCCGCTCTTCATTGATAGACCGGGGCACAAACCTAAGCCGGGCAGGAATAAACCTACCACCCCATACCATACCTCTAACTGGAGCCGTCTCTCCTGCGAGTTTAGGCAGAGCTCCCCCGACTGCCAGGAATGTAAGAAACAGGGAATAGTTACCCGGGCGGAGTATACCACCCACCGGATACCCTGGCCGGGCTGTGATTTCTGGAAGCGGGAGAACTGGGTAAACCTATGCCGGATCCACTACAGGGAGAAGAGGAGAAGAGATAAAAGCCAGGGAAGAGGATCCAGGTAAGTTATACAAATGTATTTCCGATGTAGAACATTAGTATCTGAGCTCCCCCCTCCGGATCCGGAACAGCCCCCCGGGAGTGAATGTTAATAAATTATTACCTGATAAACAGATATTGTTTTTATTACCACAGCACCACGGGGGCCGGGGTATAGGGGTGGGGGATACCCCAAAAAATATAGCTAAGTATCTGATACCCATAGGGGGGTGAAAATCTCTTTTTGAAAACGGAGTGAGACCGCACTCCCAAAAGGTGAATTTTCCGGTGAATATCGAGGGGGGGTATTAAACAGCTCCCCAGCTCCTCCTAATAGTTTATAACTATTTGGTAAATTATATCTCCAAAAGTGGAGATAGTATTACATTATTATATATCTTTACGAAGTAAACAATAAAAAACAGGGTATGAGAGCTGTAGCAATAAAACACGGTACCAGAGGCCTGGCCAGGGTCTCCCCGGATAGGATCCAGGAGCTGGTAGATGCTTTTTTAAACGCTCAGGATGTTAAACCCACCTCCCGGGCCTCATACCGGAGATCTCTCCAGCAGTATTTAAAATGGGTAGGTAAACGGGGGTACCAGCTCTCCCAGATAGCCCGGCCCCACCTCCTGGAATATAAGGAGGATTTACTGGCCTCAGGGCTGACCAGTTTAACGGTATCCGCCTATATTACGAGCCTCCGGAAATTCTACGAGTGGACCGAGGCGGAGAAATTCTACCCGAACATAGCCCGGGGGATAAAGCTCCCCAGGAGAACCCAGCAATTTAAAAAACAGCCCCTCACCCCGGAACAGGCTACGGACCTACTTAATTTTTACCAGGGTAAGGCCCTCCGGGATTATGCAATAGTAACCCTCCTCCTCCGGACCGGGCTCAGGACTGTAGAAGTGATCCGGGCCAATGTGGAGGATATTACCTATAAAGGGGGCACCCGGGTATTATTGATCCAGGGTAAGGGCCGGGACGAAAAGGATAATTTTGTACAGCTCACAGATAAAAGCTACGCCCCTATACGGGCATACCTGGCCACCAGGCCGGGGGCTAAGGGATCGGAGCCCCTGTTTACCAGTACCAGCAATAACAGCAGGGGGGAGAGGCTAACTACCCGGAGTATCTCCTTTATAGCTAAGGAGGGGCTAAAGGGTATAGGTTTGGATGAGAGAGCCTACACAGCCCACAGCCTGAGACATACCGGGGCTACCAATATCCTGAGGACAACGGGGGACCTGGAACAAACCCGGATATTCTGTAGGCACACCAACCCGGCCACTACTTTGATCTATGTAAAAACCCTGGAGGAGGAGCGGAGACTACAGCACTCCGGGGAGGCCGTACTGGATGGAATTTATTAATGATAACCCATAAAAATTACAGAAAATGCCCAGAGGTAGACCACCGAAAAACCCGGAACTTAGAAAGCTCTCCGGGACATACAGGCCCAGGGAAGCAGACCCGGGAGCCCTGATAACAACAGTACCCGAGCCCCCGGCAGAGTTAAACCTGGAGGCGGGGAACCTGTTTAAAAATGCCTGTAGGATCCTCATAGATCGGAAAATGCTCCACCCGGAGGATATACACCTGGTAGTTATTTTCGCTCAGGAATACTGGACCTACCTCCAGGCAGTAAACAACCTCCAGCGACCGGAGGACCATATCAATACCACGGCCTCCGGGT
>Ga0208694_1005961_pt1 | contig 10127 bp, 10 predicted proteins | sample AD_UKC078_MetaG_FD_184442 | JGI IMG/M metagenome (GOLD analysis project Ga0208694, IMG submission 184442) | Active sludge microbial communities of municipal wastewater-treating anaerobic digesters from USA - AD_UKC078_MetaG (SPAdes) (version 2) | ecosystem: Engineered > Bioreactor > Anaerobic >...
CTTCTGAGTAACTTCATCGTAAGTGTTTGAATTTATGTGATCAAGCAGTTTGGGGTTCTTCTTCTATTGAAACCAGTTTGTACCCCATTTCTTGTGCTTTACGCTTTAAACCTTGTAGTACTCGTGACCGGTAACGTTCTTCATACTGCTCCTGTCCGGAATCAACGAATGCAGAACCATACTTGAGCATGTTGTAAATCAGTCTGGCCAATTTGTGAGCGGTTGCGGTTATTGCCTTCGGAGCCCCAAGCCGTGATCGTTGTCGCCTGAAATAGGCTCCCAAAGCGCTCTTTGAATTGAATAACGTCATCGCCGCCATACGTAATGCCGCTGCGGCACGGTTGGCAACAGGTTTGGTGGCACTACTCAAGACCTTACCACCACTAATCTTGGAGCCGGGACAGAGACCAAGCCATGAGGTAAAATGTTTGACGGTCTTCCAGCGACTCATATCAATTCCGATCTCGGCGATAATTTTAAGCGCCGTGTTGGTATTGATTCCATTGATACTTGAAAGATCCGTCCCTGACATCCGTTGCAGCGCTTCTTCCATACTGCGCGGCGGTTTACTGTCAGGCTCATTGTCATCAGGCAAATCAAACTGTCTGAGTTGTGCCAGTATCTGCTGATCACAGTCAGCGATTTTTTGCTGGTAAAATTCGTAGAGTTCGACTGCCTGCTGCAGGCTGAACAGATGCTCCGGGCGATAGTTGCCATGCAGGGAACGGGCAATGGTTTCTTCGCTGTTCTTGCAGCGTTTATCCCGTAAGGCAGCCAACGCATGTGGCTTTCTTTCGCCGGCAAGGATCGCCTTGATGATACTCATGCCAGTCACGCCGGTGATGTCGGTCACAACGTTGTGCAGTTGCAGATTCATCTGGGCGAGGGCCTTTTGCATACGCTGGATATGGGCAGAAGCACTCCGTACAAGGGTAGAACGTTGGCGGACATAAGCACGTAGCGTACAAACCTGATCGGCTGGACGAAAAGCACCTCGTAGCAGGCCATAGGTATGCAACTGCTGCAGCCATTGACAGTCAAGGACATCGCTCTTTCTGCCGGGGACATTTTTAACATGCCGAGCGTTGACCAGTCTGACTTCCAGGCCATGATACTCAAGGATTTCAAAGACCGGAATCCAGTAAATGCCGGTTGATTCCATTGCAACAGTAGTGACACCGCAAGAGATCAACCATTCAGCAAGGCGTTCAAGATCATCGGTAAATGTTAAAAATTCACGCACCGGTTGATCATCGGTACCTTCTGGCACGGCAACAAAGTGGCTACGAGAACCGATATCAATTCCTGCAGCGTGTTGATTCAGATGCAGCAGATGCTTTGGCAACTTAGTGCTTCTCTTACTGGTTGGTTTCTTCTTTTTCATCTGTCCGGTCTCCGAAAATTGAAATCGACATGACCGGAAAGGGGAGCTGTCGGATTCGGCTCTCTTCTGAACGGGATAGCAATGCTTCACCAGTGAAAAAACGCCAGCTCCCGGACCACGCTAATCAACGGGCACAAAGCACCAATGGCGATACGGCCTCCTCATCCCGGCTGCCGACAGCAATGGTAGCCAATCATGAGGTGAATCTCAAGTTACACTATGAAAAATCGCTCCCGAAGGGGCGTAGGTCGCTAATCAGATAATAGTTTGGAGAGTTTACATGACCTGCACCAATACCGGCGACAAATGCAAATGCACCTATAACAACAAGGGTTGCCCACGCCGTGGCAACTGCTGTCACTGCATCGCCTACCACCGCGAAAAGGGACAGGCAACCGCCTGCATGTTCACACCGGACGGCGAGAAAACCTACGACCGCTCGCTGTCCAACCTGATGCGCGACCGGGGAATCCGGGACTGAGGTAGAGACATGCTGACATTCGAGATTGCATTCCAGGACCACTGCCGTAGGCTGGAGAGTTTCCTGCGCAACCTGCTGCCTGACTCTCCCTTCGCCTACCCGCGCAAGCTGATTAAAAGCGGTGCTGTACGCGTGAACAGTCAGACTGCTACGCCAGACACCCTGCTCAGCACGAACGACTCCGTCAGCATCAAGGAAAGCTCTGCCTTCTCCAGCATGCTGGCAGATACAAGGCCGGCGCTCGATATCCTCTATGAAGACGACCATATCGCCATAATCAACAAAACCGCCGGTTTGGCAATGCACCGCACCGCCGAGCAGGAAGAAAATCTGGTGGATTTTGCCACCGGTTACATGGCACAGCGCGCAACACCGTGCAAGCTATATCCGGTCAACAGGCTGGACCGCGGCACATCCGGAGCCGTAATCCTGGCCAAAAGTTCATCATCAGCCGGCATCTTCGGTCGCCATGTCAAGGAAACCGGGCTGGACAAGCTCTATCTGGCCCTGGCGGAGGGAATCACAGAAGAATGCGGTGTGATTGACACTCCACTGGACGGCAAGGAATCTGAAACACGCTACCAGCTTTTGATCAGAGGAATGGGTTGCAGCCTGCTGGCTGTCGCGCCAGTCAGTGGCCGCATGCACCAGATCAGGCGCCATCTGGAGATGATTGGCCATCCAGTGCTGGGGGACAAGCGCTATGGCAGCCAACCTCACCCGGGTCTGCAAGGCTTTGCCCTGCACTCCTTCAGGACCGCGCTGGCCATGCCCAACGGCACAACACTGGTGGTCTGCGCACCACTGCCGGAAGATATGCTGCAAGTGGCGTCGGGATACGGCATCAGTCCGGCATTGACAATGACCGCTCTCCACAGGCTGGTTGGCTGTTTTGTATAAAACGTGCTATTCCCTGGTCACCTGATTGAGTGCTGAACGGTTACGCCCCTGACGCTTGGCCTGGTAAAGGGCCAGATCAGCGGCATGGAACAGGCTGGAGATGGACATGCCCGGTGCATCGTCCGGATTCAGGCAGGAAACACCAACACTGACAGTCACGCAGGAAGCCACATCAGAGCAGGAGTGTGGAATGTCCAGTTCCGCAACAGCAGTTCTGATCTTCTCTGCAATATGCAGCGCCCCTTCTGCCGACGTGGCCGGCAGGATCATCACAAACTCCTCGCCACCATAACGGGCCGCCACGTCACCGGGTCGCATGGCCTGAGCATTGACGGCCTGAGCCACCCTGCGCAAACATTCATCGCCCTCATCATGTCCGTAATGATCATTGTAACGTTTGAAAAAATCGATATCGCAGATGACAAGTGAAAGCGGCAATTGTTCGCGCAGCATCCGGCGCCACTCCCGCTCAATACACTCATCATAGGTTCGCCGGTTGCCAATGCCGGTCAGGGCATCGGTTGTGGCCAACTGCACCAGTTGCTGATTGGCCTTGCGCAGCTTATCTTCGATTGCAACCAGCTTCTGGTATTTACGGGCGTTTTCTATGGGCAGCACACTGATGTTTACTATCCCCAACGCCTGATTGAGGTACTGTTCCAGATTCTCAGACATGGCAATTCCATCCAACTCGATCACCCCGGTCACCACACCGCGCTTGGCTATCCGCATCACAAAACCCTGACCTGACACAGTGTAACTACTCTCTGTCTCGATTTCTGCCAGACGCATTTTTGTGGCATGCATTTCTGACATGTCAGCACACCGGGGCCGGGTCCAGAGTGCGTATTCCGATGAATCCGACCGAAGTTCCGTGCTGAAGGCGACCACGATTCCGGCGTGAAGCCGACCGCAATTCCGTTGATGGCGACCGCCCTGTTTAAGCAGTCATGAGGTAAGGTGTTTACTTTGTCACAGGTTTCGGATTCTGGTCAAGTGAAGATCGTTTTTTTCGCATCGAATCACCCTTTACCTCGATCTTGTAAGCATTGTGTACCAACCGGTCCATGATTGCATCAGCCAGAGTGGGATCCTGCATGCCACTATGCCAGGCTTTCACCGGTAACTGACTGGTAACAATAGTTGAACCCCTGCCGTACCGATCCTCGATTACCTCCAGCAATTCTTTCTGCTCTTCCCGGGTGATCGGTGTAATCAGGAGGTCGTCCAGGATCAGCACCTGGCACTTTGCCAGAGACGAGGTCAGTTTGTAGTAACTGCCATCATGGCGTGCCAGACAGAGATCGTCCAGCAGTCGAGGCAATCTATGGTAAAGCACGGTATGCCCGTCTCGTGCAGCCTTTTGCGCCAGAGCGCAAGCAATGTAACTCTTACCTGCGCCGGTAGGCCCGGTAATGAAGAGATTGTGGCTGTTTTTAACCCATTGATTCATTGTAAGCGAGATGATCTGGGAGCGATCCAGCCCCCGATCCGCTCTGAACTCCAGATCTTCAATTGAGGCGTTAAACCTCAGCTTTGCAGATTTAAGCCGGGTTTGCAGTTTTTTGTTTTCAATGGCAAGCATCTGGTGATCCACCAACAGGCCAAAGCGCTCTTCGAAGGAGAGTGGAGCCATGTCCGGGCAGTTTAATTGTTCCCGGAACGCTTCGGCCATAACAGTGAGTTTCATGGCATTTAGTTTTTCTACGGTTGGCTGAGTAAGCATTGGTATCCTTTCTATCCGCTGTAGTAATCCGTACCCCTGATGTTCTCGTGGGATACGGGTAAAAGTTCTAACTGTCGTGGTAGAGGCTGCATATCAAGATTGTTAATCAGGATTGACTTGATACTCGTATAGCTGACCCCTTTGATTGCCAATGACCGTGTGCAGGCGGCTTCGAGTCGTTGTGGGGTAAACTGCCGGGACAATGAGATGATCCCCATGCATGAGCGGAATCCATGTTCCGGATAGGCTCTGCGGGAAAGGATATTCTCCACCACGGCGGCAGTTGCGCTGCCAATGGTTTCCCCCCATGCAATCAGCCGTTCAGGGGTCCATTTTGCATACTCCCGATGGCTGCTGGGCATATGCTCTTCAAGGGTGGTGTGCTTTCCTTTAAGAAATGATCTCTGGTGGGATGAGACACGTGTGTTGTTGTAAAAGCACTCAACAGTAGTTTCGGTGTAACGGGCCTGCAGGACTTCGCCCCTCAACCGGTGGGGTACACTGTAAAAATGCCCTTCCACGTCAACATGGTAATCGATATGTGCGTGAACTTTTTTCCATTGGGCAAACTGGTAAACAAATGACGGTAGTGAGGAAAGCGCTGGGCAGTCGATCTCAAGGAACCGGCTCAGGCGGGTTCCTGTCAATTTCCTGAATGGACGGTTATTGAGGAGGTCAAGGCGCTCACGAATTGCTTTATTGGCTTCGGCAAGGGAGAAGAAGGTCCTCTTGCGCAGTCCTGCCAGAATAAATCGCTGCACGATCTGGACACCGACCTCTGCCTTGGCCTTGTCTTTGGGTTTGCGCACTCTGGCCGGAATGATTGCCGTTCCGTAGTGGGCTGCCATCTCGGCATATGAGGCATTGATTGTAGGTTCGTACCTGCAGGGTCTGGTGACACCGCTTTTAAGGTTGTCCGGCACCACGGCCTTCGGGACACCGCCCATAAACGAAAAGGTGCGTACATGGGCACTGATCCAGTCGGACAAACCTTGGCTCCAGGTGGCTTCGGCATAGGTGAAGTTACTGGCTCCCATGACGGCAACGAACACCGGGGCATCATGAATTTCACCGGTTGACGAATCAACAATCGGGATTGTCTGACCGCAGTAGTCGACAAACAGTTTCTCCCCGGCACGGTGCTCCTGTCTCATGGAGAGGTCGAGGCGCTTGTGCCAGCGGTTGTAAAGATGACAGAACTGACTGTACTGATAGCCTGATGGCTCCTGTTCCTTGTACTCCATCCACAAAAGCATCAGGGTCAGATCCTTGCGGGAGGTCAGTTCTTTATGAAGAGACTGCCAGTCAGGGATTGGGTGCGTAGTGACCAGGGTGGAAGCTGCTGGGGGATAAAGAAGACGTTCCAGGGCTTCATCGTCGCTGTCAGGAAGGGGCCAACCGAGGCCAGCAGCTTTTGCCCGGAAGATGGTATCTGTTACGGTGGTCTTGCCGACGCCGCAACTGGTTGCTATGGCGTTCCTGCTCTGGCCGCATGACCAGGCAAGGCGTAGTATCTCTCGTATCTGTCGCATGGTAACTCTCTGTTGTGGCATCCTGTCCCCCTCAAATGAAATGAGGAAGCAGAATACAGGTTGAGTTACCTCACGACTACTTTAACAAACAGGCCGGTCGGATTGCTCCGGAATCGCGGTCGGCATCAAAACGGAATGCCGGTCGGCATGACTCCGGAACAGCGGTCGGCTTCAGAGCGGAATCGTGGTCGGATTGCTCCGGAATATGCATCCAGAGGCGGTCAGGCAGCCCCCGCTCAAACTCCAGATAATTGATCTTTTTCGGGGCAAACAACATGGCATAGACATCCATCATGCCTTCCACCGCCTGTTCCTCGTCAACAATCCGTGCCAGATTTGTCAGCAGATCAATGGCCATGGCATGCATGGTGGCCTGCTTCTGCAAAACCCCATATTCCGTTGTAAGCCTTTGAAACCGGACCTCACACTGCCTTGTCAGGTGAATCTTTGTGATCAGAAGCTTCAGGATATCCAATCCCATGGTAGCAACATCACTCGTTAGCCCAACATAGGAGGAAAAATCTCCAAAACGTTCGGCACTGCGGCTATCCGTACCGGTATCGAGCAGCACAATCCTATTAATGGACTCACCGAACAACTCCCGGGCCGTCTTCTGATCGAGTCCTAAACGTTCGAGATTTTCAGGCCAATTGGACAGCCAGCCCGGGGTTGTCAGGTATGCGCCTGATGCTAGCCAGCCATCGATCTGACGCTGGTCGGCCAGCATGGAAAAGCAGTTGGCAAATCGGTGGATGTGTATCGAACAACCGCCAAGTGTACAGTCAGCAAGCCTTGCCAGACAGCAGCCGCCAAACAGCTCCACATGCTGCACGCCAACCAGTCCGTTGATCAAACCTGTCAGCTCCGCCTCATCAAGAGGCGGACGGCCGCACCTGGCAGGCATGGTCAACAACCTGCAATTATCCAGCGACTCCGCCGCCAACACACAGCCGGCTTCAGCCATGAAGTTGCTGCAAAACACAAATGCCATCTCAGTAGCCGTCATATTGACATGTCCAGAGGATAACGCCCCCACCTGCGCACCGATTCACCAATAGCCAACAGCACATCTTCAGGCACCTGCCAGGGAATCTCACCATGATTGTCCGACAATATGAAGCCCCCACCCTGTCCGGCCTGGGCAATGGCCTGCCTGACCTTCATCTCGGTATCCTGAATGCTCCAGCGCCGCATTTCAATACCGTTCAGGTTGCCGATGACAGTGATTTTACCGCGACAGGCCGCCTTGATCTGCGCCAGGTCTTCCAGACAACTGACGCCGACTGCAGCAGCACCGGTCTGGATGATGTCATCAATGACCGGCAGTACCCGTCCGGAGGCAAGGTGGGTGGCCGGCGGTCCCTTGATGCGGGCCAGCACCCTTTTGGCAACGCTAAAACCGGTGCGCAGGTAAGTCTCCCGGGAGACAATCGTAGGCGATGAGACGGGATCGAAATAGCAGATGGCCGTAGCGCCAGCCGCCAGCTGGGCATTGGCCCAGGCCACGCAGAATGCTTCGTTAACCGCCATGAGTTTATGGAACAGCTCAGGCTGTTCAAGCATCAGCTCCAGATAGGGCCCAAACCCCATCTGCATCACCGGAACCGAGAATGGCGACATGACTACACCGATAATCGGGCATTCATCCCCCACCCTTTCTTTCATCAGCGTAATCGCCTTGAGCACCTTGCCCAGACAGGGCGTTTTATCAACCCGGGGAGGTTTCAGGTGATTAATCATGCCGGCATCCCGTATGAAGGGTCTACCGGAATTGGGTGGACCATCGGGGGTGTAGATCACCTCGCCGCCCCAGGCCTCGATCTCCACCGGGGCATAAAGGAATCCATATAGGCAGTCATGCCCGTATCTGGCGCGCATGCGCAGCTGGCCTTCGGCCACATATTCAGCGCGGGAAAAGTATTCCTCTATGGATAGTCCCAGTTCACGGGCGCCATGCATGGTCACCAGCAGAAAATACGGTACCCGGTCTGCCTCTTTGTGGCTGAGTGCGGCCAGCACCCGCTGCATGGAGGTCATCGTTTCACTGTTCATGATAGTTCCTCCATAATGGACCTGACGAGGTTGACCGCCTCAGCAGCCGAAACCGCCGTAGCATCCGCCTTGACCTCCCGCCACAACTGGTCGTCGAAATTGAAGGGGGCGCCGCCGACCACCACCTTCACATCCAGACCGGACGCCTTGAGACCATCCACCACCCCGGCCACATGCAGGGCGGAATTCAGCATCAGGGTCGAGAGCAGCAACACCTTGATCCGGTCAGCTTTAACCTTCGCGATTACCTCTTCAGCTGTTACACGTCCATAATCCCGCAGATCAAACCCCGCCGCACGCAGCATGGCATAGACAATGCGCTTGCCCAGCAGATGATAGTCGTCCAGCGAGGCAATCGCCATGGGCGGCTGGTCCGTGCGCTGCGGGTCGCCCGGCGGCAGCAGGCGATCCACCAGTTCCTCGCAGATGCGGCCGCTCATATACACCTGAGACAGGTCGGTCTCTCCCGCCTCCCACCGGATGCCGATGCGCGTCAACGCGGGCACGACCATCAGTTCCACCAATTCCAGCGCCGTCAGGCGTGTGGCGGCCTCCTCCACCATTTGCCTGGCCTTGAGACGATCCAGCGCCAACAGCGCCTCTTCAAATTGTTCCGAAAGCTCTGCCATCTGCCTGCTCCCTGCTGCCGGTCAACCGGCGCTGCAAGACAAAATATACCTTACGATCCTCGTATTTTTAAACTATGCCGCAAGTTGCGTACAAAGCAAATCCGGGGCAGCAGATTTGCAATTTACGCCCAAAAGCTTACAAGATCGCCAAAACCGGCTATACTTGCCGATAAGCCTGTGCTGCCGCTTGACCTCAAGCTGTGTTCAGCGTACATTGCGGCTTTAATGAACGGTTGACAGAATCACACCGCGTCAATCCTCGGGTAAACATGGAAAACTCCGCACACAACAGCACAATCTGGGCCATCGGCGGCGGTAAGGGCGGCACCGGCAAGAGCTTCCTGACCAGCTGCATGGGGACCCACCTGGCCATGCAGGGCGTCAGAACCACCCTGATTGACGCCGATCTGGGGGGAGCCAACCTGCACTCCTTCTTTGGCCTGAACGCGCCCAGGCACACCCTGGCCGACTTCTTTGAGAAAAAAAAGCCGCTGCAGGAGATCACAGTGCACAGCGGCATCGCCAACCTGCAGATGATCGCCGCACCCGGGGCTTCAATGGAATCGGAAAGCATCAACCACGCACAGAAACTGAAGCTGTTCCGCCATATCCGCAGCCTGGAAAGTGATAACATCCTGATCGACCTGGGCGCCGGCACCCACGTCAACACCACCGACACCTTTCTGCTGGCCGACAGGATGATCATCGTCACCTCACCCGAAATCACCTCTCTGGAAAACATGTACCAGTTCATCAAGAGCGTATATTTCAGAAAGCTGAAGGCGATCTTCAAAACCCACGGCCTGACATCCCTGATTCAGGACATCTGGAAAAACCGCAGCACATACGGCATCCGCAACTTGAAAGAGCTGATCGGACACATCCGCCAGAGTTCTCCCCAGATGCGCGATATCTTCGACCAGGAGATGGGCGGTTTTGTCCTGTACATCGTGCTCAACCAGGTAAAAACACCCAGGGACATCCAGATCGGCGAAAACCTGAAGAGCATCTGTATGAATGTCCTCGGCCTGCCGGCAATCTATGCCGGCTACTCGCGATATGACGAAGGGGTAAAAGACAGCATCAACAAACGTGAACCGTTCATGCTGTTCAACCGCCTGTCGCCAGTGGTCGGCGAAATCAGGACACTGACCAACAATATCATCGCCGGTACCGGCGTTACGGTGCAAAGGGAGCTGCGCAATGGAGGGTTGTGAAAAGTACTTTGACATCCTTGAGCTGCCCTATGACGCCAGCGTCGAGGATCTGAACAGAAATTACAACTATCTGAAAGCGCTTTATTCCGGGGATGCCATCGAGATCACCGCACTGAACTCCGACTTCAGCGATGAGATCAGTCGGGACTACCTGGCCCGTCTGGATGAGGCCTACACCAAAGCGCGCGAAGGGATGGAAAACAGGA
>Ga0208694_1005964_pt1 | contig 10126 bp, 8 predicted proteins | sample AD_UKC078_MetaG_FD_184442 | JGI IMG/M metagenome (GOLD analysis project Ga0208694, IMG submission 184442) | Active sludge microbial communities of municipal wastewater-treating anaerobic digesters from USA - AD_UKC078_MetaG (SPAdes) (version 2) | ecosystem: Engineered > Bioreactor > Anaerobic >...
GTAAAGGAGAGAAAACTACAACGCGCCTTGCTGCAATTCAATAAAAAAGAAAATACAGCCCTGGTTCGCGAAGCTCTCAAAATACTCGGTCGCGAAGACCTTGTTTCTGTCTTACGACCCTATTATAGAAAGAAAAAGTAGGGAGGAACAACGTCAAGTTCGTTGTTAATGGGAGAGAATATTGAGGGGAAAGGTTAGCCCCCTCGAATGGACGATCCTTTTCTGCTTTCTCTTGCGGTATTGTTTGAACAATTTTGGACAGCCTTGTATGCTCTTTTTACCAATCTATAGGTGAAGCCTGTAAATTTTGGACTCATTATACCTACATCGATGTAAAATTTAGTAAAAAATAATAGAAAAAAGACTTTTTTTAGAAAAATAAATATGCTATGGTAGATGTATGATAATGGAAAAAATTTTGAAAATAATAGAAGAACGTAATGTCAAACAAAAAGATATTTGTAAGGCATTGAATCTTTCTCAAAGCTATACAAGCGAATTACTTAACAGAAAGAAAACACTTTCACTTACACTTTGTGAAAAACTATGCGATTTTTTAAATATAGATATAATACTCGTTGACAAAAATCGCAAATAGCGATATAGTGGATATGGGTGGTAATGATGACAAATCTTGAAAAAATTATTCAATGTTCTTTAAGTACTTTTGAAAATGAAAATGAAAATTATTATAAACCCCTTACATTACAAGAATGGGAAACAGTCTGGGACTTTAATACATTTAACCCAAACATTTATAACCATGGTTTACACCAATATCCAGCACGTTTTATACCCCAACTAGCAAGAAAAATTCTTAAAACGTTCACTACGGAACAAAGTTCAGTGTTGGATATTTTTTCTGGCTCTGGTACAACTTTACTTGAGTGTAAATACTTAGGTATAAAAAATGCCTATGGTATTGAATTAAACCCTTTTGCACACTTTATGACGAAAACTAAATTACAAACGTTACATGAAAAAGACGTAATTTTTGAATTACACAAAATTAAAGACTTGTTTTTACAAAAAAACATATATTTTGAGACCGTGGTTTTTAAAAATATCGACTTTTGGTATTCTCAAACAAGTATTAGGGATCTATCAAAACTATTGCATATTCTTTCGAACATTTCAAATGTTGAAACAAAAAACTTTTTTTTACTTGCGTTTGCTGAAATAACTCGAAAAGTTTCATACCTTAATCATAGTGGATTCAAAATGCATAGATCAAAACAAAAAATTAAAACGGATTTTAATCCAAATGTTTGGGATGAATTTATAAAAACGGTTGATAGAAACATAAACCTTTTAATAAACCACAATAAATTAATAATTGACAAAAATTCTACGCAGATTCTGATAAAAGGTGATTCTCGTTGCATCCATAAAGAAATTCCAAAAAACTCCATAGATTTAATTCTTACTTCACCTCCTTACGGCGATTCAAAAACAACAGTAGCATATGGGCAATACTCGCGCCTTCCATGGCAATGGCTTTCACAAACTGATGATATTATACAGCTTGACAATTCATTACTTGGGGGGAATACAAAAAACATTAAAAATTCTATTTTAGCTTTATCAAAAACGTTAAAAAAACAAAGTAACGCAATAGAGTCAATTGATAGTAGCAACCGAATAAAAGATGTTATTGCTTTTTATCATGATTTATATACCACTTTAACTTCAGCAACATATTATATGAAAAAAAATGGTTGTTTTGTTCTAGTTACAGGAAATCGTACTGTAAAAGGTATAAAACTCAAAACGGATACTATTATTTCAGAATTTGCTGACAGTTTAGGATATAGGACAGAAAAAATTTATTCACGAAACATTTTAAACAAACGCATGGCTCACAAAAATAGTCCGACAAATAAAAAAGGGAAAACAGTGAGCACAATGATGACCGAAAATATTATAGTCCTCACTAAGATTTAATTTGCTTCGACTAGAACTTTTTTATTTTTAAATAACTTAGAAATGTTTCTTTGAAAGATTCTAAAAGCTGTTCCATGATCATGTGTTCGTTCATCGGGGTATTGTCCAATTCTAATATCAATTGCAATTAAACCTTCTTCCAAGAGGTTTATCATATTTTCAAAACTAAATCCATAAAGTTCCCATGCAGTATGGTATTTCAATTTTTCATTACTTCCGCTACCTGAAGTATCAGCGAATACTTGAATAAGACGATACTTATATTTTTTTAAGAACGCTTTTTCTAGTTCTGCGGAATCCCAAAAAGCAAGTTCTTTTCCATGGTTATCTATAATCGAGATTTTATTACTAGAACATTTTATGCCCAATGAATTATTAGAATTGCCTATTTTTGTTAATCTATGTGCAAAAAGAGTTGCGTGCAACACTTTTTTTTTTGTATACTTTTCTGTGGTAATTCCGTATTTTTCAAGTAAATATGAATTTATTTTAGGAGGGCGAGGGGTTTTTGTAAATAACGTTAACATAGAATTTGTGTTTGTCCTCATAGCTTTTAATTCATATTGAGCAAAATCAGGAGAGGTTAAATTATTTTCAGGAATTTCTAATAAATCTTCTAAAGTTTTTCCAACCCCAGTAGAGCCTGTTCTATGCGTTGTTATCCAATTCTTTTCAGTAATTGTAGTAAATTTAGTAATAAAATCATCCAAGTTTGATGGTGCGCCCATAAAAACCTCCTTACTAAATATCGGAACCCAAAATATTTTCTTTAATATAATACTTATCTTAAGTACGCTTCATCCAATAACCTTAAATTTTTAAGAAATTGATAGGAACTGTTATTCGGAATTTTTGCGGGTTTGGGTCGAAATTTGGCAATTTTTTGTGTTAGAAGTCCAGTAATTTTACGTCTGACATGGGTGTCAAAATTTTTTCAAGTAATTTAAGCAATGTTTCCTGTTCATTTTCATCTAGCACTTTTAAAATTTCTTTGGCTCGATTTTCACGAAATTTCAAAATTTCACGGTATAGCTTTTTCCCTTTATTGCTTGTAATGAGAAGAACAATTCTTGAGTCACCGTTTGTGTTTTTTCTTTTTTCAATCAATTGTTTTTCTTCAAGTTGAGAAACAGCAACACTAACTGAAGGTGAAGAAATGCCCATTGCTGTGGCAAGTGCGGTTATTGCGGATTTTCTTGTTGTTCCAGCTTCTTCATCATCATGCAAAAATCCCAATATGCGAATATGGGTTGGGGAAAGTCCCTGCGTTTTTGCAGGAGAGTCTTCCCTTTCTATCTGCTTGATTTCTAGAAGAAGTCTGGAGAATTTTTCTAGGATTGTCATTTCTTGTAGTCTATCACTTTAATGGGGCAAGCTTCCATACATTTGCCACAAATTAAGCAATCAATAGTATCTATCTGTCTTTTTTTATTTTCTTTGATTAAAATAGTTTCTGAAGGGCAAACGCGCTCGCATTTTCCGCAAGAAATACATTTTTCTTCATTGATTTTAACTTTCAAAAAGGCGAATCTTGACGTTAAAGAAAGAAGGCTGCCGTAAGGACAAAAAACATTGTGCCAAAGGCTTTCATGGAAAAAAAGGCTAACTACTATGGATAGTCCCGTAATTATTAAAACAGCAAACAGTTGCAGCCCGTTTTTTTGCATTAGAATTATGAATCCGAGAAAAAGTGCAAAAAAGACAAAGCGAAGCCATTTTTGTTTAAAAAAACCTGGCGTTTTAATTTGGGGAATTCGAAGTTTTTTCTTTATATAACTCATTCCCCTTAAAAGGGTTCCCATTTGACAAACCCATCCACAGTAAAAACGCCCAAAAAAGATTGAGACTAAAACTCCGATAGCGAAAAGAGCCATCCAAAGCATGTTTTTGCCAATAATTAATAAAAAAACGAAAATAGCTAAAAAAAGAATCTGACTTATTGTCCTAAAAGTTTTGTTAAGTTTCATGATTTGACCTCTTAATACTTAGTTTATCTAACTAAGTATCTTGTGTCAATAGCTTTTTTTCTGTCTTCACGACATAGTACTCTTATTCTTCGGTTACTTATTTTCCATTTTTCGCTTTCTACTATTTTAATTGATAGCGACAACAACGGGGTTTACATGCACCATGCAGTGCTTAACCTTGGGAAACTGTTCCTCAATCACATCGTGGACAGCTTGGGCAACAAGATGTGCCTCTTCTAGCCTTACTAAAGCATCTACCCGAATCTCCACATCCATATAAATCTTGTCCCCAAACAAGCGGGTTTTCAAACCATCAATCCCCTCAACCGATTTTTGTGAGAGAATTAAATCCCGCATTTTTGCAATTGTCTCATCATCACAAGCTCTATCAGTCATTTTGCCTACTGCATCCCGGAAAATATCAATGGCTGCTTTTAAGATAAACAAACAAATGATAATACATGCGAGTGGGTCAAGAATGGGAAAACCAAGTCGTGCTCCAAAAATACCAGCAAAGCTACCAACAGAAGAAAATGCATCCGAGCGATGATGCCAGGCATCTGCCATGAGAGCACTGGAATTAATCCTTTTTGCAGCACCACGTGTATACCAATACATGGCCTCTTTAACAATGATGGAGACAATTGCCGCCACAAGTGCCAGTATACCGGGTATTGCTAAATCTCCATAGTTACCGGCAATCGCCTTCTTTATTCCCGACCAACCGATACCGGCTCCCGTTGCAAACAAAACTGCAGCCAAAACAATAGCTGCTACACATTCAAATCGTTCATGCCCATAGGGGTGCTCTTTATCTGATTTTTTATTTGCCAACTTGATGCCTATCATTACAATGATTGTGCTAAACACATCAGACATAGAATGAACAGCATCTGAAATCATTGCAGCAGACTGGGCAAATATTCCTGCAAATAGCTTAAATCCTGATAAAATTATATTTCCAATGATACTGATACGGGAAACCTTCATTGCAATTTGTTCGTTTGTTTTTTCCATATTTGTTGGCTCCATTTTTTTGAGAAGCTTACCGGTGATTAAATGCTCGCTTTAGCCAAGCATAATGCGTGCAAAGACTTATTCTAATAATATCACATTCCCTGTTGGAAGTCAAAATTCCAGATGTTTTATTAAATTTCAATAAAATCGTATTTATAAGATATGTACAGGTTTGTGCTATCGTTTCGCTCGGCACACAACTCGGGCAAGTCCTTCGGGCACGAAAATACAGGAAATGTCTAAATTGGATTTAGAAAACGTATTTTTGAAAATGGCCTTTAGATAAACTCTGAATAATTGCCTACTCCCCTAATTCTGCCAATTAAGGGGAGTGCGATTCCCTTAATTAAGTATTAAAAAAATGTAAACTATGGGAAATAGCTTGAATCACGTCCTACTATTTTAATTGACAGTGACTAAACCCGGGTTTATACTAAAAACGTCTTTAGGAGGTAAAAAGGAAAAAAATCATTGGAATAAAACTGAACATAATAATATACGAAATGGCTGCCTTTGTGCTATTATAGAAGCATGGTACACAAAAAAGATATAGGTGTTTATCTCGCCGTAAGTATTTCCTTTTTTTTATTTCTTAGACTACTTTTTTTTCTTGACTTTTAAACTTTTTTTTGTTTTTTTTTGCTCTATCAATTCTTGCATGAGATTTTCCCATTCTACAGCAATGTTTTCTATAGATTGACTTTGGATGTATGCAAGCATGGTTTCTTTTAAGTTATTTATTTGTTCTGTATTTGATATAATAGAAAGAAGTTCATCGCCGCAAAGGTTTTCGTCTTTGTTTTCCAAAAACCATCCTGTTTTACCATGTTCTATCATTGTTTTTAAACCCTTTTCAGCATAACAAAAAGGAATGAGCCCGTTTGCTTGTGCTTCAAGGATGGTAATAGGCTGGTTTTCAGTTTTTGAAAGTGTAATAAAATAATCACAGGCACCAAAAACGCCTGATACAACAAGGTCATCGTGGTTAATGCTTCCTGTAAACTGTATGTTGTTTTGAAGTGAATGTTCTTTGACGTAGCTAGCATAGGTGTCTTTTTGTGGTCCGCCGCCAACAATGAGTAATTTTATAGCTTTATTTTTTTCTCCTATATGAGAAAAAACCTTAAGAAGAGACAAAATATTTTTTTCATGCGCAATTCTTCCTACAAATAAAAAAACAATATCTTTTTCAGATAAATTCCATTTTTTTCGAAATTCTGCTGCCTTTGTATTATCAAATTGTTTTAGATTAATACCGTTTGAAATATAACGAATGGGGGCAGTACATTTATTGTTTTTTAATTCAATGCCTGTTTGTTTTGATGGTACAGTAACAACATCGCAACGGTTATAATGTTTGTTAGAATAATACCAGCCAAATTTTTCAACAATGGGATAATTAAGTTTTGCGTGTTTTAAGTATTCGGGATCTGCAAAAAAGGTATGAAAGGTCCCAATGAGCGGTTTTTTATATACCTTTGCTATGAAGATAGCTTGTGCAGCCATAGACATTGGTGCTTGAAAATGTAAAATATCAAAATTGTGTTTTCGAAAATAACGTAAAAGACTGGGGTTTGGATTAAATACCCACTTAAAATCATCGTAAAAACGGGCGTTAAAAGATGCAAAACGCTTTACTACGAAGGGAAATTGGTTGTCGCCCTTGTACTTGCGGTATGATGGGGCTAAAATATGTACTTCATGCCCCCTCTTATGAAGCTCTTCTGCTAACATGAGCGTTGCAGTTACCACTCCATTTAACTGAGGGAAAAAACAATCTGCAAAGAAAGCAATTTTCATAGCATAAGCCTATCAAAAACAGGCTTTTAAAACAAGGGATATTTTTGATAGGGCTTCGTATTGCTTTGTATGCTTCTAAATAAACAAAGACATATCTGATTCTTCTGCATTTGCTATCATGGCTGCAGCTCCAGCTAGTTTTACGCCGTCGATCAGTTCGGTTTCTTGTATGCCCATAACGTCCATGCTCATAGAGCAGGCTTGGAGTTCAACGCCGAGGCTTTGTGCTTGGGCAATGAGCTCTTCTAAGCTTGCAATGTTTTTCTTTTTCATTACGGAGCGTATCATCTTGGGACCCATGCCAGCCATATTCATTTTTGAGAGGCCCAGTTTTTTGCTTCCTCGTGGCATCATTGCCCCAAAGAGTTTTGAAAGTAAATCTTTTTTGACGCGCTGTTTTTTTGCCTTACGCAAGATATTTAGTCCCCAAAAGGTAAAGAACATGCTCACCTTTCTACCAAGCGCAGCTGAAGCATTTGCGATAATAAACGATGCTATTGCCTTGTCGAGGTCTCCTGAAAATACAATGATGTTTTTATTGTCGTTTGCTGTTGCTGTTGGCGTGATTCCCGATTGTCTTTCAACAGGGCTTCCTTTTTGAATGCGGACAATGCTTACTCCCTTGTCGGTTGTCATGCCAAGGAGGGTATTTCCGGTTCTGCGGCAAAAGCCTTCGACGTCTCCTGCAAATGCGGGATCGGTTACCGAAATTTCAACGATATCTCCTGGGTTTGCATTTTTTATTGAGCCTGAAAGTGTTACAATGGGACCGGGACATTGCAAACCGCAAGCATCGATTTGTATGAGTTTTCCAGAGCTTGCTTGCATCCTTGTTTCTTCGAGCTTGTTTTCTGGCGCTTGCCCGTAGCTGAAAATACCTTCTTTTTGCGGAGACGCACTTTCCATCATCTGTGTTTCGATATTAAAGTTTGTTGGCTCGACAGGAAGCGTTTTTCCATAGACCATATTGTATTGGCGATAGCCTCCGCTGAGATTATACACGTCAAATCCATTTTGACTTAAAATTCGTGCAGCGATATAGCCACGTAAACCAACACGGCATGTTACATAGGTTTTTTTCGATTTGTCGAGTTCGCCTATTCTAGAGCGGAGGTCATCGAGGGGAATGTTGATAAAGCCGGGAATAGTACCTGTTTCAAATTCTTCTACTGTTCGTATATCGATGAGTTGTACGCTTCCATCCTTGGGAAGGTTTTCAATGTCGTGATGGTGAATTTGTTTTACCTTTCCTGTCAAAATATTGTCAATGGCATAGCCGATCATGTTGACGGGGTCTTTTGCAGAACCAAAGGGTGGCGCATAGGAAAGCTCTAAATCTTTTAAGTCGCTTGCTGTCATGCCTGCTCGAATTGCTGTTGCAAGAACGTCGTTTCTTTTATCACTTCCTTCATAGCCGACAATTTGCGCTCCAAGGATTTTTCCATCTTTTGGATCGTAGAGCGTTTTTATGGCCATGCTCAAGGAACCTGGATAATAGCTTGCGTGATTTGCAGAATAGGTGAAAATTTTGTCATAGCGGATATTTTTTGCCTTTGCGGTTTTTTCGTTTATCCCTGTTGAGGCAACGGTGAGGTCAAAGACTTTGAGGATAGAAGTCCCTTGCGTGTCTTTATAGGTGCTCTGAATTCCGCAAATATTGTCTGCTGCGATTCGCCCTTGTTTATTTGCAGGTCCTGCAAGTGGGACGAAGGTTTTTGTCTGTGTTACAAAATCCCGCACCTCGATAACATCTCCCACTGCATAGATATTTGGCTCGGATGTTTTCATAGATGCATCGACAACGATAGCGCCTTTTTCATTCAGCGTAATGCCTGCATCTTTTGCAAGCTTGGACTCAGGCCGCACTCCTATAGCCATAACCAAAAAATCTGTTTCAAGTATTTCTTCCGTAGTGCCATCTTTTTGTAAGGTTAACTGTAAACCATCTTTCGTTTCTTGCACTGATTTAAGCATCGCTTTGAGTTCAAGCTGTACGCCTTTTTGCTCAATGTGTTTGTGAACTTCTACTGCCATGTCGTAGTCGATGGGAGCGAGTACTTGATCAGCCATTTCGACAAGGCTTACGTCCAGGCCTGCAAAACGGAGATTTTCTGCAAGCTCTATCCCGATAAAGCCTCCACCGGCAATAACCGCTCTGCGAGCATTTTTTTCAGTAATGTAATCTTTGATTGCGTATGTGTCAGGAATATTTCGAAGTGTAAACACTTTTTTTGAATTAAGCCCAGGGATGGGAGGACGAACAGCCTCTGCGCCAGGTGATAAAATAAGATCGTCATACGTTTCTTCATATTTTGAATTTGTTACAAGGTTGTGCACAGAAACCGTTTTTTTCTTTGGGTTGATAGCGACAACTTCTTGCATAACACGAACGTCGACATTGAATCGAGCGTTGAAACTTTCTGGCGTTTGCAAGGTGAGTGCTGATTTTTGTTTTATTTCACCACCGATATAATAGGGCAAGCCACAGTTTGCAAAAGAAATATATTGTCCTCTTTCAAACATAATGATTTGTGCATTTTCATCAAGTCGACGTAATCGAGCAGCGGCAGATGCACCACCTGCAACTCCACCTACGATAAGAATTTTTTTTTGATTATTCATAGAATCCCCTTCCGTCATAAAGGCGGTACAAAAAAGTTTGACTAAAGCGTCGTATTATTTTACTAAAATCTATGCTCATAATAACACAGTTTAAAAAAACAAAATGTAACTATATCACTCTTTTTTTATAGATAGATTTTTATTGAGAGCTATAGTAATTTTTCGACATTTCAGGAATGAAATCCTTAAAAGTCCGTACTTTTCAGGAATAGAATCCTAGAAAGTGAAAAAACTTTTGATTTCCTCTCTTATCTCACTCTATACCAGTGATTTTTTCAAGTTGATTTGTCATTTTGCTTGCCCTTTGGTTGAGGTCAGCATATTTTGACTCAGCATTTCCAATGTGGCTTCCAAGAAGGCTAAAGTCTTTCAAAAACCGTGCAAAGGAGTCCTGTACACGAGAAAGTTCCCCGATGATATGTTTTGCTTCTTGCTCAATCCGAAAACCCTTAAGTCCATAAGCGATGGCCATGAGATAGGCGTAAAAACTTTGTGGCGAGACAGGTATAATATGCCGCTGGATAGCGTAGTTAAAAATCTCGTAGTCTTTGTTTGTAAGCCCGTCGTTTATAATGGTTTCGTAAAAAACATTTTCTGCAGGGATATACATCATCGCAAAGTCGAAGGTGTTTTCACTTGGAATAATATAACGACTTGCAATTTCGTCAATGCGTTTTTTTACCGAAGAAATAAATTCTTTTTTATAGCTTTTTTTATCTTCATTCGTCTCGGCTTTAATGAGCCTTTGAAAACTCTCCAAAGGAAATTTTGAATCA
>Ga0208694_1005966_pt1 | contig 10121 bp, 9 predicted proteins | sample AD_UKC078_MetaG_FD_184442 | JGI IMG/M metagenome (GOLD analysis project Ga0208694, IMG submission 184442) | Active sludge microbial communities of municipal wastewater-treating anaerobic digesters from USA - AD_UKC078_MetaG (SPAdes) (version 2) | ecosystem: Engineered > Bioreactor > Anaerobic >...
CAAGCGACCTTAAATTGCTTGACTATTGGTTAATTCACCACAGTGTTTTGGCATGTGGTTTTATTGGCGAGTATAGAAATATACTTGCTTTTTCTTTTACGCTCAAAACTAAATATGAGAGAAAGGTCATCAAAGATTAGATGAACAAATTGGAAAACTTTTTCAAGTTGAAAGAGAATGGAACAACTTGGTCAAAAGAATTAGTTGCCGGTGCAACCACCTTCTTTGCCATGGTTTACATTATCTTTGTTAACCCTGCCATGCTTGAACAAACCGGAATGCCTATTGGTGGTGTGTTCTTAGCAACGATTTTCGCAACGGTTATTGGAACTTTAGTAATGGGTTTATTCGCCAATGTCCCCTATGCCTTAGCCCCAGGAATGGGATTAAATGCCTTTTTCACTTATACAGTTTGTTTTGGTTTTGGATTTTCTTGGCAAGAAGCATTGCTATTGGTTTTCGTTTGCGGATTAATCAACATCGTCATTACGGTCACTAAAGTAAGAAAAGCTATCATCCGCGCGATTCCCAAGAGTTTGCAACATGCCATTGGCGGCGGGATTGGTCTTTTTATTGCCTACATCGGTTTTAAAAATGCCGGGCTTTTAAAGTTCACTGCTGATCCGGGTCATTGGACGGAATCATTCGGCACCGCTTTTATTGATTCTGGTGTTGTCCCTGCTTTAACCGATTTTAACACTCTAGTTCCTGTTTTAGGAATTATTGGAATTGTTATTATGGTAGTTTTATTGTTATTAAAAGTAAGAGGTGCTATTTTAATTGGTATTATTGTAACCGCAATCATCGGTATTCCCATGGGAATAACCAATTTAAAGGGCATTAATTTTGATATTGCGGCGCCTTTTAGAGATTTAGGCGATACTTTCCTAGCTGCGTTTGGCCCGAAAGGTTTGGGAACATTAATCGGCGATGTTAAGCGTTGGCCCATGGCTTTATTAGCTATTTTTGCTTTTAGTTTAACGGATACCTTTGATACCATTGGCACCTTTATCGGTACTGGTCGTCGTTCGGGGATCTTTACCGATGAAGATTTATTAGCTGTTGAAGATGGGAAAGGCTTTGCTACTAAAATGGAAAAAGCCTTATTTGCGGATTCCATTGCCACTTCCATTGGGGCCTTATTAGGAACATCCAATACGACAACTTATGTTGAAAGTGCCGCTGGCATTGAAGCTGGTGGAAGAACCGGATTAACCAGTGTTTTCACCGCTGTCCTATTCTTGCTTTGCATTGTTATTTCCCCAATCGTTGGTGTTATTCCGGCCGCTGCCACTGCGCCCGCTTTAGTCATTGTTGGTGTTATGATGCTTGCTAGCTTTAAAGATATTAATTGGAGTGATTTTTCGGAAGCAATTCCGGCTTTCTTTGCTTCCGTTTTAATGGCTTTAGCTTATAATATTTCCATCGGGATTGCCTTTGGTTTCATCTTCTATATTGTTGTAAAATTGTGCAAGAAAGAAGCTAAAGATATTCACCCCATCGTTTGGGGCAGTTCCGGATTATTCGTTATTTACTTTGTATTTAACGCTTTAAATGTCATTGGTGTTATTTAAAAAAATCAAGACGAAATCATTTAATGATTCGTCTTTTTTTAGAAACAAGTTTTTTTAAACAAGAGAAAAGGAGAAAAAAATGGAAAAACAAGAAAAAATCATTGGTTACTTACCTGATGAAAATCCCACTTTTCTAAAGTTGGTGTTGTTTGCCTTTCAACAAATTATTGTCATGTTCCCGGCTACCGTTCTCGTAGCTATCTTAACCGGGTTTCATGTATCAACAACGATTTTCGCTAGTGGATTAGCGACCCTCTGCTTCATCCTCATTACCAAACGGAAAATTCCCCTTTATTATGGATCGAGCTTTAGTTATATTGCAGCTATTTGTTCGATAACGATGACGGAAGAGTGGACCAATGGTGTGGCTCCGGATGCCTTAATCGGTCAAGCTCAGTTTGGGATTATTATGTCCGGTCTTGTTTCCATTGCTGCCGGTTTGATTGTCACGCGTTTTTCAATGAAAACCATTGAAAAAATCTTACCACCAACCGTTACCGGTCCGGTTGCCATTATTATCGGGCTTTCTTTAGCGGGAACAGCTTTAAATAACATCACCAATACAGCAGCGGGAACGGTTCAGCATTTAAGTTGGGTGATTGCTTTAGTGACTTTATTATCAACGATTCTCTTCTCGGTTTATTTGAAAAAAGGAACTTGGGGACAAATCCCCATCTTATTAGGCTTACTTAGCGGGTATGTGGTAGCTTTAATCGTTGGCTGGATTTCCGGTCATAAATTTGTGAATTTCGATACTTTAAGTGGACAATCAATTATCACTATTCCCCACATCACGCTTCCGATTCCCTCTTGGGCGGCAGTTGTCGCTATTATGCCGATTGCGATTGCTACGATTCCGGAATCAACTGCTCACCTGCATCAATTAGATATTTATGTAAATAATCTATCATTAGAGAAAAAAGGCGAAAAACTTTATAACATCGCTGATTTGCTCGGTTGGAATTTAATTGGTGATGGTCTTGGTGATATGATTAGTACGATGTCCATTACCAAAAACTTCTCCGTTCGTGTCTTAATGGCAGCAGCCATTATTACCATGATTATTTCCTTCTTTTCACCACTATCAGCAGCGGTTTATTCAATTCCCGGTGCTGTCATTGGTGGTCTTTCGATTTATTTGTTCGGCGTTATCGGTGCTCAAGGCATTGCCATTATGATTGACAAAGAAGTGAGTTTATTCGATCCTAAGAGTTTAGCGATTATTGCTTCCATTTTAATCATCGGGCTTGGTGGATCGTACAATTATGCGGGCGGAATGATTCCTATTTTTGGGATGAAAGCTCCAGCCATTGCTTCGGCAGCGATTGTGGGCATTCTTTTAAATCTTATCTTCGTGTTGATGGATAAATTAGTCCACGCTAAAAAATAATCTTCACAAGCCGGAAATGCCTTCCGGCTTTTTTTGACTATTTAAATCATCAATCATTCATGTTATAATAACTTAGCTAACAAAAGAGGAGCTACAAATGAGAAAACAACGGATATGGGAACTTGATGCTTTACGGGGTTGGGCTTTTGTATTAATGGTTTTCGACCATTTGACCTATGATCTTGGTCGTATCTTTCTTAATATTTGGTTTGACGGACCGAGTAATCATTGGCTTTACCGTTTATGCAAAGCATGTGCCGATTATCGTGATTTGGATATCGCACTCTTGTTGCGGGTTTTGCTAGTATCCGGAGTGTTCTTATTTGTTTCGGGAATATCCGCCAACCTTTCGCGTAGTAATTTTCGTCGTGGTTTAAAACTCCTCTTCATTGCTTTAGCATTAACCGGAATAACATCACTACTAGAAATAGCTTTTGGTTTTGTTGGCGCAACTGTTTATTTTGGCATCCTTCATTGTTTAGCAATCGCCATGTTGCTAACACCGTTATTTTTAAAAATGAATCCTTATGTTTTATTGGGACTAGGCGCGGTTGTCATCGGTGTTGGGGCTTTAATGGAATTGGGGCTTCTATCGTTTTCTTCCCCTTTGGTCGTTTTTTTAAACCGCTATCATTTATTAGTACCTTTTAATATTTATGCTTATAATTTTAGTTCCGGAGATTACTATCCTTTAATTCCCTATATGGGAATTTATATGGTCGGAATTGTGGTGGGTAAATATTTATATTCCCAAAAGAAAAGCTTATTTAAAAAAGATTATAATCTTAAGCCCCTTAATTATTTGGGAAGAAACGCTTTATGGCTTTACTTTGTCCATCAAATTGTCTTATTCGGCTTTTTATATGTTATCGGCTGGATATTTGTTTAATGAAACCAAAATTTTTGTGTTTTGGGAGAATTTATGGTAGAATGGTAACACAAAATTGAGGAAATAAAAATGAATAATAAAAGCAAAACGACTTTTAAAAAAATCTTAGACTATTTTGTAAAGACCCTAAATGGCATGGCTTATGGTCTGTTTTCAACTTTAATCATTGGGACGATTATTGGCACGATTGGCACTTTAGTTAATGTTCCTGCGATAATTCACCTAGCCGATCTTTTAAAAACGATGACGGGAATCGGTATCGGTGTGGGCATCGCTTGGAGTTTACAATTAGAGGGCTTGAAATTAATTGCGGCCGGTGTCGCAGGTGGCATTGCGTCAACATTGAGCTTTGGTCGGCCGGGTGATCCCTTTGTGGAGTACTTATGTGCTATTGGTGCGATTGAAGTAGTTCGCTTAGTGTTAAGGAAGAAGACGCCGGTTGATATCATCATTGTTCCGCTTTTTTCGGCGGCGGTTGCTTATGGCTTGTTTTTATTGATTAATCAGCCCATCAGTTCAATGATGCGGGCCATTGGTAATTTCATCCAATGGGCGACCACTGAAAAACCATTCATTATGGGAATCATCATCTCCGTGGTTATGGGGATGGTACTAACGGCCCCCATTTCGTCAGCCGCTATCGCTATTTCGATTAACCTTGGGGGTTTAGCCGGCGGGGCAGCGGTGGTAGGTTGCTGTGTACAAATGGTCGGATTTGCGGTGATGTCTCGAAAAGATAATAATTTGGGAACCATTATTTCCGTAGGTATCGGAACCTCCATGCTACAATTTAAAAACATTTTAAAGAAGCCACTGCTGTGGTTACCAACCATTATCGTCAGTGCCATCTTAGGACCGCTTGCGACTTTAGTTTTCCATGTCCATACGGATGCTTATGGCAGCGGTATGGGAACTTCCGGTTTGGTTGGGCAATTTGCTACTTATTCGGCCATGGGTAATCAATTATGGTTTTGGTTAAGCGTTTTCGTCTTACAAATCGCCCTTCCCATCCTTTTAGTGTGGTTAATTGATCTCATATTCCGAAAAATGGGTTGGATTCAATTAGGTGATTTAAAAATATAAAAATCTTCATTTTTGGAAAAAAAGAGCTTAAAAAGGCATTTTTTCGCTTAAAAACACTGAAAAAGACCTAAAAAGGGCTGTTTACAGGCGATTATCTTATTTTTGCTCGGGATTTATCAATAAACAAGCGTTGTTTAATAAAAAGGTTTAATTTCTTAATTGTTGGAAAAATCCTCATAATAATTGCTATTTTCGCTTTGTTTTTAGCCAATCGGATTAATTGACTTTTAACTTTGTTTGTGATAAAATAACATAACAAAATGGAATTAATGACGATGAGTAAGGAGGAAAAACATGCCAACTAAAACATTTCTTTGTTTACCTAAAGAAAAACGTCTACGCATTTTGAAAGCTGCCAAAAAAGAATTTTCGCGAGTTCCTTTGGAACGGGCCATCATCGCTAATATTGTGAAGGATGCGGATATTCCTCGAGGCAGTTTTTACCAATATTTTGAAAATGTGGAAGATTTATTTGTTTATTTGCTTCATTATTTGTATGGTATCGATAAACGTAAGTTTACCCAATATCTCGAACAAACGGATAACGATGTTTATGAAGCCCTTAAAATTAAGTTTTCTCATACCATTGATAAACTAACCAACAAAGAAAATCGGCAGTTCCGCCTCAATGTTATTTCAACGGTTTTTAATGAAAATTCTTTGTATGAATCATTGTTGCCAAAGATTGTGGAACCGGATGTCGATATTGATCAAACCTATTTTCCGGATGAAATTAAAAAATCCCAGCATTTTCCCAAATTGTTAAGTATTATAAAAATGATTGGTAAAAATTGTTTAGAGATTTTCTTAACCAAACGGGCGGATAAAGACAAAATTAAACATGATTACAATAATTATATTGATTTTGTGAGAATCGGCTTTAAAAAAAATTAATACTAATATTCATTGGTTGCTTAATGTAAGCATTAAAAGGGAATACGGTCAAAGCCGTAACAGCCCCCGCTACTGTAAGGAATAATAAACTTCGAAATGCCACTGGGAAACCGGGAAGGTGGAGTTTGTGTTGATGTCCAAGTCAGGAGACCTGCCATTAAATAAAATCAAAACATTTCGGTGGGAGATGGCTTATTTGGACTTCTTATTTGCCACCCTTGGTGGCTTTTTTTATGGGAGGAAGTATGGATTTATTTAAAAAATTACATCCGACGGTCTTATTAATCTTTTTTACTGCTGTCCTTTTTTTAACCATGCTCACAGCAAATCCCCTTTTTCTTGTTATTTCTTTCGTTTGTGCGCTTTTGAGTAATGCGTTTTTTCAAAAACCAAAGCGGTTTCTAACTTCCTTTGTGACGATTATTCTTATGATAATCCTTATAACAATAACTAATCCCTTGTTTAATCGCCACGGGGCGACGGTTTTATTCAATATTGGTAGAATAGCTATTACCAAGGAAAGTTTAATTAAAGGTTTTTCCGTTGGCTTGATGTTAGGAGCAGTTATTCTTTGGTTCAATGTTTTTAACGAAGTTATGACGGCGGATAAATTTTATTATTTATTTGGTCGGGTAGCCCCAACCATTACTTTAGTTTTAACTATGGGCTTACGCTTTATTCCTTTAATGGTCAAACAAATGCGCAATATTGAAGAAGGCCAAAAAGGGCTCGGTTTATTGACGCAAACATCCTTTTTAAAAAAACTTAAGCATTATTTAAGAATGTTTTCCATCCTCCTCACTTGGTCACTAGAGCATGCGCTTGAAACGGCTGATGCCATGAAATCACGAGGTTATGGACTGAAACCCCGCACCTCCTTTTCTTCTTTTTCCTTTCATCGTCAAGATTTAGGTAGTTTAATTTATCTTTTATTGTTTTTTTCAATTGTTGTTTCCGGAGAATTCTTAAATATTTATGCGTTTTCGTTTTTCCCTAATCTATCAAATTTCCAATTTGGTATTCGCGAGTTGATAGGATATCTTTCGTTTTCCTTATTAGGGATTTTCCCCTTAATTTTAGTTATCAAGGAGGCCTTGATATGGCGTTATTGGATGTTAAAAATGTAAGTTTTACTTTTGCTAATCAAGTAAAGGCCCTTAAAGATGTGTCTTTTCAAATAGAAGAAGGCGAATTTGTTTTATTGACCGGTTCCACCGGTAGTGGGAAAACGACATTATTGCGCTTGATTAAACAAGAACTAGCTCCCTATGGAAAAATGACAGGAACAATTACCTATCAAAATCGTGATCTTTTGTCTCTTTCCCCACGAGAGCGGGCCTCAGAAATCGGTTATGTTTTCCAAAACGCGGAAAGCCAAATTGTTTCCGATTTTGTTTATCAAGAATTGGCCTTTGGTTTAGAAAATTTAGGCTATAGCTCCGATGTTATTCGTTTGCGTGTCGGTGAAATGGCCAGTTTTTTTGGGATTAATTCGTGGTTCCGCCATAGGACTGCCGAATTATCCGGTGGGCAAAAGCAAATGTTGAACCTTGCCAGTATTATGGTCATGGAACCTAAAATATTATTGCTTGATGAGCCGACCAGTCAATTGGATCCGATTGCAACCACGGATTTTTTACAAACCTTAAAAAGACTAAATAGTGAATTGGGTTTAACTATTATCATTGTGGAGCATCATTTGGAAGAAGTTTGGACTTTGGTTGACCGCGTGTTGGTTTTGGATCAAGGTGAGCTTGTCGCCGATAATCCTCCGCGGATTATCAGTAAACAAACTACTATTCCCGGTCTTGCTTTTCCCAGTCCGGTAAAAATCTATCGGGAGTTTAGTTTTACCGATGAATGTCCACAGACCATCAATGAAGCCAAAAAATGGCTGTCCCACCATTTCCACAATCATGTAAAAAAAATGACCCTTAATGAGAATTGTGAAGAAAAACCCGCTTTGGTTAATTTAGAAAATATCTGGTTTAGGTACGAAAAAAAGGCCAACGATATTCTTCGTAATCTTCATTTGGATGTTAGAAAAGGGGAAATTTTAACCATTGTTGGCGGTAATGGTAGTGGGAAGTCCACCCTTTTAAAAATTTTAGCTGGTTTAATTAAACCCTATTTAGGAAAAGTGCGATTTTTAGGAAAAACTCCGCCCTCCATCTCTTTCCTTCCCCAAAATCCGCAAATTTTATTTGTTGCTGATACCGTAATGGCGGAATTAAAGGATATGGAACCGTACTTGGCACTTTCCAAGGCCGATTTTTCTCTCCGATTACAACAAAATATTGCCCTTTTTTCTTTACAAAATATTTTAGATCAACATCCATACGATTTAAGTGGTGGTGAACAACAAAAATTAGCGCTTGCAAAAATTTTATTAAAAAATCCCGATCTTTTGTTGCTAGATGAACCGTCTAAAAGTTTAGATGCGTCGTTTAAAAAAAATCTTATGAATATTTTAAATGATTTACATCAATCCGGAAAAACAATTGTGATTGTCAGTCATGATATTGAGTTCGCTGCCCGAGTGAGCCATCGAAATGCCATGCTCTTTGATGGGACCATTGTTGCGGATGGCCATCCGCATTCATTTTTTTCCGGGAATACTTTTTATACCACTAATGCCAATCGTTTGTCACGCCACATGTATGAAAGTTTAATTACGGAAGAAGAAGTCATCATGATGGCTCAATTAAATGGTGCCAAATGAAGAGAATAATTAATTACTTAATTCTTTTTGTTTTAGTTCCGGTAGTCTTATTCCTGGGGTATTTTTTGTATCAGGACTCGCAATTTGAAATCATTTCGATTATTATTGCCTTATTGGCCTGCGTTCCTTTCTTTATTCATTTTGAAAAAAAACGACCCGATGCCCGCGAATTAGTGTTGGTGGCCATTTTTATTGCTATTTCCGTTGTCAGTCGGATTTTGTTTGCTCCCATTCCCGGGTTTAAACCGGTAGCGGCATTTACGATTATTGTTGCCATGGTATATGGGAAAGAAATGGGCTTTATGGTCGGTGCTTTAAGTGCTGTGTTATCAAACATGTATTTTGGCCACGGTCCATGGACACCATTTCAAATGTTTGCTTGGGGAATAATCGGGTTTTTTGCCGGGTTATTTTTTAGTGGCAAGCCCACTAAACGCCTTTGGTGGGTTGTCCTTTATGGGGCTTTAAGCGGCGTTGTTTTTTCCCTCATTTTGGATATTTGGACGACATTATCCGTGGATGACGGCTTCGTTTTTGCTCGTTATCTTGGTTTTGTGGCGGCATCATTTCCCATGATGATAATTTATGTTATTTCTAATTGCTTATTCTTATTAATTCTCGAAAAACCTCTAACCAAGGTGTTAGAAAGAATCAAAAATAAATTTGGTTTATTTTAATAAAATAATTCTGTTACGACATGATTATGGTATAATATCATAAGAGAGATGTTCCTTGCTTAACCATCTCTAAAAAACAAGGAGAAAACAATGCAAGTCCGCTTTTTTATTAAAATGGCGCTGGTGGCGTCAATTTATGTTGTCCTAACTATTTGGAATCCTTTTTCTTACACGGAAATCCAGTTTCGGATTTCGGAAGTTTTAGTTTTGTTGTGTTTTTATCGTAAGGATTATATTTATGCCTTAACCATTGCTTGTATCATCGCCAATTTTTTCTCTCCTTTAGGGATTATAGATGTTGTTTTAGGATCTTTAGCTACCTTTTTGGCATGCCTTTTGATTAGTAAAAGTCACCATTTGTTTGGAGCGTCCCTGTTTCCGGTGTTAATAAATGCCTTAGTTGTGGGCGTTGAATTAATGATTGTTTTTGATTTACCCTTGCTCGCTACGATTATTTCCGTTGCTTTAGGAGAATTTGCGGTTGTTTCGGTCGTTGGTGTGTTGCTATTCCATCGGCTTTCGCAAAATCCTGGTTTTTTAGAATTAATTGAAGCTGAGAATATGATGGGAAAAGATTTATAACTGTCTTTTCTTAAATATTAATTACTTTGTTTGTGAATAGCAAAAATTTATCAAAAGGGATAATTATTCATTTACGATTATAATAATTCAAAAGACAATTTAATGCTTATTCTTAAGAAAATGATTAGTTTGAAAACTATATCCCAGTTTTTCCATGAGCAATTAATCCGGTTTCCGAGAAAAAAGCATTAACATGATTATTTATTTTTGAAAACAATTAAAACCGAATAAAATAATTTCTTAAAAAAGCAAGTTTTGATGAAAAACACTTAATTTATCGTCCTTTTCTTGCTTTTTTTTTTTGCTATGG
>Ga0208694_1005970_pt1 | contig 10117 bp, 8 predicted proteins | sample AD_UKC078_MetaG_FD_184442 | JGI IMG/M metagenome (GOLD analysis project Ga0208694, IMG submission 184442) | Active sludge microbial communities of municipal wastewater-treating anaerobic digesters from USA - AD_UKC078_MetaG (SPAdes) (version 2) | ecosystem: Engineered > Bioreactor > Anaerobic >...
AGTCAAACCCAAAAGATAGGGAAATCTTTTGCTTTAGATATTAAAAGAAAAAAGTCGGGAGCATTAGTTATTGTTCTAGACGGTGATTTAGGGGCTGGCAAAACAACCTTTACTCAGGGGTTTGCCAAAGCTCTAGGAATTAAAAAAAGAGTCGTAAGCCCAACATTTGTTTTAATGAAACAATTTAAAATTAACCAAAAAGGTTTTGAAATGTTTTATCATCTAGACTGTTATCGGATAGCGAAACCAAAAGAAATACTAGCTCTTGGATTTAAAGAAATAATATCTGACAGCAAAAACATTGTTTTAATTGAATGGGCTCAAAATATTAAAAGGTATTTACCCAAAGACAAAGTGGTAATTAAGCTTGATTTTGTAGACGAAAAAACTAGAATAATTTCTATACCTTAGAGAGATAATATTCAAAGAGTTCTCTCCAGGCGGGAGCGGCTACTGATATTCCAGGAGCGTTAATCATGGGAGTATTATCATTATTTCCAGCCCAAACTCCAATTACTATAGAATTGTTATATCCAATAGTCCATCCATCTTTATAGTTTTGAGTTGTTCCTGTTTTAACAGAAATTCCGGGTATATTAATGGTCGAATTATAGCCAAACATTGGAGATCGGGCATCGTTGTCTGATAAAATGTCATTTATCATTTTAGCGATATTAGAATCTAGAACTCTTTTTGGCGAAGAGTTTTTTTCTTCAACGATCTTTCCACTAGAGTCTACTATTTTAAGAATAGAAACAGGAGTATTTGCATATCCGTTAGATGCAAAAACACCATAAGCCGAAGTCATTTCTAGTAGAGTTACTTCTCCACCACCCAAAACCAATGGCAATCCATAAAAAGATGCTGGCCTAGTAAGAGTTGTGATTCCAAAATCACTTGCTGTTTTAATACTGTCTTCTACACTAGTCATTTCAGCTAAAACTTTTACTGCAGGAACATTTAGTGATTGAGCAAGAGCGCTTCTTAGTGTTATTGCTCCTCGGTACATTCCATCATAGTTTTTAGGTGAATATCCGGCATAATTAATCGGTTCATCAACAACAATTGTCTTATCGGTGTATCCTTTTTTAAAAGCATCTGCATATACAAATGGTTTAAATGCAGATCCGGGCTGTCTTAGTCTTTTAGCTACATTGGGATATGGCTCAAAGCGACAATTTTTACCAGGAGTACATCCTTCAGGATAAGGGTCTTTGAAATAATCTGCTGATCCCACCATAGCTAAAATTTCACCATTGTTTGGATTAAGTGCTACTAAAGATAAGTTATGAGCGTTGTATCTAATATTATCCTGTCCTTTTTGTTTCACTATTTCTTCTGCTTTTTGTTGTAATTCCCAGTCAATAGATGTGTAGACTTTTAGTCCACGAGTTTTTAAATAATCCTCGCCGTAAGTTTTTTCTAGATACTGAGTTATTTCTAAGGTGAAGTGAGGCGCTCTTAGTAATTGAGCAGACGGAGAGAAGATGATTTCTTTTTCTTTGTATTCTTGAGCTTCGTCTTCGGATAAGTAGCCAAGATAAGCCATTCTATCTAGGACATAGTCTTTTCTAATCATCAACTCTTCAGTGTAGTTTCCGTAAGGTGATAGTCTACTGGGACTTTTAATAATGCTTGCAATAATTGCCGATTCTTGAACTTCAAGGTCAGAAGCAGATTTATTAAAAAATGTTTGGGCTGCTGATTCTACTCCATAAGCATTTCCGCCAAATGGAATTTGATTTAGATAAAACTCCATTATTTCGTCTTTAGAATATCTTCTTTCTAGTTCTAGGGTTAATATTATTTCTCTTACTTTTCTACTAATTGTTTTGTCTCCCGTTAAAAAAGTATTTCTTATTAACTGTTGGGATATTGTTGATCCGCCTTGAGAGCGATTCCAACCTTTAAGATTTTCTAAAATAGACCTTGCTATACCATTGAAGTCAATTCCAAAGTGTTTGTAAAAGTCATCGTCTTCAGCAGATATCACGGCATGCACCAAGTGTTTGGGGATATTATCTAAAGGAATAATATCTCTTTTTTCTTCTCCGTATATTGTGTATAAAACCACTTTACCTGTTCGGTCGTATATTTTAGTTGGTTCAACAAAAGATCTTTCGGATAAGCTATCTGGCCTTGGAAAATCTTTGGTGTAGTATAAAAACAAGGACAATCCAAGTATTATTCCAGCAAGAATTAAAACTATAGCGATATTAAATATATTTTTTAAAAGAGGTTTAAGTTTTTTAGCCAATCTTTCTTTGTATATTTTTATTTTCATAATTTCGATTATAGCAGAAAAAACAAAATTTGGGTATCTTTTTAAAATATGGTATACTAATTTATCAAGGGCCCGTAGCTCAATTGGCAGAGCATCTGGCTGGCAGTCAGGAGGTTAGGAGTTCAAGTCTCCTCGGGTCCACTTGTTTTTTATTTTATATTTTATATAATAATAATGTAAATAATATATAATTAAAAATATATGGAATATTTAAAAAATTTAGATTCTCGAAAAAAGATAGTGTTAGTAGTTATAGCTATAATAGTTTTATTATTAGCGGTATATTTAGTCGTGAAAGAAGAAGATGAGTCTATTATTGAAGAACCATTTATAGACTACGAAGCTCTTGAAAGAGAGGCAGAAAATCAAAGACAAATAGAAGAGCTTGATCGAATTAGAGAAGAGAGGGGTGTTACCTATACCGAAGAAGACATTCAAAGACAGATGGAAGAGCTTGATCGAATTAGAGAAGAGATGAATGCAGAAGAGCCTGCTCTTACTGAAGAAGAACAGCAAGCACTGATTGAGCAACAAATTAGAGAGTTGGACGAAATAAGAAATTCAAGATTATGAAAACAATAAAAAATATTAGTTTGTTTTGTGGAATAGTATTCTCAATCTTCTTTGTTAGTTTTATGGTACTAGCTTGGAGTGCTCCAAGTTCAGCTCCTACGGGTGGCAATGTAGCCATACCGATTAACGAGAGTTCTGCTAGCCAAGTTAAATCTGGTGCTTTAGGGGTTAGTTTGTTGCAAGCCGAAAATAATATTCTTGTTGGTACTACCGACGCTACTCAAGCCACGCTATATTCCAGGACTCTGTCATTAAATTGGCAAAATGCCAAAAACAATCCTCTTCGTATAGATGGTCATTGTTATGAATGTGAAAGCGATTATTGGTTTAATGGTTCTTCTTGGCAGATGAGAAGATCACGAAGTACTATGTATCCCGCTTTATTCATTGAAAAAACAACAAATAATGTTGGTATTGGTCATATTCCTATTGGAAATGATTTACCTCCTTTATCTGCCAAGCTTCATGTTGCTCAAGCAAATATGAGTGTATCTCCTTTTCATGTTCAGCATAGGGAAAATGTTGGTGGTATGTTAGGTTCATGGCATTGGGCTACTAGCTTGTTTGTAGCCCCATACACTGCTAATGTTGGTATCGGAAACAGCTGATCCCCAGAGCAAGTTACATGTAGCGGGTAATATGACAGTAGATGGTAATATTGAAGTTAGTGGATTGGGAATTTTAGACCTATTAGAGGCTCAAGAAATTAAATCTTTGGGACATATAGTACAGGGCGGTGCATTAACCACTACTAGCTCACCAGAAACAGTAGCAACTATAGGCTATGTTGATAATGCGATTGCCAATAGATCAAACTTGCCTTCAGGATCTAGCCCAGTTAACTTTTATTGGAAGACAGGATCTGGCCCTAGTTGTAATAGTGGAGATAGAGAGATTTATAGAGAACAGTTAGCCGTTCTTTGTGCTGGAATAGATCCACCTCAAAACCCTTTATACCAAGGTAATCTATTTTATCCTCATACTGAGCTAGACTGTACTAATGCTGGAGGAGAAGTGGTCATTGTAGAGAGCTCAATTAAGATATGTAGATTTAATAAATCTGCTTGCCCAGCTGGATGGACAAGATATAAAAATTGGACTGAAACAACGGCTGTTGTTAGCCAGTACCAGTGTTGTACTACTGGTGAACATGCTTGGTCAAATGTTGCTCCAGAGAGCTGTACGGCTGCTTGGTATTTGTGTGCTAGCTGTGCAATTTATTGCGGACCATATCATTATTGTCGTCCAGGTTATGTTTGCGGCACAACTGCAAGAGATGGTTGTATCGCAAACCAGCATAGTTGTTATAATGTAGGCGTTAGCGCTACTATAGATCAAGTTGGTTGCTACTAGTAAGTTTCAAAAAGCCGGATAACTACTACGGCTTTTTGATTTTTTAATTTAAAAGTGATATACTCGGCGAGTGTTGGAGGGTTGGCAGAATGGCTATTGCGCGACTCTCGAAAAGTCGTGGGGTAACCCCTTGCAGGTTCGAGTCCTGCATCCTCCGCCACAATACTAAATATATGTTTTTCAAAAAAAAGCAAACAGAGCCCGAGAATATAGAAGATTTGTTGAGCGCATTTAACGATTTGAAAAGTAAGGTTGAATCTTTAGAGCTAGAGATTGCTAAGCTTAGAGAAAAGAATAAAACAATGATTCAGAAAGTTAAACTAATAAGGTTTAATCCCTTTTCTGATGTTGGGGGAGATCAAAGTTTTTCTATATCGCTATTAGATGAAAATGATAACGGAGCGTTAATAACTAGTTTTTATTCTCGAGAAGGTAGTAGTGTTTATGGTAAGCCGATTAAAAATGGTAAATCAAGTTATCCTTTATCTAAAGAAGAACAAGAAGTATTATCTGTAAATAAAAATGAGTAAAATAAATCGTTCACCAATTGTAGTTGTCTTAGGTCATGTTGATCATGGCAAGTCTTCGATATTAGAAGCGATTAAAGATTTAAAAATTACTCAAAAAGAATCGGGAGGAATAACACAACATATTGGTGCCTACAGAGTAGAACATCAAGGCAAAAGTATTTCTTTTATTGATACACCTGGCCATGAAGCTTTTTCTTCTATGCGGTCTCGTGGCGCAAAAGTAGCCGATATAGCTATTTTAGTGATAGCAGCTGATGATGGAGTTAAAATGCAGACCAAAGAGGCAATTGAGCATGCCAAAAAAGCTCAGATGCCAATAATTGTTGCGATTAATAAAATAGATAAACCCGAAGCTAATGTTGGACGAGTAACTCAGCAATTAGCTGAAGAAGGTATTTATCTAGAATCTATTGGTGGGCAAGTGCCAAGCATTCAGGTTTCGGCTAAAACTAAACAAAATCTTAATGAGTTGTTAGAAATGATATTGTTAGTTGCTGAGATGGAAAATTTTGAGTGCGATCCTTTATCTTTAGCAGAGGGAGTAATAATAGAGTCTCAAATGGATCCTTTAAAAGGTCCGACAGCAACGGTTCTTGTTAAAGATGGGACATTGAGAAAAGGAGATGTGGTGGCTACTTATTCAATTATGGGCAGAGTGAGAAGTCTTGAAGATTTCCAAGGTAATGTGATAAACGAAGCAGGTCCCTCTACGCCGGCTGTTGTTTATGGATTTAGTGAAGTTCCGTTTGTTGGCGAAGAGTTTTGTGTTTTTGAAGATAGCGAGAGCGCTAAACAATTTATTGGAGATAGTGTTAATAAGAGAAAACAAATAGTAAGAAGAGAGGTTAGTAAAGACCAGAATTCTTTAAATATTATTGTTAAATCAGATTTTTTAGGATCACTAGAAGCAATAGAAAGTATGTTGTCGAAACTTAATCAATCTAGGGTTGTTTTGAATATATTAAAATTAGATGTTGGTGATGTTAATGAGTCAGATGTAAAATTAGCTAAATCGTCCGATGCATTGATTTTTGCTTTTAGAGTAAAAGTAGCTCCGAAAATAGCACAAATTATTCAGAGAGATGAAATTCCTGTTTTCAATTTTGATATAATATACGAGCTTTTAGAAAAAGTAAAAGATTTAATGGAAAAATCAATTATTTTAAGAAATGAAAGAGTTGATTTAGGTCAAGCTAAAGTCTTAGAATTATTCTTTAATGGAAAAGGATATCAAATATTGGGTTGCAATATTTTTACAGGTGAGGTAAGGAAGAAAGCGAGAATAGAATTAATTAGAGACGAAGAGATTATTGGTAAGGGAAAAGTAGTTGAGCTTAAAATGGGTAATAAAAACGTAGAAAGGGTTGCTGAAGGAGAAGATTGTGGTATATTTTATGAAGGGCAAGTGAGAGCAGAAAAAGGGGATATATTATCGTTCTTTATAGAGGAAAAAGAATCGTTAGATGGCCTGGTAGCCAAGTAGTAAGGCGTCGGTCTGCAAAACCGATATTGCGTGGGTGCAATTCCCACCCAGGCCTCCGGAATTATATATGCCCGGGTGGTGGAATGGTATACACGAAGGACTTAAAATCCTTTGCCTTATCGGCTTGTGGGTTCGAATCCCACCTCGGGCACCAGTATTAAACTTTCAGGAATTTTGTCGCTTGAAAGAATAATTTGGTGATCCTTTTTATCTTTGGCAAAATACTCTAAATATCTTTTAACGTCTTTATTGGCAATTTCCTTTTGACTTTTCTTGTAAAATTTAAGAATTTTATGTTATACTGCAAATAGGCTTTGATGATTTTGTGGCTAAAGCCGTGAGTTTTAAGCTCACATTCAGAGTTATACATTGGATCGCGTTCAATTCTTGTTGTTCGAAATTGTGTGTTCATGGTGTATTTGTTAAGTAGGTTTAAAATGGGTGCGGTTAAAACTTGTTAATTGAAATTTTTGTTTAGGCGTCCAAAAGTTATTTAAATAAATTAATTTTAATTATAATCTATGAGGCTCTCAATAAGAAAAGGTTTTAGTTTTGGTTTAACATCAGGAATAATAACAACATTAGGTTTAATTGTGGGTTTGCATTCTGGTACTCATTCAAATGTTGTTATTATTGGTGGTATACTTGTAATAGCAATAGCTGATGCTATGTCAGATGCATTAGGAGTTCATATATCTGAAGAATCTGAGAATAAGCATTCCACAAAAGAAATATGGGAATCAACAGTTTCTACTTTTTTATCTAAATTTGTTTTTGCGTTGATCTTTATTATTCCAGTTCTGTTTTTACAACTTTCTGCTGCAATTATCGTTTGTGTTATCTGGGGGTTGAGTTTAATAACAATATTTAGTTACTATATAGCCAAACAGCAAAACGTAAAACCTTACAGAATAATATTAGAACATTTAATTATCGCTATCATGGTTATTATGATAACTCATTATGTTGGAGATTGGATAGCAACTTTTAATTAGGTGCCCGAGCAAAAACTTGCTCACTATCGTTTGCACCCCGCTGTGCTCTTGCTCCATTTCGTTTCGTTTGGGACACATAACAAGAGATATACACAATTCAAAAAAGAAAATTCTTTTTTGAATTGTGTATAATGTATGCGTGTATGCGATGTCCGAGCGTAGCGAGGATATGGGCGGAGGCTTACCGTTAGGGAGGCTGTAGTCGCATACGCGCTGTTATATAATGTAATGAAAATTTTTAATTCACCGATAGGTGAATATTCAATCAGGCAATTTTATTTTTATAAATTCCTTATTCTGCTAACAATTTTATCAACAGCTTCTTGATATACCTCCGGTTGTTTTTCTTTTACGCTTCTTAAACTTTCCAAAAATAGCTCCAATACCTTTTTTAATTCTGGATTGACATTTTGTAATACAGACCTATTCTCCTTGTAAAAAAAATTCTCAATATTATCTTTATTGGTTTTAATTTCCTCAACAAAAGCTTTCTCTTGTTCTTTTGTTAATGTCTTTGTGTAGTCTTGGAATGATTTTTCAAAGTCCCTCATACGATCAATTCTTGTAATTTCTTTTTGCATTTGGTCTGTCTCGTTAAATTCAATAAATTTCGGATATAGAGATTGGTATAATAAAGAAAAATCTGTCCTTTGAAAATTTTTACCATATTTCTCTAAATATTCTTTTGCCTCTTTCTTTTCTATGTTTTCATCGGGAATATTTTGATCTTCAGCTTCGTGCTTTAATGAAGATAAATTATTAAGCACAGAGCCAGCCGCTTCTGAATTATCATAAATAGGTATTAGTCTATAATCAATATTTGGCTGTTTAATTTTCAAAACTGAAACATCGGCAATTGTTATTTCCTCTGGCTCGATTTTAATTATATTTTGCTTGCCATTTCTAAAATCCACATACCACCATTCGCCGTTTGATAATTTCGCAATGTTAACAACGTGTTCATAAGGATTTCCGTAATATGATTTTACTCCACCTTTTTCTAATAAATGTATTCCTAATAATGTAGCGCCAACACAATTAAATTCTTTTGTCTCCCTCATTTTTTTTGGCCATGAATCCCATTTCGTGCTTTTGCTCGCTGATCTATCAAATTGCTGTACTATTGTGTCAACTTGCGCATGCACTTTTTTAATATATTCCAATTCTAAAGCAGATTTTTCCTCTAAATCTTTTGCTTTTTGAATTTTTTCAACTAATTTAGCATCAACTTGTAATCCAAGTTCTCCAGCAAATTTTTCAATATCTTCCATCATTGATTCAAAAAGCCACTTTTTGATTTCGTTTTCTTTGATGTTTTCAGGTACACCAGCATTATCAATAATCATTTCTGTCCATGCTTCACCAAGATTCCTTTTTTGTTCAGAAGTAAGCTCTTGTTGTTCGACATCAGTTTCAATATTTTTCTGTTGTTCAAATTTTGGTATTTCTGGATTCATAGATTTATAAAATAAAATTGCCTGATAGAGCAAAAAGAATTTTTCATTATGTCATATAACAAGTTTTAACCGCACCCATTTTAAACTTGCTTAAAAATCGACCCTATTTGCATTATAACATAAAATTCTTAAATTTTACAAGGAAAGTCCAAAGAAAATTGCCAACGAAGACGTTAAAAGATATTTAGAATATTTTGCCAACAAACAAGTTTCTAATGCTACTTTGAAATTTTACTATACTCAAGTTTCCACTCAAAAATTAAAGGAAATCGGTAGCCCTTTAGATGATTTATAAGAAAACGACTAAAAGGTTTTTGTTTACTCTGTAGTAAACCGAAAGTTTTGCATTAATCGGTGTTTGGATTTTGTTCAAAAAAGGTTCGGATTTCGTCAAACAAACACATCAAAAACCTTGCTTTTTGCAAGGTTTTTATCTTTCTTCTAGTATTTCAACAGTTGCATACTTGAGTCCAAAGTTTTTGGCTTGTTGCCGAGATGGAAACCATATATCAATTCTGTCGGTATATTTTGAATTCATTCGGTCTTGAACTGTAAATATTTTATCTCCAAATAGTTGAGGAATTCTTATCTTGGTTCCAAAAGGTAGGGAGTTCGTTGCGACTATTCCATCTCTAACCCATTCTCCCGATGCGGTGATAAAGGGTTCAGAATTTGTTTGATCTATAGTGCTAGAGTATCCAGTAAGACTTACACTTCTTGTCTCAATAATATCGTAAACGATTTTATTACCTTCGTTAGCATCTTCGACAATAACAGCGATTACTGCTTTATCGATATTGGTAGTCCCAAAAGGAGACAGTGTGTTTTGGTGGAAAGTTAAAAGGTTATCATTTAGTAAATATTTTTCAGTTACGACAACTTTGTTTTCTGGTGTTGTTATATCGCATGATATGGGGATAATTACTAGAAGTCCAGCCAGAAAAATACTTGCTATTTTATTTAACGGATTCCTTTGGGAAGAAGGATCGTTTTTTGTATTCCTACTCATTAAAAAATCCCTTTACGAGGGATACTTACATTTTAGCGTGTATTTTTAAAAAAGTCAAGCTTTTTATGGAGCGGGTGAGCAGAATCGAACTGCCATCTTATCCTTGGCAAGGATATATAATAACCATTATACGACACCCGCAAGTATGTGCCGCGGGCCAGAATTGAACTGGCGACCTCTTCTTTTTCAGAGAAGCGCTCTACCACTGAGCTACCGCGGCCATAAATATGTGGGCGAGAAAGGACTTGAACCTATAACCCTCGCGATGTAAACGCGATGCTCTGCCATTGAGCTACTCGCCCATATTTTAAATGTTCTTGCCGGGTGCGCGGGAGAGGATTTGAACCTCCACGCTCTTGCGAGCACTGGCCCCTCAAGCCAGCCTGTCTACCAATTTCAGCACCCGCGCATAAAAATCCTATTTTTGGCTTTC
>Ga0208694_1005972_pt1 | contig 10115 bp, 6 predicted proteins | sample AD_UKC078_MetaG_FD_184442 | JGI IMG/M metagenome (GOLD analysis project Ga0208694, IMG submission 184442) | Active sludge microbial communities of municipal wastewater-treating anaerobic digesters from USA - AD_UKC078_MetaG (SPAdes) (version 2) | ecosystem: Engineered > Bioreactor > Anaerobic >...
AAGAAATACTGGATAGTGAAATTGAAAAGTACGGAGATATATTAAAGAAATTTAAAACAACTGATTCTATTATAATGGAGACAAAAAAAGATTTACTCGAGGCTATCTTAAAATTGAGTTCTGTTCGTTTTATAGAATTGGATCATCCTGTGGGACTTATACGTCCTATGGAAGGAGAAGGTAAAAACGGAGGAAGCAAAGACTGGAATATGCAACTTATAGGCGCTCCTCACGCCTGGGATATGAATGCTGAAGGAAGAGGTATCAAGCTTGGTATAATAGACACAGGGATAGATTACAACCATCCATGTCTTAAAGATAATGTTAAAGGCGGTTATAATTTTGATAATGATACTAAAGATCCCTTTGATGACAACGGTCATGGAACTCACTGCGCCGGTATAGCTGCAGCTTATCCTTCGTCTGCAGAGAATCTCCGCGGTGTAGCTACAGGAGCAGATCTTTATGCCCTTAAAGTTCTGAGCGCCAGTGGAGGTGGAAGAACTTCAAGCATAGTAGCAGCCATAGACTGGGCTGTAACTAATGGCCTTCAGGTTTTAAGTATGAGTCTGGGTTCACGTTTTCCTGCAACTGCTATGCATGAAGCTCTCACTGCTGCTCATGAGAGGGGTTTGATTCTTGTGGCGGCATCAGGGAACGAAGTTATAGGTCCGAGTTTTCCTGCTTTTTATTCTGCAACTGTCTCAGTAGGAGCAGTGGATAAAAATAAAAACCCTGCCAGTTTCACAAATCGTGACCCCAGGGTAAACATTGCAGCCCCGGGAGTTAGTGTATATTCTACAATTCCTGGCGGAAAATTTGCTGCTTACAGTGGTACATCTATGGCATGTCCTCATGTGAGTGGTGTTTTTACTGCTATAATAGGTGAAAGAAATATGACTAATACAGAAGCGGAAAATTTATTATATGATACTACTGAAGATATAAAGAGACATTCCTGGGAAGTAGGTAGAGGTCTGGTGAGAATAGATAATGCCTTAAAAAGGTTATAAATGTTAAGAGTTCAGTGTTTAGAGTTTAGAGATATTCTGAAACTTTCAATTCTGAATCTTCAACTCTGAACAATTCATTAAAGAGAATCTTTGCTATTAAGGAGCTATTTATTTATGGAACAATGGTGCTGTTATAAGGGAAATTTGCAGCATACCTCCTGTATGTCCGGCAAACCCGCTCTAAAAGGGAATCTTTTGTGGACATATTCTACGGAAGGGAATGTTTATTTTTCTCCTATTCTGGTGGAGGATAAGCTTTATGTAGTTACAGAGAAGGGTATTCTTCATGCCATAGATATAGAACTTGGTTCACTCCTGTGGAAATTTTCTGATTCACACGTTATTTCTTCCCCTGTTCTGGTAGATAATATATTATATTTTGGAACAAAAGAGGGGCAAGTCTATGCTCTGGATGGAAAGACAGGAGAAAAGAAATGGCGTTATCAATCTGGTGATATAATCTGTTCTTCTCCTGCTGTAGTAAAAGATACATTATATATAGGTTCTACAGATAAAATATTTTATGCCATTGATGTCAGCACAGGTAAAGAAAAATGGAGATTAAAGACAGAGGGAATTATATTTTCTTCCCCTGTAGTATTTGAAAGGCTTGTCTTTTTCGGTTCTGAAAGAATATTTTATGCAATAGATATAATTCAAGGTAAAGTACGGTGGACCTATAAAATGAAAACAAATATATATTCATCTCCTGCCGTGTTAAGAGGAACGATTTATGTAAGTGCCGGTTATATATATGCTCTCGATATGATTAATGGAAGTAGAAAATGGATCGCAGAAATAGAGGGCGATGATGTGTCTGAAACAGCTGTTCTTACAGATACTTCTGTTTTTGTAACAACAAGAACATATATGAAAGAGCTTGATAAAATAGCAGGAGTTCTTTATTCTCTTGATTCCAGAAGGGGCGAACGTCAATGGGCATTCTTTTCGTGGGATAATATTTCTTCCCCTGCAGTAGTGGATGATTTTATGTATTTTGGAACGGGGGAAGGTAGAATTTATGCTCTTGATACCAGAAATGGCCTGCAGAAATGGACTCTGGAATCTTGTGCTACACAGTTTTCTTCTCCTGTGGTAGGAAATGGCTGTATTTATCTCGGGGGAAATGATGGGAAGTTATATGCAATTACATAAAAATATTCAGGAAAAACACCGGACAATTCTTCTTATATCCCTGGCATATAGTTTCGGTGAAAGACTGGAGAAAGAAACTCGTAATATTCAAATAGGGATTCTTTACCTTGGAACTGTATTAAAAAATAATGGTTATAGAGTAAAACTCCTTTATAGTGATTATCCTGATATTGAATCTATAGTAGAAAAGGTAAAAAAGGAAAGAGTTTTTATTGTAGGATTTTATACTAATACTGATAATATATATAGATGTATCAGATGTGCCAGAGTTTTAAAGAGAACTTTTTCTGATATAATAATTATTATGGGTGGACCCCATGCTACTGTAATGGATATGGATATACTTGAAAGGGAAGAAAGTATTGATTTAATTGTAAGAGGAGAAGGAGAAAATATACTTTTAGAAATTGTAAGATTTTATTTTGAAGGATATGGAAAACTGAAAAATATAAAAGGTATAACTTACAGAGAAAAAGAGAAAAAATTTTCTAATTCCAGTGCATCTTTTATAGATGATCTTGATTCTTTGCCTCTACCTGATATAGATCTTCTGGAAGATGAACAGCTAAAGATGACTTCTATATTATATCCTCGAATTATAACAGGCAGAGGATGTCCTTTTAAATGTGCCTTCTGTCATGAAGGCTTTCATGGGGGTACCTATAGAATTAGAAGTGCCACGAATGTTCTGCAGGAAGTAGATTATTATCTTAATAAAGGGAAAGTTAGATATATATTATTTTTAGATGATACTTTTACTGTAAATCCCAGAAGAACTATAGAAATATGTAGGGGTCTTAGAGAAAGATCAAAAGAAGGTACGAATTTTGTCTGGTTTGCAGAAGGTCGTGTGGATCTTCTGGCCAGATACCCCCGGTTAATCTATGAGATGAGTCTTGCAGGACTGGCAATACTTCAGTTAGGAGTAGAATGTTCAGAAGAGAAGGTTCTTAATTTATATCAGAAAAATATAACCCTTGAACAGATAGAAAAGGTAGTAACCTGTTGTGTTGATGCTATGTTGCCTGGAATATCAATAAATTTTATTATTGGTGGACCTATGGAATCTATTGGATTATATGAAAAAAATCTGGATTTTATAAGGAAATTAATGAAGATTGCTCCTGGCATGATCAATGTAAGTGCTACTTTACTTGCTCCCTATCCGGGTACAAGAATTATGAAATATCCTGAAAAATTCGGATTGAAAATAATTGATTCTGAATGTAAAACAGGATTATCCCATAAAACCTGTTTTTGTGAGAGTGAGTATCTAAATGAATATGAGTTGACAAATCTTAGAGAAAACTTTGATAGAGCGGTAAGAGAAATTATGCTGGAGGTATCAAAAGAGATTACTCCGGCAATAATTGAAACAAATTTTGCTCTCAAATCCTTTGGTATTAATACTACATGGCTGGATTTTTTTTCTGGTGATATCGGTATAAAGAGATTTTTTGATCTTAAATATTATGAAAGTATTATTTCACCGTGTCAGGTGAAGGAAGAAGATTTTTTAAAGTATTATCCTATAAGATCTTATCCTTTGAGATACAATGATGAAAATCTCCTTTTATTAGATAAATTTTATGGGCAGAAAACCCTTGATAAGATTGATACAGCCCTTTATGATCTCAGTTCAGGTAAAAGGAATGTTGAAGAAATATTAAAACTGGCAGAAGAAAATATATTTAAAGGATTAAGATCAGATGAAATTTATAAGAGAATTAAAGATTTTTATAAACGTATGGAAGATCTGCATGCTATTATTTTTGCAAGAGTATAGTATTATTTAGTAAAAGGTGGATATAATTCCCTGTGAAATTAAATAAGAAATTTAATAAAGATTCAGAATATATTCTTCTTATGTCTTTAGGATATAGTTATGGCCTGAATTTTGAAAAAGACTCCTCCAATGTTCAGATGGGTATTCTTTACCTTGGAACTGTATTAAAACAGAAGGGCTATAAAGTAAGTCTTCTTTACAGTGATTATCCTGATATTGAGGGTATAGTAGAACAAATGAAGGGTGAAAAAGTTTCTATAGTAGGATTTTATACTACTACAGAAAATATATACAGATGTATAAGGTGTGCCAGATTATTAAAGAGAATGTGTCAGGACATAGTAATTATTATGGGAGGTCCTCATGCTTCTGTAATGGATATAAATATACTTGAAACTGAAAACACTATTGATTTAATAGTAAGGAGAGAAGGAGAAAATATACTTCTGGAGATTGTAAGATTCCTGGAAGGTTATGGAAAGGTAGAAAATATAAAAGGTATAACCTTTAGAGATAAGGGAAAGATCCTTAGAAATCCTGATGCACCGTTTATAGATAATCTGGATAGTTTACCTGTGCCTGATAGAGATCTTTTAAAAGAACCTTTAAGGAGTTTTGATATACTCTTTCCGAGAATTATAACAGGTAGAGGATGTCCTTTTAAATGTGCCTTCTGTCATGAGGGCTTTCATGGCGGTACCTATAGAATGAGAAGTTCTGAAAATGTACTGCAAGAAGTGGATTATCTTGTTAAACGAGGCAAAATTAATTATATAAGATTTCTGGATGACACTTTTACTGTAAATCCTAAAAGGACATTACAAATATGTAAAGGTCTCAGAGAGATGTCAAAAGAAGGCAGGGAATTTGTCTGGTTTGCTGAAGGAAGAGCAGACATACTCTCAAGATATCCCCGTTTAATTTATGAGATGAGCCTTGCAGGTCTAGGAGTACTGCAAATAGGAGTAGAATGTGCTGAAGAAAAGATTCTTGACTTATATCAAAAGAATATAACTCTTAAACAGATAGAACAGGTAGTCCGTATTTGTTCTGATGCTTTAGTGCCGTGTATATCTATAAATTTCATTCTAGGGGGACCTCTGGAATCTATGGAAATATACAAAAAAAATCTTGATTTTATAAGGAAACTGACTAAAATTGCTCCCGGTAAATTGAATATAAGCTATTCCCTTCTGGTTCCTTTCCCGAAAACCAGGATTATGGAAAAACCTGAGCAGTTTGGATTGAAACTGATTGACCCTGAATGTAAAACAGGGATGACAAATGAAACCTGCTTTTGTGAAAGTGAATTTTTAAATGAATATGAGATAACAAACATTGCAAGAGATTTTGATAGAGACCTTTTAAAGATAATGTCAGAACATGGGAAAAATATTTCTCCAGAAATAATTCGGGAGAATTTTTCTCTCCGATCCTATGGAATTGAAACCCCATGGTTTAATCTTTTTTCCACTGACAGTGGATTGAAACGTTTCTTTAATCTCAGATATTACAGGATAAATCATCTGCCCTCTTCTGTAGAAGGAGATTTTTTAGAATATTATCCTCTAAGGACCTATCCTCTTAATTGTAATAAAGATAATCTTATTTTTCTGGATAAGGTTTATGGTAAAGTAATTCTGGATAAGGTAGACAGTGAGCTTTATCTTCTCAGTTCAGGGAAAAGAACTGTTAAAGAGATATTTAAGATTGCGAAAGAAAAACTCTTCTCCCGGTTGCCTCCAGAGGAAATTTATAAAAAACTTAAAGATTTCTATCTTCGTATGGAAGATTTACAGGCAGTTATTTTTTCAAAGATATAAAACAGGAGTTACGCAAATTTTTATGAAGATCCAATAAATACAGGAGACGGGAGTCAGAATAATTCCTAAAACTCCTGAATGGTGTCTTCTGAATTCTGAATTTTTTACTTTTGAATTTTCAAAATGCGTAACTCCTGTTTAATTACTTAACCAAAAGCCAGATAAGCCGGTATAAAAATACCGATCACTGGTACAATGACTAAAATTCCTACCCAACCTGGTTTGCCACAACGTTCAGCTATAGACATCATAATCAGAATAGAAGCAATAAAATTAGCAACAGGTATGAAAAATAATATTATCCACCAGATAGGCTTTTGTGCTATATTGATCATCAGAATCATATTCAATATGGGAATCCATGCCCACCAGGCATTTTCTGTACCTGTTTTTTTAGCAATAACCATAAAGGTATAACCAAAATAAATATAGACAACGGCAAATATTATCAGATTTATTAATATAGCAAGACCTCCGCCTATTAAACCTGCAGACGAATCATCCATAATTAAACCTCCTTTCTTTAATTTTTTATTTATCTAAGTACGGCAACAGGTAAGTTAGTATCCATCTCACAGGTCTGTCCCTGTCCGGGCTCTTACGCAAAATCTATGATCCTGTTACAATGAAATCTGTTATTACAGAATATACAGTTTTGCATTTATTTAAGTTATAACTTTCTCCTTTGACGGCATATCTTTTGCTCCAGAGCCCGGCCAGGGACAGGTATATATATTTTTTGGATACTTTTTTATCTGGAGCGGTAATAATATATTTCATAACTTATTAGAATTTAATTCAGGTTTTTAGTTTTTGGTTTATTATAATAACTAATAACTAATCGCCAATATACTGAGGTGAAACGTAAGAAAGCCTTATCTCATCTGGTTTACAAAATTTTAAAATATGCATTGCCCATGCTCAGGTCAGTATTGTACAGAAAGTTGTTAAGCCTTTTGATTCTATTGACATAATAATCCAATTATTGTATAGTTTCTAAAGTTAAAAAATACTTTATATAGTCAACTATCCCGCCACAAGGGGACTAAGTTTTCTGGCACAGTAAATATTGCATTCATTAGCATTGGAGGGAAATAAAGTGGGTAAAACTCCTGTAATTCATCCAGTTTTATTTGCTTTATATCCTGTACTTTTTCTTTATTCATACAATATAGATAAAACACCTGTAAAACAGATGTTCATATCTATAATAATTACAATCTTATTTACAGTTATAATATGGTTATTAGCAGGACTTATAGTTAAAAATATACAAAAAGCAGGTTTACTGGCTTCTCTTTTTCTGATTTTATTTTTTACCTATGGACGTGCTTACGATCTACTGTATTATTCAGGTATTAAAATTAAAGAACCCAGATATCTTTTGATTATATGGTTACTTATATTTATCTTTATTTCTTACTTCTTAATAACAAAATGTAGGGAATTTCATAATTTTACGAGGATATTAAATTGCATAGGAGTCATTCTGGTATCAATTTCTCTATTTAATATTATAATTCCTCTTACTAATATGTATCTCTACAATCTTGGCCTTTCTGAAAGGACAGAAGATACTATCAAACAGGTAGAGAGATTAAAAACTGATAATTTGCCAAATATATATTATATAATTCTGGATTCATATGTAAGAGACGATGTACTTAAAGAAGTATATAAGTATGATAACAGTGATTTTCTTAATTATTTGAAAGAAAAAGGGTTTTATATAGCTGATAAAAGTAGGTCAAATTACTGTCAGACCTTTTTATCTGTTGCATCTTCTTTAAACACTAATTATCTGGATAATACAGTAAAGTTAATAGGTGATGAATCCACGGACCGCTCAGAACTGATAAGAATGATTCAGTATAATAGAGTAGTCAGCTTTTTAAAACAATATGATTATACCTTTGTAGCTTTTTCTACAGGATATAATGAGACAGAAATCTGGAATGCTGATCTTTATATTAATAGCCGGCCCGTAACTGAATTTCAGTTTATACTGATTATGACCACACCTCTGCCGGATATATTAGGTGATATAATATCTCCATATGATGTATACAGATATCAATTTCTACATACCCTTGAACTTCTTCCTGAAACAACAAAAATGAAATCTCCTATCTTTATTTTTGTTCATTTACAAGGACCTCATACACCCTTTATATTTGGAGAAAATGGAGAGAAAACATCTTTTTTTACTGAAAGACAGATTACTTCTAAAGAAACATATTATAAAGAGGGCTATAGAAAACAACTTCATTTTGTTAATAAAAAAGTCAAAGAAACAATAGATAAAATAATTTCCAACTCGTCTGTTCCGCCAGTAATTATTCTTCAGGGTGACCACGGAACGGCTTTTGTAAATTTAGATGATATTGAACATATAAATCCCAAACAAATGCTCTCGATATTAAATGCCTATTATTTACCCGGAAATGGCAGGGAAAAGCTTTACAGAGATATAACACCTGTGAATAGTTTCAGGGTTATATTTAATTATTACTTTAATACGAATCTACCGATATTAAAAGATAAAAGCTATTTGTCTACAGAAAAACACCCCTATAAATTTATGGATGTTACTGATAAAATAAATATAGAAAGAAGAAAATAATATGGATTTATCACTTTTTAAAGACAAAAAGGTTCTTATTACCGGAGGGCTTGGTTTTATAGGTTCAAATCTTGCCCGACGACTCGTGGCACTGGGTGCTAATGTTACTCTGATAGACAGTCTTATTCCGGAATACGGTGGTAATTTATTCAATATTTCCGGAATTGAAGATAAGGTAAAGATAAATATCTCTGATATAAGAGATGAACATAGCATGAAGTATCTGGTGAAAGAAAAGGATTTTCTATTTAATCTGGCAGGCCAGACCAGCCATATGGATTCAATGAAAGATCCCTATACAGATCTGGAAATCAATACTAAAGCCCAGCTCTTTATTCTGGAAGCATGCCGCAAAAATAATCCCAATGTAAAAATTATTTTTGCCAGTACCAGACAAATTTATGGAAAACCCCGCTATCTTCCTGTAGATGAAAAACATCCTCTGGCACCTGTAGACGTAAACGGGATAAATAAATTAAGCGGAGAAACGTATCATCTTCTCTATAGAGAGATATATGGTATTCCTACCTGTGTCCTGAGATTGACAAATACTATAGGCCCCGGTATGAGAATAAAAGATACCCGTCAGACCTTTCTCGGTATATGGATTCGTGCTGTTATAGAAGGGAGGCCCTTTGAAGTATGGAATGGTTCCCAGTTGCGTGACTTCTCCTATGTAGATGATGTAGTAGAAGCCTGTCTTATCTCTGCTTCAAATGAAAGGGCTTATGGAAAAATTTTTAATCTCGGAGGAGATTGTGTCGTCAGTTTAAAAGAACTGGCTGATCTTCTGATAAAAGTCAATAAAGAAGGCACATATATTGTTAAAGAATTTCCTGGGGACAGAAAAGTTATTGATATAGGAGATTATTACGGAGATTACGGCTTAATTAATGCTCTCCTGGGGTGGAAACCGAAAATTTCTTTAGAAGAAGCACTGAAAAAGACTCTGGATTATTACAGGATAAATATTAATAAATATATTCAGTAACCAATCTGTCTATTTCTTACTGGCTACACAGTATACAGACAGACCAAAAGGAAAAGAAATTCCGCATCTAATGAGTCTGTTCTCCAGAAAAATTATAGAGGTAAATAAATTATTAAAGAATCCCGGCAATTTCTTTAGATCTGATGTTTTTTTCTTCCCCGGAAATAAATTTTCCATAAATCTCATGCTTACTGCCAGAGGAAAAAGTATTGTATTACGATAGGTAATCCTTTCTATTATAAAACCCGCATGTTCTACATTTTCCTTTACTTCTCTTAAAGTATATCTGTGTCTGGTATGAACTGCTTTATCATGACTGCTCCGGATAAAATCATAGGCCGGTAAATTTAACAATAAAATACCTCTATTATCTATTATCCTGTACATCTCCTTTAATGCCTTTCTATCATCTCTGACAGACATATGATATAGAACATCCATAGAAACTGCTATATTGAAAGATTTATCTTTAAACGGAATATCACAGATTGAAGCCAGAACTATATTATTTAATTTTCTCAACCTTAAAAATTTCAAAGTTTCCTCGGAAATATCGAAACCAAAAGCCCTGTAAGCCTTACACAATTCAAGAAATTTTCCTGTTCCGCAACCCCCATCCAGTATCTTTATATTATCCCCTGCAACACTATTAATATAGAACAGGGTAAGATCTCTGAGACCTTTATACCACCAGTAATCTTCTTCTATATTAAACATAACCTCA
>Ga0208694_1005976_pt1 | contig 10112 bp, 8 predicted proteins | sample AD_UKC078_MetaG_FD_184442 | JGI IMG/M metagenome (GOLD analysis project Ga0208694, IMG submission 184442) | Active sludge microbial communities of municipal wastewater-treating anaerobic digesters from USA - AD_UKC078_MetaG (SPAdes) (version 2) | ecosystem: Engineered > Bioreactor > Anaerobic >...
CTCGCTCTCGCCGATCGCCCCCAAGGATTTCGACCTGCACAAGGTCGGCATCGTGAAGGGGTAACCGCCGCGCGATGCGCGGGGTTACACCATTTGGGATTTAGGATTTAGGAGTTAGGAGTTAGCCCGTCGCGCGGCTCCGCCGCGAAAAACCTTGGAATACGTTTAGGACATGATTCCCGACAGCTTCGCTTCGGCGGGAAGAAATCCATGATTAACATGATGCTGTTCAATCCTGAAAATCCTGTCATCCTGTCAATTTATAGGCAAGGGGTTAGGAGTTTTTTCACTTCTGCGTTCTGCGTTCAGCGTTCGACGCTCGGCGTTCGGAAGCGGCGTGACCGCCGTCGCTTGAAAACTTATTACCTCTCACCTATTACCTATTACTTTTTACTTCCGCTCTCTCTCGGCCAGAACAGCGGCCCCGCCGGAATAATCGAGCAGGAACAACGCCGCTTGACCGGGCCGATTTTGCTGACGTCGATGGGCACAAAACCCAGCTTGAACGCCGGGGAGTCGGGACGCAGCGCGTAATCGTCCTTGGCCGGATCGGCAAAGAGCGGGTCGGCATACACGGAATGTTTGTCGAACCCGCGCGCCTGCCAGTCGGCGAAGGACGTCCATCCCCCCCACCCCATACGCGGCTTTGCTGCGCCGACCTGATAAATCAAGTTGCTGTCGACCCGGACGACCTCCGGGGTCACGAGCTTGCCCGTGGAATACAAGACAGCGTCAGGGATGGTCCAGTAAAAGATGTTGCGCTCCAACACCTGACCGCGCGAGTTGTCGATATAGTTGGCGAGGAGCCCCTGCATCTGACGGCTGTCCACGAAAATGTTGTTCGTCACGCGGTTGTCCTTACCGCCCTGCAGCATGATTCCGCCGTGCGAATTCCGATAGGAAATGTTTCCGGTCACCTCGTATCCGCCAGCGAACGAATCCAGATAGATGCCCCACGACATAAAACGGGGCTTGTCGCCGGTTGAGGAATACCCGATCGTGTCGGCGACCAGATTGCCGCGGATGACGCTGCCGGAGCGGAAGTCGCGGTTCCCCTGGGTGACCTCGATCGCGCCAGTGTCGTACGTTTCCAGATTGGTGTTCTGAACCCGGTTGTACTCCACCACGTTGGTGCTTCCGGCGTTCTTCAGCGAAATGCCGTAGCGCGACGTGTCATGGATCGCATTGTGAGAGACCGTGTTCCCGGACGCCTGAGTCCCGTTCAAGACCACACCGCCATTATGCTTGTAGCCCTCGCCGCAGTGGTGGATATGGTTGTCGGTCACCGTATTGCCGGAACTGTTGAGGATCAGCACACCGCCACCGCCGCTGTGCGCGATCTCACACCCCTCGACGCGATTCCCGCGACCGCCTTTGATGCAGACCGCATACTTCCCAGTGTTACGGAACTCGCAATTTTCCACTACGCAGCCCTCCGCACTTCCGAGATACACCACCCCGTCACTGCCCATGCCGTACCCGGCGCTGCCATCACCCAACTCCCAATCCGTGCAGCGGAGGGTCAGCCCGAACAGGCGCAGGTGCGTCACCGGCGTCTTCCCGTTTGTTCCCTGAATGTCAAAAATCCGCTTCACAGCAGGCGCGATCACTTCGGTTTTTTCCGTGAAGCCCGGTTTGGGCATGTAACTTAGAACGCCGGTCTGCCGATTCAAATACCACTCGCCGGGGCTGTCGAGTTCCTCAAAGACATTTTCGACGTAGTAACGATCCCCCGCCGCCAGCGGTGCCAGACACTCCGGGCCTTGCAACTTGACGTCATGGGTTTCCGGATCATAGCTCTGGATCGAAACAATCTCCATGAACGCCCGGCACGAGCCGGACTGATAGATGTGGAGTTCAACGTCGGGTGCCAGCCAAGCGGGTCTGAAGACATCGGGCGGACACGAGATCAGGCTGGCCGACTTCTTGCCACTGAAACCGCTCACCGTCAACTGCTTCCCTTGCGAGGCGACGAAGTCAGACGCTCTGACCAAAACGAGATGACGTCCGGCGGCGACGGCTGACGGAGTCTCGTCTACGGGTTTCCAGGCCGGGTCGTCGCAGAACGCATAGGCCACCAAGTCCAGCCCTCCGCCTTTCACATTCCGCCAGCGCATGACATGCTTACCGGCCGTCAGGTTGACGGTCGCGGCGGCGCTCCACTTAAAGGTGCTCCACCCGCCCGTGTCGGGCAGGTTCCGCAGCGGGATCGGCGTGCCGTTGTCCACGATCAATTCGGTGCGCTCCGACATACCCGCCTTCATCGAGGGGTTGTTGTTCATCGCCGCGTAAAACATCCAGAAGGTGTAGTCGCCAGCGGCGGGAACCGTCATCTTGTACTCCATCCAGTCGCCGGCGTTATGGATACGTCCGACCACATTCCCCAACCCACTGCGGACGCCGTTGTACAGGAAGCCCCGCCGGTACGGATCGGCAGGATCGATGTTTGGAAAGCGTGCCCGGACCTGCCGCTCGTCGCTGACGAACAGCGACCGGAACGTCCACGTCCCTGCCTTGACCTCAGGCAACGCGAGCGACACTTGCCCGTTTTCCGCTGGCCGGAACCCGGTCAGCCGCCGGCCGCCGATCAGCTCGGGCGTTTCCCCCCGGTATGCGGCGTACGTGACCGGACACGACTCGGTTCCCGAGTCTTCAGCCCCGAACCGGAGCGGTTCGGTGACGTAGTAGCGGCCTCCGCGCAGCCGGACCGTCACCGGAGCCGGAAGCGGTCCGGACGCTTTCAGCGCACGGACGGCATCGCGCGCGCGGGTCACTGTGGCGAACGGCCCATCCGTTCCCATCCAGTTCGGCTTGGGCAAACTGCCGGACCAGGCATCGTTGCCCTTGGTTGAGACATAAAACGTGACGCCGTCCTTAGGCGCATCCGCCTGAAAGTCCCCACCCTTGTCAGACCGGCACCCCGCGAATAACAGAGCCCCTGCCATTCCGTAAACCATTTTTTTCTGAAACCGTTTCATCCAACATCCCTCGCTTTTTCTGATAACTTAATGATTTCAGTATACGGGAAGAGGACACAAAGAATCAAGGGCACTCGTGTGCATGAATGTAATCGGTTCGTGACAGGGGAGTGCGAAGATCATGCGTTTCTGATGAAAAAGGAAGCAGAGATTTGGAGTCGGGCGTCCTCGCCCGTAACAGCGTGTCTTGCGGTTTCTGTTTTATCCGCAGATTGCGCAGGTTTTCCCTTTTTTGTTTTTGACCGCAGGGGGGAGGGACGAGCGTCTGTTCGTCCGCGGGCAAGTAGACGCTTGCCCCTCCCGGTGCTCCGCGAGGAAAACGTATCACCTATTACCCATTTACTTCTTACTTCTGCCCCCGCCTGTTAGTTGACTAAAAATTAAAAAAGGTTGATTCCTGTATTGACTTTATTGGTTTTTCGGTTCACATTAAGCATGTTCAATGTGGCGTATGGAGCGTGACGGAAGTGTTTGTGGTCTTTCACTCAAGGAGGTGTTCCATGAAACAAAAGGCATGTGTTCACAGAATGAAAGGGACATTCGTCAGGGTCGGTCTTGTGGTGTCGGCGGTCGGGCTGTTTCAGGCTGGGGCCTTTGGGGCTTCCGGAAACAAGTCGGCGGGCAGCTCGGTTCTTTCGCTCCCGAATAGCGGGGTGCCAACCGAGAACGAAGGAGGGACGGCGGATCTTAACGCCGCTGACCGCGAAGCCCGGAAGAAGATGGACGCGATCCAGGAAAAGTACAAAGAGCAGCTGCTGAAAGACGGGCTGCCCCTGCCCGACAACTTGGATATCAAGGGTGACCTTCCCCAGAGCGTCATGGACATCATTGACAAGCTCAAGGACGAGCCCTGCGAAATGATGAATGAGATTAAGTTTCACCTAGACGAGAAGCAGCCGAGGAGTATCGCGCAAATCGCGGGAGAAGCGGCTGGAATCTTCATTGTTCCAGATCATGCCGACGCGCTCGAGAAAATTGCGGAACTTTTCGCGAAAAATCTGGTGCCAGTCGCAAACATCTACGGCAAGTTCGGTGATGCGAAGGATATTGTCGAACTGCTCGACGAGGAGTGGATGGCCAACAAACTGCATGAGCAGCATGTGGCGGCGGTCGAGGCCTACCGCGCCAGCAAAAACTGGGACATAGACAAGCTGAACCAGAACGTCCAGTCGCTTGACGCGGAGTGTGCCGCAAAGATAGCAGAGATCGAGAAGCTCGAACGAGAGCTGCGCCAGAAGCTGATGCGGGAATACCCGACAGACCAAGAGATCCGTGTCTTCGGCCCGCCGGTTGTCGGAAATCTCCCTAACAACGCGCTCATCTGGCAGCGGTATGCGGAGAAAATCGCTCCGATCCAGCGGCAATACGAAGCGGAGATCCGGACCAAGCTGAGGGAGGTCGCTGGCATCGAGATGAAGAAGAACGCTCTCGAAAAATTCCGCAAGCCGCTCATCGAGAAGCCCTGCGAGCAGTGTATCGCGGAGGCGAAGAAAAAGAAAATCAGGACGTCAGGAGGCGGGAACTGCACCAACACTGGAGCACCTCTGTTGCCTCCTCCAATAGGCGAGGAAAACAACAACGGCGCAGCTTCGGGCAAGCCGGTGAATCTGAAGGCGTTCCGATAGGATCAGTGTCGGGAACAAGGCGGGGAGAGCGGCCCCCCCCTGTTCCTGTAGTCCCTTGAAAGTTGAACGTTATTCGATCCCGATTCCGATACCGATAGCGCCCAAAACCTCTTGCCTATAAATTGACAGGATGACAGGATTTTCAGGATTGAACAACATCATGTTAATCATGGATTTCTTCCCGCCGAAGCGAAGCTGTCGGAAATCATGTCCTAAACTTATTCAAGGTTTTTCGCGGCTGAGCCGCGCGGCGGGCTAAATCCTTGCCTATAAATTGACAGGATGACAGGATTTTCAGGATTGAACAACATCATGTTAATCATGGATTTCTTCCCGCCGAAGCGAAGCTGTCGGGAATCATGTCCTAAACTTATTCAAGGTTTTTCGCGGCTGAGCCGCGCGGCGGGCTAAATCCTTGCCTATAAAATTGACAGGATGACAGGATTTTCAGGATTGAACAACATCATGTTAATCATGGATTTCTTCCCGCCGAAGCGAAGCTGTCGGGAATCATGTCCTAAACGTATTTCAAGGCATTTTCGCGGCGAAGCCGCGCGGCAGGCTAAATCCTCCCTCCTAACTTCTCCCTCGGGGGCGAATTCAACGTCGTTGAATCGCGCCCGCCACGCTTCCGCCTTGTTCAAATCCGCTCGTGGGTTATCATGCATGATATTTGACTTGATCTTTCTGGAGAGAACCGATGAAAACCCTCCAACTCAGCTCCAAAGGCTGGCACGAGGGCAAGCACGACCCCTGGCCCTACATCGGCTTCCTGCTCTTCCATCATCAAGAAAGCCTATGATGAGCTTGAAGAACGCGCCGGTCGGATCGCCGCACAACGCGGCGAAAAAACCGAACTCGTTGAGCAAACGATTCAGTCGTTCTTGACGGATTTCAGTGTCGCGGACGTTGAGCGTCTCTGCCCAAGTGTCAGCCGCGACATGATCCGTCATCTGTTGCGGAAACTTAAAGATCGCGGCCTTGTCGAATGCGTCGGACGCGGTCCTGGCGCCAAATGGCGTAAAAAGGGTAACACCCCTTAAAGAGGGGAAAAGAAGAGGTAATAACGCATTCGGTCAGCGCGGATGTTTAAGATCACGAACTGTGATCTTAAAGGGGGGAACGGGAAGTTGAAGTCGCAACTTGCGACTTCAAGTTTCCAATAGCCAAGCTAAAAACAAAAACTTGCGATGCCGCCGTTGACAGTGCTACGCCAATGGCGTACACTCATTGCATGGTAATTGTGGAGACCAGTGTGTTCACTCGCCGTATCGGAAACTGCATGTCCGACGAGGAATATCGGGCGTTGCAGATGTTTCTTGTCGGGAATCCCGGTGCAGGAAGTGTTATTCCGGGCGGCGGAGGCCTGAGGAAATTGCGCTGGTCAAGTTCAGGAAAGGGAAAACGCGGCGGAACGCGCATCATCTACTACTGGTAGGTTCCAGAAACGCTGTTCATGCTGTTCCCATATCGTAAGAACGAGACAGAGGACTTAACAACGGATCAGGTACGACAGCTTAAAGCGGTCGTCGAGGAGTGGCTTCATGAAGAAAAATGATTTTAACGAGTTGCTCGCTAGCGTCAAAGAGGCGGGAAGCATCAAGAGAGGCGAAAAACCTGCAAGCCGCCGTTTTGAGTTTTCGCCGCCCGACATAAAAAAGGTGCGGCGGTCGTTGAACGTCACTCAGGAAGTGTTCTCGCGCATGATTGGTGTGAGTGTTGATACCCTTCAGAACTGGGAGCAGGGCCGGCGAGAGCCGGAAGGTCCCGCGCGGGCACTCCTCACCGTGGCCGCAAAGAATCCGCAAGCCGTACTTTCAGCCCTTCACGAATAAGCGCACAATTGAAGGTTCAACGCTCAAAAAGCGGCGTCGCGCGGAATACCGCTTGCCGCCGCACTCCAAATTTTTTCGCCTGCCTTGCGGAGCATCGGGATCGGTGCCCATCGTCGCAAGCTCAATAAAGCTCGAAAGTGCTAGTATCGTAGTCGTAATTCGGATCTTCGCAAGGGTATGCGTAAAAGACTCTGAACCGACCCCCTAATTCTTTTTTCAGTTCACGAGCCAGTTCTATCCCCGTCCCGTTCCAGCGATCCCAATCAAAACCAGGATCGTCGCACTTGCATTCAAACTCAACGGCCCATTTGCCCAGTTTTTCATCAAGACCTGAAGAAACGCCGTACTCATCAGGAAAGCCAGTGACGAAATCGGCGATATTACTGGAATGGATCACGCCATTGATCGACTCTTTAAGCCACGCATAAGGCGCGTTCCCAAAGTCCGCTCCAATATAGATGATCGGTTTCAAGCGTCCCCCTCTCCACAGAAGTAAACTTACACCGAAGGTTTTGCTGTGTCAACTGTTCGGTTTTCTGGGTTTCAGGTTCACCTGCGGATATTTTGCATTTGTTCTGACTCCGCAGAAGGCTGGGAACTTGAAGTCGCAAATTGCGACTTCAAGTTCCCACGGAGGTAAGAAGTAAGATTGTCACGCCCTTTCAGGGCTCATATCGTTTTCTTTGCCCGGATCTCAGGGCGTTGCCCTGATCTGGTATGTAGCGCCCTTTCGGGGCTGTGACAGCCGCGCCGCGTGCGGATTCGCATCATTCGCGTTTGAAAAAGCAGAGCCATGCCTTTCCGTGTGTTCCGTGGTTTAAACAATCGATCCCGATAGCGATCCCGATTTTGCCTTATCTATAACTTGATCATTTTGTCACACGAAGACCGTATGCAAAGGTAGGCGGTTTCCCCGTAAACCGCCGCCGGGCCATGCGGACGCCTCGGGGAGGCGTCCCTACCAACCTAACGAAAGAACTTCGCCGTTCGACGTTCCCGTTATCCCTTCGTTTTCGCCCGGAGTGGAGCCCCGGCTTGAATGTCCGGCCTAGACTCGCGCGTAAAACTTTAACTCGCGCCGCCGAAAAACCCGTCCTCAATCCAGATGGGCCGGTACCCCCGGTCCAGAACAAAACGGAAAGCCGCCGCGTAGCGCTCGTAGAGGTCTGGAACGAAGTTCTTGTAGAATGGCCACCAAAACTGCTCATGCCCGGCGATATTGAGCAAATGGTTTTTGGCAGGATTCTCAATGTGCTTGAGGAGGCCGGGAACGGTCTTGTCCACCGGAATCCACTCGCGCGTGCCGGTTCCGGAACTGTAGAAGATCAGGCCGCTCTCGAAATGCATCCACCCCTGCTGGTAGTACAGATACTCGAGGACCGGGTCCGGCAGGTGATAATCGCAGATCTTCTTTTCCTTCGCGTCAGGCTTGCGGCCCCTTGTCGGGAGCATCTTGACCCCGCGGTCGGCCAGAACTTTATAACAGTCCGGCGGGACATCCGCCCAGTGGATCTGCAGGCCGGCCGTGTAGGCCGAGCCCGCGATCCGCTTCAGCTCCCCGGCGACCAGATCGAAATCCGCGGCCAGTTTTTCGGGCGTCGCGTTCAGGTAAGGGATGTCCGGGAACTCGTTCTCGGAATGAAACGCCAGCCGGAGCCAGTGCGCGTTGTCCTCGAATTCGGACTTGTAGGTGTCCGGGAACATGGAGAGGCTGAAGTCGCGCTCCGGCGTCGTGTTGAAGCAGTTCAGGTTGATCTTGACGCCGAAGTTCCGGTTCAGGTCGCGGAGTTTCCCAAGGTAGAAGCAATCGAAGATGCTCTTGTACCGCTGGCGGTTGATGTCCCGGAAAAAGAAGCTGTGGTCGTCAATGTAGCAGCGGAAACGCGGCGTGGAGTTTTTCACCCACACAGGCCGGGTGCGGATAACTCGGCGTTCCCCGCCGATCCGGGCCCGGGCCCGGATATCCGTCACCCGGTCCCGGAGCAGTGCGGTGCCGCGGAAGGCACCGTTCTGGAGCGTCACGGGAATGGTCCGGCCGTCCGTGGTGCAGAGTTCGGGCGTCACACCCGATGGAACCACACCCGACACCTCGACTTTCAGCATGCGCGTCCCGTCCGCTCCGGTTTCAAACCCCAAGACAGGCGTGCCGCTCTGTTCGTGAATGATGCCGCCGTCAAACGGCGCGGTGAAACAAAAATCTTTTGACGAGGACGGCTCGATGGGCTCCGTCCACCAGCCCGACAGACAGGCCGACCGGCAACCGTTTTCTAACACGCTGGCCGCTGCGCCAACCGCCAGAGTCCCAAGAAATTCCCGCCGCGATGTTTTTTTTAATCGGTGTTTCATAAGTCTCCCCCGGGGGGTGATGCAGGAGGCGATAGAAACGGGGTCGATCCGTCAGCGCATGTAAATTATGAGGCCGGCGATGTTACGGAAATGCGCCGTCACAACACCGTTCGCGTCGCATACGAAATCCGCCGCCCTGTCGGCACCGAGATTCTTCGCCCGCCACGCCATCCCCGTGAACGAGGCTCCCGCGCCGATCTTCGCGACAACGGCGCTGCCGCCCGACGGGACAGGATCATCGCGCTCGCGCCCGAAGTCGGCAACCACCTGCGTGGCCGTGAGGTCCGCGAACGTGAGGCCGTCCGTCGCTTCCGCATCGACATCGAGCGTCAAGATGCCGAACGACCCTGCGAGCGTACCCACGCCGGAGAAACGGCTGGCGGCATCTGTCGTGCCCGCAACACACTTGACTGTACCTTCAGCGACCTCGAAGCCGCCACCGTTCGCGATCTTCACCGTGGATGACGCCAATTCCGAATAGACGGGCAAGTTGTCCACCATCGACACGGTCAGGTCGTTCGTGAAGACGAGCGTGCCCGCCCCGGCTTTCGTGAAGCGCCCCGTACCGCGTAGCGGAATCGCAAGGGTATGGGTGACACCCGCCGCCGTGATAAGCTCACCGCCGCCCGCATCGGCGCGGAAACAGGTTATCGCGGGGTTCACCACCGTCGAGATGCCGCCATTCAGCGTGAACTGCGCGTAACCGCCGTCAAACGCGACCGCTGCCGCAGTGCTGCCGTTCTGCGCGAGGAAGCGGTGCACCTTTATACCCCCGCCGTTCGCGAGCACCAAGTCGCCCTTGGCGTTACCCCCCAGGTAGAGGTTCTGCGGAGTGCCCACCTCGATGCAACCGCCGTCCTCCACGCGCACGTCAAGGTTGTGGTCGAAGTACACACCACCCGCCTGCGTGCTGGTAACGCGGCGCATCAGGCCGCCCTGACCGATCCGGATCATCGGCGCCATGCCGCTGGCACTCGGAGCCCTGAACATCCAAGTGATGTCCAGCGTGCTGTTCGTGATCGCGAGCGTTGTCTGCGGCGTGTCGGTGTTGCCGCTCTGCTTATTATAGCCGATGTAAAGTCCGTTCGCCGTGAGATGCGCGTTATCAAGGATCAGCTTCGCGGCGGGACACCCCTGCTTGATCAGCACATCCACCAGCATGTGGTAACCGTTGCCACTGCCCACAACATAGGTGACATCCTTCAGATAAAGTTCCGGTGCGACCGTGGTGTTCCAGACACTGCCGCCGAGGGAGCAGTGATGTTCCTGCTTCACGGTGGAGACGTCCTTGCCCTGCCCCTGGACGAGCACCTTGCCGTCCAGCACCG
>Ga0208694_1005979_pt1 | contig 10106 bp, 7 predicted proteins | sample AD_UKC078_MetaG_FD_184442 | JGI IMG/M metagenome (GOLD analysis project Ga0208694, IMG submission 184442) | Active sludge microbial communities of municipal wastewater-treating anaerobic digesters from USA - AD_UKC078_MetaG (SPAdes) (version 2) | ecosystem: Engineered > Bioreactor > Anaerobic >...
TTGAGAGGGGCGCTGGGATATAGGTGAGCTGCAGGTATTGGCTGAGAGCGCCAGCAGAGATCTTCTTATCCACAGAGCCAGAAGAAAGCAGAGACTTCAAACTCGTAGAAAACAAGAATAGCCCGTGGGTTTGAGTATAGAAGAGTGGTTCTTCCCCTACTCGATCACGGGCTATGATAAGGGTGTTTGATCTTGTGTCAAAGATCGCAATAGAGAATTTACCGGTCAGTTGATTGAACAACTCAACGCCATATTCAAGGAAGCCGGTACCAATAACCTCTGCTGTGTTGCTCTTACTGAAGCGATACCCTTCAACAGAGAGCTTCTCCCTCAACACCTTCTCATTGTAGAGCACCCCTTGGAATGCAACCAAGAGGTGGTGAACCTCAACAAGGGAGGAGTTGTTGCCAGAGGGCGTATCAGAAGAGCAGAAAGCAATTTTTTCCTTCAACAGGAGATTAGTGTCATCAAGGGGATGGTCATCATCAACTGAGCATAATCTATAAACAGTAGAGCGCATCTCAGTTGTACTGAGGTCTTTTGAGATATCAAACAATCCACTGATGCTCATAGCTGGGACACTCCATGGAGGAAACAGTCATTACCTCAATACTGTAGTCGGGTTCATGCCTCCTGTCTATTGCGAGATTGTAAAATTGGCTCTTCTTTTAAGACTGTCGAAGTTCACGTTCTTGCCGAATAATAATGATAAAAGCAAGAACGACAACCACCAGCACTTGGATAATTGACCCTATCAGACTTGCATACGCTACACCCAAAACTCGAAAACCCGGAATCAACAATATGCCTGAAAGCAGATATGCAGTTGCTTTGATCCCTTGCATCATCATCGGATAATAGTTCTTCCCAAATCGTAGAACAATTGGCCAAATAAACGAATAGAAGAAACCGAACATCGCAGTAATTACGGTAACGGAGATGTATGGCTTTGAATTCTCCAAGAAATTTGGATAGAGCAGATTTATGACAGGTGGACTCAGATAAATAGCAACAATGCTCCCTAGCACTGTGAAAATAGCCAAGACTATCATATAGATATTCAACTCTTTTACAGTGAGTGATCTCATCTGGGCAATATAACTAAGGATGACTCCTGCAATGGGTCCGGCAATTAGAGAAATTGCCTTACCAACGATGGATGCTGCATAATAATATGAAAGTTCCGAGCCTCCAAACAGAGGGAAAATCAAGAACCTATCGACATACGTTAAAGTGGATGCAAGAGCACTAGTCAGTAGAAGAAACAGAATTCTGCGGGCAGTTGTTTTTCCATTTTGCGTAAAGATTAGAGGTTCTTTCCATATTTTAGTCTTGATCAAGCAAAACGCAAATTCAAAACCAGCTCCTAACAAAAATATCATTACCCAAGAACCGACAATCAAGAACAACAGAGTCCCGATGCAATATCCAACAGTAAGCGCTATTTTACCCAAAAAAATATTCTTATAATTGAGTTTTATTCGAAATTCGACTGAATAGTATTCGACTGCAACAGAGAAGGCCAACGCAATAAGAAAAAGGATTGTTGTCAGAAAATTGCCACCAATCGTAAAAAACTGAAGTGCACAGAAAATTACGACTATCGATATCACCAACAACCCTAAGAAGAAAATGGGATAATCGCCTTTTTCCTCACTATAGAGATGATTATCAATTAATCGGGCATTATTAATAGAGTTACCAAAAATACTTACACCAACATTTAGTAATGCAATAGCAAGTACAATCCCCCCAAATACCTCAGTGTCAACTCGACCTGCAATGAATGGCTGTATGATAAATTGCAGGATAAAAATTGGTATAAAAGAAGCACCAATGCTGAGAACGACATTAGAGGTGACGTTCTTATATCGAGTCATGATTCATTACCTTGCCATTATTCTTCTCCACTTTGGCTGCATAGAGAATTGCACAAGAATACCACAACAATGGCTCTGTGAGATAAGTCCCTGAGAACATCAACAGCACCAGTGGAAATGTAACAAGAAACAGAATTATCATAAAACTGGGTTCTTCACACACCAACGCTTTGAATTTTCTAAGTCCCGCAAGCGAAACCCACAAGAAGATTCCAAAATAGAGCAATCCTCCTTGCAGCAGGATTTCGAGAAATAGATTGTGTGGATATTGATTGATCGTAGTCAGATCATACATATAGGAGAATAAGCCATATCCAAAGAACGGTCGTTCTAAAATAAGCTGTACGGCTTGCCGATAGATTGGGGCTCTCCCTGAGCTACCTTCCTCCAGATTTAATTTTTTTTCACCAAAGTCAATGAACTCCAATGCCCTTTGAATGCCCGTGTTAAAGCTTGGAATTTCTAAAAAGACATCAACAACAGGAATAATCATCAAAATCAATAAGATTCCAATCAATATGATCGCAATTATTTTTATTGAATTCTTTCTATTCTTGATAAACCAATATATCACTCCCAACACAGCGTATACAAACAACAGGACAAACCCGCCTCTTCCTCCAGGAATGATTGCTGATGCGCTGAGCAGAAGCTGGAAGAATATCAAAATCACCAGATATAACTTGTTCCTAAAGATTTTGAAACGATGCGGATAATCCCAATTAATCAAATAGAACAGGTTCATCCCAAAGGCAAACGCTGAATAATATGAAGCACTTTGGTAATTAATTGCTCCATTATAGCGAGAACCGAATTTTCGGGTAGCAAATGGAACAAATACAGATATCACCATTGTAACGGTGATAATTAGATTTATCACCTCAACCCACCTAAAAATTAGTGGAAGCGTTTCTTTGTATCGACTTCCGAGATACATCCCCCACACTAGAGGTGAGAAACAGAGAACCCAGTAGAGAAAGAAATATTTGGCATACTCATAGTCATACGAATGTGTCTGTAGGATTTGAAGTAAACCAATAACGGTACTTGAAAAAATCCCGATGATTAGATACATGCTTCGAGAATCCCAAACAGAGATACCTACCGTATATATATAATAAAGTACGGAAAGACCAAACCAAATCACCATAATAACTGGAAAAAATCTCGTTTCAACAAACTTATCGTAATTAATACCAGCTATCGCTAAGAGCGAATAGAACAATATGGAGTTAAATGGATGAGCAATCCCAAAAAGGGGCATCAACGTGTTGTGTTTTGCAGAATTTTTTCTTTCACTCATATCGGCGTACTTTGATTAGCGTTAATACAACACGACGGACGCTGCTTCAGTCGAGTTGTCTTTAGATATAGTCCCCTCTGCAAGCTGTTGAATTAGTAACCGTTCCTTTCTTCCTAGATTTCTCTGTTGTGTAATCAAACCAACACCTTCGAAAGAAACATCACATTGGAGGCATAATTCATACAACTCCGCTAGCCTTTCTTTCGAACTGACACATTCCCGCACAGTTATGTAAAATTGTTCAGAGAGGCCGACTATACTCAATAAAGCTGAAGGGGTCTGGAACGACGGCCCATGTATTAGGATCAAATCAAAGGTATTTTTGAACTCCTCCAAGGGGGATTTTAGCTGTTGAGCATTGAAGAGCGAGGATTGTTCTGCATCAACAAGAATCATTGCCTTTGGCTGAGTATCGTTCTCTAGTTTTTTGATGTCATCATCCTTGACTACTTTGATAGAAGGAAATTTATCCGTGAGCGCTCTATACACCTTCTCCTCATACATCAATCCAATAACCAACACTCTCTTTCCCTGAGCTGCTACTTGTGAAGCTATCTTCACCGTCATTGCCGCACTCTTTTCTCCAGAATTGAGTGCTGATATCGCAATTACTTTTTTCCCGCTACACGATAAGATATTCGAAAGAGGTAGAATTGCCTCAGCTGAATTTCCTTTTGATTTAATCAATGAAGATTTGCTTGAGTTAGAAGAGCTTGAAAGCATGTGGATGTGAGGCTCTGGTCCAATTATCTTTCTGACATCTCGGGGACTATTAATGGTGTTGGAGAAATAATCCAAAAGTACAACAGAAAAGAATCCTACTGCCAATCCAAGAACTAATCCTAGAGCCAACGAGAAAGTATCATGATTTCCTGTCCCTTGATAGACAATCCTTGGATTCTCAATTATCTGTACTGCTGGTTTAACATCATCCATATATGCTTCAAGTGATGATAGCTTTGTATTGGCATCGATTAACGATGTCATGACTTTTTGGTATTGAAGCAGAACATTATACAATTCTGGATACAAGAGCAGTGATTCTGCATTTGACATGAGCCGAGTGTCTATAGGATTTATCGTAGAAGTACCCAATCCGCCACCATTCTTTTCAGCTAAGGTTTGTGCAGATTGGCTCAATTCATTCGATTTTTGGTTTAGAATGAAAAGTGCGTCTTTCCGTGCATCATATTCTTTTTCGAGCAAAGAATTAGAATAATTTTGCAGCTCATCAGAATAGGACTTGAGTAAGTAATCGAGAAAATTGACTGTGAAATCACGATCTGAATGCGAGAAAGTTACAGCTGTTAGATTTGTTCCTGATTGTGTTGAAAATCCTATCGCTCCCTTCAAGGCATCTGGTTTTACCGCTGTGGGAACACTCTTTGAGTTCTCTCTCATTGCGTCCAGCGCTGAACTAATAGTTTCATTGTTTTTCAAGAATGAGGTTTCAGTCGGAAACTTCACCCCAGAGATTTTTGAATCAGACCATGTCGTGAGGTTTGCCAGTGATTCAATGGAGATTGTTGCAGAAGAGGTATAATACATCGGTCTTGTTTTTACATAGACCAGCGAACCTAATATTCCTAGAACAACAATTGCCAAGAACAGCTTGTACCTTCTTAAAATCATGATGGAGAGATCTTTTAAACTCACCTTGTCTGTGTCGTAGTCTTTTCTCATAAGAGTCCTCTAATTTGTTTTTTTCATCATCGTCAGTTAGTTTATGTGATTCCAAAAGTAATGGCCACCAGTTAGTTGGAAGCTCAAATTAGCCCTATAAAAGTCATGGCGATTGCTACGACTGATGTCGCATTCCGAAATACACTGATATTGGCAGCCCCTAAGGGATTCCTCCAATTATTGGTGCTCGATGGGCATGCCTATGGAGGTATACCAGCACATGCCATAGAACCGCTTGGGCCGATAGAGGCCCCGCCACGGGTCACTCATTATCGCTTCGGCGAAGCATATTATCATGTGCCCGTCGTTGTGGAAGACACTATTGAGCGACTCTAATGCTTTCTGTTGCCAGATATTGGGTCAGAAGGAAGATGCAACAAGCGGAGTATTAAAAAATCTAAGAAATTCAGGATTCTTTTGGTATTGTTCCTATACCTATATTTTGCGTAGATATGAGTTCGCAACTTAGGTTATGATAAACTTCGTCTTGCAATTTCATAGTATGAAAAAGTATCCATCCCTCTTTCTTCTGCTACCTGTCTCATACTATCAAGTTTCTTAGGGTTATTAATCAAATCAATGATGATTTGAAATATTTCTTCAACACTGTCAGAATATAAAAACTGACAATTTCCTCCAACATCCACATGATCGGCACCTTTCCAGTACTTAAAAATACATGGTATTCCCAAACCTACTACCTGTTCCCAATATACGGAGTGGCTTCCTGGGAATATCACAAGATTACTTGATGCAAAACATTTATAGCTTTCTTCAGCTGATAGCCATTTAATATAAATCATCCGATCGCTCATCAGCATATCGAACTCTTCTTTCAATGAAAAATCAACAGGGCCAAAGACAATCAATTTCACATCTGGCCTATTGATTTTATTTATTGCTTGCATGAGAAGAAGAGTCTGCCTCTTTAATGAATCAATTTTACCTCCTGTAACAATCAAAAAATCATCATCTTCAATTCTGTGCTGAGATCTAAACTCCTTTCGGATTGATTCACTCTTAACACCATTGACTAAATCATCATCTGCTCCCATAACAAGTAGATCAATTTTTTCTTCAGGAATTCTATATTGTTCCTTCAGGAACTGCACACGTGCGGGTAAAACACCATAAAACTTCCTTGTATAAGGGAATATTTTCTGTGCATAATGTCTCCAAATTATTCGATGGAGTACATATTTACTCAGAAGGTTCGTTGCACTATTAATTAAGTCAGCGTGATTATCAACATACACGACTGTCTCTGGGTAATTTTTCACGTACTTAACAATTTCGCTGATATCAAGGAATTGACATCCATGGACAAAGAGTACTTCCGGCTTGATATCCTTTAACTCACTATATAAACCGACAAATTTTTTAAATTTGGCAGCAGATGATCTCCCTCTTTTCTCATCAAGACGAATCATGTGGACTCCATCATTATTCGTATACCTCGATTCTGAATTTTGGGTTATCTTTCCATCTCCTCCCAAAATCCACTTCCCAGTGATATACCAAACCTTGTGGCCTAAGCGTACGTGGTATTTAGGAAGAAGATTGTCTTGATAAGTCAATCCGTCAGTGACTACAAAAAAACCAATATGTACAATTTTCATTAGTGACGCTTTACTCCGATTAGTACAAATTGAAATATTCTAGAAATTTTATTTCTTTATTGAATTGAGTAGCTTTATATAAACAATCCATTTCAGTGAATACAGCATTCTCAACAACTTTCCGAATAGCCTTTGCTAATCCTTCAACACTTCCTTTATCAATTACTACCCCACAAGTCTCATCCAAACACTCAGGGCTACCTCCTGTATCATACGTAACAACAGGTACTCCACATGCTAAAGCTTCGAGATTCGTTGTTGGGAAGTTATCTTCATATGTTGGGTTAGCAAATATATCTGCAGAACTATATATTTCAACCAATTCTTCCACACTTTCTGTCCGTTGAATCCCTATGATGTGCCCGGGAAGAGAATCAGCTTGTTTCTTGGATATACCAACGATTACTATCTGATATTCAGGTAATAAATCCGCAAGCTCCAGAACATCTTTAAAGCCTTTTCGCTGATCCCAGACAGCGGCACATGCCATGACGATAGGTTTATCGATACCGTGATCTTCTTTCCATGTTGATGGTGTAGGTTTAAATACAGATAAATCTATTCCGTTGTGAATCACCTTCACTGGATATTTCTGCAGGAATGATTCTTTCACTAAATCAGCCAACCACTGTGATGGCGTCACAATCGTCACATCACGTATCGATGTAAACAAATCTTTCTTTTCAATCCAGTTTCGTTTTGATTGATCAAGCACATATGAAGCAGGATATCTTCCCTTCTGCGGGCAATGGTGACATCCTGTCTTCCATTTATCACATCCGATAAAATCAAAATGTGCACAGTGCCCTGTAAAAGCCCAACAATCATGAAGAGTCCAAACAACAGGTTTATCGTAAACAGCAAGAAAATTGAACAGTGTTGGAAGGTGCAAATAGTATCCATGGATGTTATGTAAATGAATGACATCAGGGTTAAATTTCTCAATATATGTTACAAGCTTTGTTGTCGCTCTTTTCGAAAAGAACCCTTGCCTGTCTGTTATTCGTGATAAACCAACATGCGCATAGATACCAATAGTCGAACCAATTCGATATGTTGGAACAGCACACCCTTTTTCATAATAATTCCGTCCATATGCAACAGCTGCTTCCCCCCTGTTTTGAACTACAACATCAGCTATCTGACAAGCTATACGGCCAGTACTTCCGGATCCACACACTGTATTGATTGCTAAGACTCTCATAACTATCTCAAAAAAAATGATTTCACTTTCCCAAGGTCGATGACGTGCTGACGCTGGCCTTCTTCCTAGTGCTCGCGATCATGAGCTACAAACCACCTCAACCAGTGGCAAGGCGTCGGCCCTCGCCGTTGCCACTATACAAGCTGGAACGTGAGAAGATGAAGAGGCGATGAGAGACGAACGTAACCTCGCCTGGTCTCAGGATGGCTAGGAGTTAATCATGCAAACCTATGAAAAACTCAGGTATATAAGTAAAACAGGGAATAATTAAGCGACATATCAAGCAGTTATGGCATGTTCAGAAAAAGTTAATCTGACAGCAGTAATCAGAGTAATATTATACCTTTTTTGGAACAAAATTTTTAATCAGATATAAGTTCCATCGTCGAAATATAGTTTGAGCCGTAAAATACAGATTAAAACTATTGCCGTCTATGGGCACCATAGAAGCTCGATAAATATGTTTTATACATTTTTTCCCTGTTTCTCTAATAATTGGGTCGCCAACGATTATCCAACTCATACCTTCGTCATTACTTTCACCATAATACAAAGTGTAGTCGAAACCCCTTTGTTCATGATCAATATTTTTGAATAGAAACAATCCCTTTAAAATATTTGTATGGTAAATTATATCCAGATGCCAAAGTTCTCTTCCTACCGGTATGTTAAGTATTTCTACTCTCGTTTTATTTACTAAGCCAGTACCGCTATCTGAAAAGCGAATTAACGATTTTACTCCATTTTTTACTAGAACAGCGAAAACAAAATAATCGCCACTAACCTCCACCGCAGCAGGGCTGAGGACTTCAGAATTCGGATCCGTTGTTAATACATTTTCAGGCTCAGTCCAAGTCCGGAGATTGAAAGATTCTATTCTATATATTTTATCAAATTCAACATTCTGACCAAGAAAGCTCTCTCTATAATACAGAAAGAACTTATTATCCGAATAGATAATATCTGGGTCAGAGAGATGTGTATAGTATTCTTTAGTATCTGTAGGCAACGCTAATGGTGCTGGCACCTCATCAGAAATTGAAGAAGTCCAATCGATTCCATTTTTACTAATGTAGATGCAGGGATTTTCATGTTGATCGTCACTGAAAGGATAAGGGTTTATTGCCAATACAAATTTCTGATTATCCCCAGAATCTACTTTCACAACGTCAGGATGTACTACCTGCCCCATCCTATCATAAGTGTTAATTTCAATTTTAATCGCATCTTCTTGTCCAACAAGTGCTATTGTATTATATTTCCTATTACCAAAATTAAGAATTTTAATTATTCTCTTACCCATTGGGAATTTATTTTTCACCAAAAAGTACAAAAATGCACCAACTGCGATTTCTCCATTGATGATTAACTGTATAATTCTGTGTATTTTAGACATCACCACTTTGTCCTAGCTCAAACTTCAGAACCCTATCAATTTGTTGTGCTGAATTTCTGCTCAACATAGACCAGTCCAAAATTCACTCTCCCACACAGCTATTCCACTGTCCTGGAACAACGTTTGGAGTCGGTCTGAGAGCTCTTGTTTGGTTCGATTCTCTTTCAAAATCATGAACAGGAAGCCTCCTCCCCCTGCTCCACCGATGAACCTCCCGTCTATGAGGTCTTCACAGCTAGAGAAGATATATTCGATGCAGGTGTTGGTCGTGCCTCCGTCAAGTTCCACAGAGAGCTCCCAATGCCTGTTCAGCAACGTGGCAAACTCGGTGACTCTACCCTTCTCAAGCTCATATGCCATCAAGACGGCAAGTTGTTGTATTTCCTGCAGGATCTCTATGACCCGACGATCCCTGGTGAGGACCTTCCCCACCACCTCCCTCAGGATGTTGCGGGCAAGACGTCTCTGTCCGGTGTAGACCAAGACGAACCGTTTTTGGAGTTCATGCAATGTGTGTTCAGTCAGTTGAAGCTTCCTGATCGCAAATTTTTGTTGGAGCCCCGGCTTGGTCTGGATCAGTTTGATGCCTGAAACCACGCCGCCTACCTGGTCCTGCCATCCCCCGCCAGTGCTCATCAACTGCTCGACGCAGAGAGCCAGTGAACAGAGGCTCTCTTCGTCAGTCTCAATCCCAAGCACCTCGGTGATAGCCTGCGCGCACGCTCCTGCCAAGATGCTGCTTGCACCGAGTCCTGAGCCTTTGGGGATGGAGACCTTGGTGCTCAGCTCTATGCCACCTCCTACTGGGAGCAACTGTTCTTCTAGGCTGCCCTTGCCTGGTTGTAGGACTCCACACGCAACCAAGGCGGCCTTATGCAGGGCGAAAGGGTCCTTTGGATCGGAATAAGACAGCAAGGGCTCGAGCGTCGTGAATTCCTTGGACAACCCCCCGTCCTCCCAGATACAACGCACCAACGGTTCTTCAAGTATTTCAACCCTCGCCTGCACCGGCCTCTGCCCT
>Ga0208694_1005980_pt1 | contig 10104 bp, 10 predicted proteins | sample AD_UKC078_MetaG_FD_184442 | JGI IMG/M metagenome (GOLD analysis project Ga0208694, IMG submission 184442) | Active sludge microbial communities of municipal wastewater-treating anaerobic digesters from USA - AD_UKC078_MetaG (SPAdes) (version 2) | ecosystem: Engineered > Bioreactor > Anaerobic >...
CTTCCATGATGCCGGGGCCGCCGCCGGTGATCACGGAAAATCCGTTTTGCACCAGAAGCCTTCCCAGTTTTTCCGCCATTTGGTAATACGGATCCCCCGGCTTGACGCGGGCGGAACCGAAAATGGTCACGCCGTTTTGAACCCGCGAAAGGTCCTCGATCGAATCCACGAATTCCGCCATGATGCGAAAGATCCGCCAGGATTCTTCCCTGGACAATTCATCGATGAGGTACTGCTTTTCCATGCGGTTCCCTCCTTAAATGATGCCGCCGGATCCGATGGTTCGCTGCGCGAAGGGCGCTCCAACGCTCATGCGCCCCCCTTGCCGCACCCGCGGGGGATCAGGCCGTCCGCCTGTTGGGGCGCGACGGGAGGGCGGATTGAAAAATCCGCGCTGTTTTTTGTTAATTGCTGCGGCGGCGCTGAACTTTTGCCAGCCTGCGGCGCGCTTCAATGGTTTTTCTTTTCTTCTTGACCGAGGGCTTTTCATAGGCCCGGCGGACCTTCAGTTCCTTGAACAATCCGCTTTTCGACAGTTTGTTTTTCAGAATTTTAAGCGCTTTCTCCACGTCGTTGTCAATGACTTTTACTTCCAATGTTTGCCTCCTCATGAATAATGAACGTTATCTTGAAACCAATGCCATCCTTAACTTTATAAATATCATCCTGAAACCGATGGATAACTTTGCATCATGACTATTTTGTCATCGCGAGGAGCGAAGCGACGTGGCGATCTCTTCAAATTATCAAATGCTGATGAGATTGCTTCACTTCGTTCGCTTTTGACCAAGAGACATTATGCAAACGTTTCTGATGATGTCTCATTCTGAGCCTGTCAATACCTGCGACTTTTAAACGCAAAAAAAGGGCAGTCCGGCACACCGCCTGTGCCGTCAACCACCCTCAAATTTCCAATAGGTTTTTAAATCACGCTCCCTGCCCGGAAAGCCCTTTCAAAAAAGCTTTCCCGCGGTTTTTTTGCCCGCGTCGAATATGCCCCGCGGCATTGCTCCTGTTTTTTACCCGCCGGGGAAGTGTGTCTATAGTCGATCCCCGTAAAAATTGCAACAAAAATAAAGGGGTTTTTAATCAACCGGGAAACCGTCCTTTTTGCGCGCCAGCGTCCACGCGTCACTTTCGTATTTTTTGATGAGCCGGGCGCCGAGCGCCCTTTCCTCCCGCGTCAGTTCGCCCGGAGCAAAATCAATACCCAGTTCTTCGCAAAACCCCCTCTGTAGAGCCTCGCAGAGCTCTTCCGTGCTCACGGAAGTCTCGACCAGCTCGTTTACGCCGACTGCGCGGCTTCTCAATTCATCCGCCGGCTCGCCGGAACGGATCAGGGATGCGGTCCCGGCCGGATCGAACTTCATCAGGAGCGATCCGTGCTGCAGGAAGCCCCCGTGCGACCGGATTTGCGCGCTGCCGCAGATTTTCCGGCCGTCCACCACCAGCTCCTTTCCGGCAGGCTCGGAAAAACAGTTTGGCGTCCTTTCGGCTTTCCGGCGGGTTTCGGCCAGGCTTGCGCGGACGCCCAGCCCGGCCAGGCCGCGCGCCAGGCAGGAGCTGATGATCTCATACGTCCGGACAATATCGTTGGGAAACCGGCGCTCCCAACATCCGGCCGAAAGCGAATAGGTGACTTCATCGAGGTGATACACGGCTTTTCCGCCGGTGATTCTGCGGACAATATCCACCCCGGCCGATCGGCACCGGCTGACATGGATTTCTTTTGGAACGTCCTGAAAATAGCCGACAGAAACCGCCGCCGGATGCCAGCCGAAAAAACGAAGCGTCGGCGGTTTCCTGTTCTTCAGGGTTTCCCGGAAAATGGCCTCGTCGATGGCCATGTTTTGAAAGGCGTTATGGGATTGATACGGGATGAGCCGCCAGGTCATAGAAGGGCTTCAGTCCGCTTCCTGCTGCAGAATATAATCGTGATAACCCGCCGCGTCCAGAAGATCATCGAGCTGCTCCATGTCGTCCATCTCGATCACCACCAGCCATCCCGTGTCATGGGGATCGCTGTTGACGATGCCGATGTCGTCGTTGATGTCTTCGTTGACGCCGACAATGGTCCCGCTGACCGAAGCGATCAGGTCCACCACCGCCTTGGTGGATTCAATGGAGCCGAAGGCTTCGTCGCGCTCCACATACGTGTCGATTTCAGGAAATTCAACGGACAGAATTTCCCCCAGGCTCTCCTGGGCGTAATCCGTAATCCCCAGCGTAGCCATGTCTCCGTCAACCCGCACCCACACATGCTCGCGACTGTACAGCAGGTCTTCTGGAAATACCTTCATAACAGGTCAACCTCAATGCTATTCAATGGTGATGAGGTCTTTGCTCATCGATGTGATCATTTCGCAACCGTTTTTTTTCACAACCACCGTGTCTTCAATCCGAAGCCCCCACAGACCGGGGTAATAGAGGCCGGGTTCAACCGTCAGAGCCATGCCGCTTTGCAAAACATCACCCGACGTCGGCGCCAGACGCGGCGCTTCGTGAACTTCCAGCCCGACGCCGTGGCCTGTCCCGTGGACAAAATAGCGGCTGTATTTTTTCCCCAGCGTCCGGCGCGCCAGCGCATCGATCCGCGCCGCGGCCGCGCCCGCCCTGATGGCAGCGATGGCTTCATCATGAGCCCGCTTGACGGCACGATAAGCATTTTTTTGACCCCGTGTCAATTCCCCAATTGCAAAGGTGCAGGTTTCATCGGAACAGTACCCCTGATAGCGGACGCCGAAGTCCACCACGACGAAATCCCCGTGCCGGATCTTCCGGGAGCTCGGCTGCGCGTGCGGAAACGCCCCGTTTTCTCCAGAGGCGACAATCGTCTCAAAGGCCATCTGCTCGGCGCCCCCCTGCCGCGCCTGCGTTTCCAGATACAGGGCCGCTTCTCTCTCCGTCCAGCCCGGCCGCAGGGCGCAGGCCAGCCCCCTTACCGCCTTTGCCGCAATCGCCGCCGCTTTTTTCATCAGAACAATTTCTGCGGCGTCCTTGCGGGCCCGCAGCATTCTCAGTTCTTCGCCCAGGGGAATCAGCTTCACGTTTTTCAATCGCCGGATCAGCCGGTCATAGTCGCTCACGTTCATGTGCAACGGCTCAAAACCGATTTTTTGAAGGCCCATTTCTGCGGTTGCCTGTTCGATGCTATCCAGCTTGTCGGCAAATTCGCAAACGGGAATCCCGCAAACCTCCGCCCGGGCCTGCGCCGTATAGCGCCCGTCCACCAGCAGACGGGCTTCGTCCCGGCCTGCCATCAGCAGGCCTTCGCTGCCGGTAAATCCCGACAGATAGCGGATGTTGCAGATGTCGGTGAAAAGAATTCCGTCCGCTCCCCAGCAGGGAATTTTTTTTTGCAAAGAAGACCGTCTTCGCGAAAATGCGTTCAGGGAGGTTTGCTGCATGAAGGATGTTCCTGTAGATCAACCGGTTTTCCCGGCGGTTAGTGCAAATTCTTCAAATACTCCCGGGATTTTTGCCCCAATGCCGAGAGCGGCGCAAGCTTGATCACCTGCTCGAAGGATTTTTTGGCCTTCGCCTTGTCCCGCAGTTTCAGGGAAATCTCCCCGAGGTAAAAATGCGCCTCATAAAGAGAGGGGTTGAGCGCAGCCGCTTTTTCCAGATGCTCCCGCGCCCGGACCGGATCCGATTTTTGCAGATAGGCGAGCCCGATATTCAGTTCGATCCGCGGCTGCCAGGTGGCCACTCCGTCCTGGCTCAGGGCCTGGCGGTATCGCGACAGGGCCATGTCATAATTCTTAAGATTGTAATAGGCCAGCCCGGAGTTGTACAGCGCAAACGCGGGCGTCGTATAAACAGGATTCTTCAGCGCCCGGTCGAAGGAATCGATGGCCTTCTGCCATTCACCTGCATCCATCTGCATGACGCCGATGTAGTTATGGGCTTCGGAATAATCTTCCCTGAGGGACACGGCCTTCTGAAACTGCTCCATCGCCTGGTCTTTCAGGCCGCGGCCAAGGTAGGCGATGCCCAGATAATAACGGATTTCCGGGTCATCGGGCGCGTTTTTTTCCGCTTCCAGAAGTTCGGCAAGCGCGCCGATATATTTTCCAGCCTGAATGAAAGACACGCCTTTTTGCAAATGCATGTCCGCCTGATCCCGGTGATACGGCGTGCTGGTGCAGGACACAAGCGACAGCGTTCCCGCAAGCAGAAAAAAAATAAGAGCCGTTTTCAGTTTCATCATTCCATCAGCTCCGTGATTTCGCCGGAGTATATGAAGGGTTCCACAAAAATCCCTCCGCGGAAAGGTACGCGGAGGGAGAGCTTTTGGAGCAAACAATCGTTTATTTCCGGCGGCAGCGATCCAGATTTTCCATTCTCGTCGTATCGCATTCGTCTTCGACATATCCGGATTCCGTCAGGATCTTCGGCGTAATAAAGACCAGCAACTGCCGCTTCTTGATATCGATGTTTTCCGTTTTAAACAGCCACCCCAAAACGGGGATTTTGTAAAACCAGGGAACGCCGGCCGTGATTCTGGTCTCATCCACCTTGGCAATGCCGCCGATCACGACCGTATCGCCGTCCTTCACGACCACTTTGGATTCCACTTCATTTTTGACAATGGGAGGGTTTTCACCTGAAACATTGGCCTTGGTGTAATCCGCCCTGTCGTTGGAGGCCTTGATGTCCATGGAAATCCGGTTGTCGTCGGTTATTTTCGGCTTGACCTCCAGCTTCAGCAGGGCATCTTTAAAGGCGACAGTGGGAGGGGACGAGGTCGTGGACGGCGTGATGTAGGGAACCTCCTCGCCCTGCTTGATTACGGCTTTGACGTCATCCATCGTCACGACGCGGGGAGAAGAAATAATTTTCCCCTGCGTGGTCTTTTCCAGCGCCTGCAACTGCGCTTCAATAAATCCGTGAGCGCCGCCAAACACCAGGCCCAGCGTCGGCCCGACAACAGCCGCCGGCATATTGACCGCCGCCATTGTCATTGCGGGATTGATTTCCGGAGGAAATGCATAGTTCATTCGACTTGTAGTTGTGAGCGGGTTGGTGCCCCCGGAAATGCCCAGTCCATAGGAGCCGGAGATGTTCTGGCTGTTGCCGCCACCCCACTGGATGCCCAGGTTCCGAATAAAATCATCCGACGCCTCGACGATCTTTGCCTCGATCATGATCTGGCGCAGTTTGCCCTTTTCGATGTCGGACTTCTGTTCCCTGGCTTTTCGTTCTTCATCCGCTTTTTGCTGAGCCTCAAAGGCCGCCTGCCGATCCGCCTCATCCTGCTTCTTTTTGGCCAGCGTCATCACGATGATGACGTCGTCCGTTTGTTTTTTCGTAAGTCCCTTGATGTTCAGGATGGCATCCAGCGCCTGGTCCCACGGAATGCTTTTCAGCGTCAGCGTGACATTGCCCTTGACGTCGTCGCCGGAAATGATGCTGATATTGCCGTATTCCGCCATCAAACGCAGCACGCTTTTGATTTCCGCGTCCTGAAAGTCCAGGGAGACGATCCGATCGGTATATCTTTTCACGCCTCCCGGCTGCACCGGTTGCTTTTCCCCGGCCGCCGTTTCGCGGGCCTGAGCCAATTTCGAGGACAGACCGGAAATATTGAAATCAACAATGATTTTCTTTCCCTCCGGCAAAACGGAATAAGGCGTGTTTTCCCTGAAGCGAATCGTTAAATAAACCCAGGGTTTGCCCTTCTCCGTTTTCTGATCCGCCCGCACGTCGGTCACGTTGAGCAGATTGCCCTTGAGCGTCTCCCGCAAATGGTTCGGGAGATACAAATTTTCCAGCCGGATCAGCAGGCTGTTATCCCCCTGGAGCGATGCGGGAATGTTCGCCGGCAGTTGAGATACCTCCAGAATGACTTTCTCTCTTCCGGGCTGCTTTTCCAGCAGGATGTTTTCCAGATAACCGACGTTGTCCTGGGCGCCCGAGCCCGTCATCACACCGGCCGGTGTATAGAGAAAAACCCAGAGGACGATGAAAACCGGAATGATTCTGGATAGATATTTTCTCATGATCTTACCTCATTATTGATTTTGACGCAGTTTCAAAACAACTCTTCTTGTTTTTTTCCCTTCCAATTCCTCCACGATCACCCGATCCGCCAGGATGTCGGCTACTTTTCCGTTGCGAAGCCCCACTCGCGTTCCCACAAAAAGAGGGTAAAACTTTTTGGCCGCGTCTTCGACAATGGCCATGCGGCGTGCCTCGTCTCCCATGATTCCAACGATTTTGAAGTTTTCCACTCCGGCTTTCTGCAGCGGGAAGATGGATTGGGCTGCAGCCGCTTTTACTTTTTTAGCCGCGACGATTTGCACATCCACGAACGGCCTGAAAGGATCCGGTTTGCCGAACGGCTTGTAACTGTATGCAATTTCCGGCTTGGGCGCGGCTTGCGCTAAAGCGGCGGCTGCGGGCGCGGCCTGAACGGCTTTCGGTTGAGCGGAGGGCGCGGTTTGAACCGCCTGCGGTTTTACGGGCGGCTGAGGCGCGGCCGGTTTCTTTTCCCCGTCTCCGCAAGCGCAGAACACCGCCAGGAAAAGTCCTACACCGAACCAAACGATTACTTGTTTCTTATTTTTTCTTTTCATTGGCCTGCTCTTTTTTATCCACAAACATATAGGTTTTCACGATGCAGGATGCCGTTATCGAATATTTCTTCCCCGCCTTGCTTTCTTTTCGATCCCCGATGGAAACATCGGAAATATTGACAATCCGGGGCAGTTTGGCCAGTTTGTCAAAAAAAGCGACAATGTTCTGGTACCCGCCCGATACGGTCACCTTCATCGGAATTTCCTCGTAGAAAGGCTCCGATGCCGGCGCTTTGGCCGGCGGCGCTTTTTTCGCATCGCCCGGCTTGCCGGCCGCTTTCTCGGCCTCGGCCTTCTTTTCCTGCTCCTCCTGCCGCTTGTCGGAGGGCTTCAGCTTTCCCGAGAGTTTTTCGGCCTTTTCCAGGGTTTGCGGCACGGAGGGGAGCGGTTCAAACAGGACGAACTCCACACCCGCTTCCCGGCCCGCCGTGGCAACGGAATAAAAGAGACCGGGGATTTCCTTCCGGGCGGGAAGCTTCTGCAGGGCGGCCTGATAATTTTCTTTCAGCGACGCGACCTGCGCCTTGACCTTGTTGAACTGGCGCGCAATGTTTTCTTTCTGCTGAATCTGCGTCTGAAGTTCCTCCAGCTGCTGGGTCATCTGTGATCTTTTGGCAAGTGTGTCGGACAAAAAATAGAAGTAGTACAGGTAGCCGATCAGAAAAATGACCACGACGACGATCAGGGCCTTGACCTGCGGAGATAATTTCTTCAGTTCGTCTAATTCTACTCCGACATATTATCTTGCAAAGTTGTGAAGGCTGTGGTATGGAGCTTTCATGGGAAAAGAGACCGTATTTTTGGGGATAGACGACTACATGGCGCTGTATTCTCCGTACATTAAACGAGCGGAAGCCAGAGAGCTGGCGCAATGTTATGTCGTCGGACTGATGATGGATGGGGACAGGAAGTCTGTCGAGCCGATGTCGGAAAAAGTCCACGCCTCGGAAAGGGGGATGCAGAGGTTGTTGACAGAGGTAAAGTGGGACCGTGACGGTGCATTTGGCGAATACAGAAGACGGATGCTTGTGGAGACAGCCGATCCCCAGGGGGCGTTTCTTATTGATGATACGGGTTTTCCGAAGAAAGGTCGTCATAGTGTCTGTGTGGCCAGGCAGTATTGCGGCTCTCTTGGGAAGGTTGACAACTGTCAGATTGGGGTCAGTTTGACCTACGTGGGTCAAGGGTTCGCCTGGCCATACGCGATGGAGCTTTTTGTTCCTCAGTCCTGGGATAATCCGGATGATCCTGAATGTTTCGACATGCGCAAGAAGACCTACATGCCGGCGGATGTCCATCACAGGGCGAAGTGGCAGATGGCTCTGGATCTGATTGATCAGGCCAGATCCGATGGGGTGCCTCACCGGGCGGTAGTAGCAGACAGTTGGTACGGAGACATAACGGATTTTCGTCAAGGGCTCGACGACCGGCAAGAGCGCTACATCGTCGGCATTTACTCGGATACACAGATTTTTCTGGAGTCTCCGATTTTTGTTCAACCCGAGCCCCAGGAGAAGAAGAGAGGGAGAAAGAAAAAATGCCCGAATCTGATCGAAACGAATCCCCTGCCGGTCAAGGTTTCCGAACTGGGGAAAAGCGTCGCGGAAGGAGACTGGGAGCATCTTGAAATCCGGAGAGATTGTCTGGATAAACCCCTGGTGATTGAGGCGGTATCCAGAAGGGTCTTTCCTGCCCAAGGCTATCGGAAAGGAACCATTCATGAGGAAGTCTGGCTGATCATCGAGAGAAGAAAGAAAGATGACGGGGAATATGAACTCCGGTACTTCTTCAGCAATATGCCCCAGGACATGCCGACTTTGGAGATGGTTCGTCTCTTTCATGAAAGATTCTGGATCGAGCAGGGCTACCAGCAGTTGAAGGAGGAACTGGGTCTGGATCACCATGAGGGCAGAAGCTGGACCGGCTGGCGACGGCATGTTCTTCTGGTCATTCTTGCTTTCGGCTATCTGACGATCCAGCGCATACAGGAAAAAAAACTCGAACAGCAGAACCTGTGGTATCGGAGAATAGGAAAGATACAAAGCAGTCTTTCCCAATGAATCCTTGTGTTTTGAAATCGTGGAAGGACCGCCAATGCCCCGTTCGTTCCTCGGCGCGCTGGCGGGGTCGGCAAAGAGCGATAAAACAAAAATCCTCTCTGCCTGATGTCCGGCATCAAATCGCCTTGTACCTGATGAGGTTGTTGATCTGATCATAATCATTTATGTGTCGGAGTAGAACTAATTTTAAATCCATCGCCATGGCTTAAAACCCCTTTTTCAACTTGCAGGAAAAAATGAACTGCTGCAGGGTCGTTTCGGCAATCTCCACTTTTTTGGACGATACCAGATCCACCGACTGGATCGCGGGGAAATTTTCAATCGTTTTCATGAAACCGGCAACCGCGATGTTGTCGCGGCCGACGCCTTCCAGGGTCAGGTTTTCCTGGCTTTGTCCGATTTTCGTCAGCCAGACGCTTTTGGGCGGAACCAGCATGGCCAGGTCGTCAAACATTTTTACCGGGTAAACGCGGTTTTCTTCCAGTGTGCCAATCACGCCGAGCTTCAGCTCGAATTCTGCGATCTGGCTCTTATATTTGTCCAGATCACCCACTTTGGCTTCCAGCGCCTTGAGCTTGTCCCGGGACTCCGTAAGCTTTGTTTCCAGGCCGCTGACCTGAACGGTCATATAGATGTAAACACCGGCCAGACAAACGATAAAAAGAACAAAGGCTCCCGCCATGACGGCGATCTGCCGGGTCAGATTCTCTTTCTTTTCTTTTTCATGGTATGGGATAAGATTGATTTTAATCATTTGTCACCTATTTTCCTTAAACCCAACCCGATGGCCACAGCGCCGATAGTTTTGATGCCGTCCAGTTTTCCTTCATCAATGTTCTTTTTGTTGTGCCCGATCTTGGCAAGCGGATCGATCAACTGCGTGCCGATGTTCAACCGCTGCGACAAAAGGTCGCTCAATCCGGCAATTCTCGAGGATCCGCCGGACAGAAAAACATGCTTGATTTCTTCTCCGCCGAACGTAGAGCGGAAATAATCGACGGACCTTTCGATCTCCGAGCAGATGGGCTCGGCTGCGTCCAGAATAGCGTTTTCGAAGTCCGGAATCTCCTGCGCGCCGGCCGTCCCTTCCACCTTCATGCGCTCCGCTTCCTCCGCCGTCACCTGAAACCTTTCCTGCAGCGCCTCGGTGACGGCGTTTCCGGCCATCGTAAAATCTCTCGTGAAGACGGACATGCCGCCCTTGATCACGTTGATATTCGTCAGGCTCGCGCCGATGTTGACGATGACGACAATCTCATTTTCTTCAAAGTCATAGTTCGCCTCGTACATGGTTTCCAGCGCGAAAGAATCCACATCCATGATCATGACCTGCAGGCCGGCCGCGGCAAATGCATCCAGGTAGCCGTTGACATCCGTCTTTTTGGCGGCCACAATGATCACTTCCATCTGATTGGGATTGAATTCATTGTCTCCCAGAATCTGGAAGTCATAATTCACGTCATCCA
>Ga0208694_1005981_pt1 | contig 10104 bp, 11 predicted proteins | sample AD_UKC078_MetaG_FD_184442 | JGI IMG/M metagenome (GOLD analysis project Ga0208694, IMG submission 184442) | Active sludge microbial communities of municipal wastewater-treating anaerobic digesters from USA - AD_UKC078_MetaG (SPAdes) (version 2) | ecosystem: Engineered > Bioreactor > Anaerobic >...
TTTTGAATTTATAGCCCAGCGCGATGCGCTCGATGGCGTTGAGCGCGCCGGAGCCGTCGTTCCCGGCGCTGATGAAGACGACAAAGGGTTTACGGAAAACTTTGTCCTGCGCGCCGACATACGTGCGGTCGAAAAAGTCCTTGAGCAGGCCCGACATGTAGCCGAAATTTTCCGGCGTGCCGACGGCCAGGCCGTCGCAGGCCAGCAGGTCGTCGAGCGTGGCCTCGGAGGCTTTTTTGAAAACCACTTCGACATCGTCGATGGCCTTCGCTCCTTCGCAAACGGCATCGGCCATTTGTTTGGTGTGTCCGGTCTGGGAATGGTAAACGATTAAGATTCGGGTCATAGGGTTTACAGTAGGGAACGGTCGCGACCGTTCCCTACGTCACATCGTAGCATGTTTTTTTACGGCATTTTGGCGATGATGCCCAGAAAGCCGTCCGGTTTGAGCGATGCGCCGCCGACGAGCGCTCCGTCGATGTCTTCCATAGCGGTCAGTTCCGCGACATTGTCCTTCGTCACGCTGCCGCCGTACAGGATGCGGAGCTCTTCGGCCGCCGCCCCGAACAATTCCCGAATCAGACCACGGACGAAAGCGTGCACCTCCTCGGCCTGCGCGGAAGTGGCGACTTTGCCCGTGCCGATAGCCCAGACCGGCTCGTAGGCGATCACCACATCGTCCAGCTTTTCAACACCGGCCAGAGCGCCCCGCACCTGGCGGCCGACAACCGACTGCGTCACGCCCTGAACCCTTTCCTCATCCGTTTCACCCACGCAGACGATCGGCTTGAGCCCCGCGGCGAGCGCCTTTTTCACTTTGGCGTTGACGCCGTCATCCGTTTCGGAAAAGTACTTGCGCCGTTCTGAATGGCCGATGATGACGTAAGCACAGCCGGCATCCTTAAGCATCAGAGGAGAAATTTCTCCCGTAAAGGCGCCCTTGTCCTCGCTGTACATGTTTTGCGCGGCCAGCCGCACCGCAGAACCTTTAAGTGCGTCGCCCACAGCGGAAAGGGCGGTAAACGGCGGAGCCACCACGACTTCGCCGTTTGCCGATCCGGAAAATCCTTCCTTAATGGCGCGGGTCAGTGCGATCGATTCAGCGATCGAGTTGTGCATCTTCCAGTTGCCTGCGACGATCCATTTTCTCATGAGGATCCTCCGCATCAACCCAGCGCCGCGACGGCGGGCAGGGTCTTTCCTTCCAGCAGCTCCAGAAACGCGCCGCCGCCGGTCGAGATGTAGGAGATTTTGTCGCTTTTTCCCGTCTTGTGAATGGCCGTGTCCGTGTCGCCGCCGCCCACGATCGTGAGAGCGCCGGAGTCCACCGCCGCGTCCACCAGCTTGAACGTGCCCGAAGAAAAGGGCGCCAGTTCAAACATGCCCAGCGGTCCGTTCCAGACGATGGTTTTGGCGGACTTCACCGCCTCGGAAAACGCCGCAATCGTCGCCGGCCCGATGTCGAGGCCCATCCAGTCGTCGGGAATATTCTTGATGTCCACGATCTTGACTTCCGCGTCCGCAGCGGCATTCTGAGCGATCACGGCATCCGTGGGCAGCAAAAACTGCACGTTTTTGGCCTTGGCTTTCTCCAGAATCGTTCTGGCCAGATCCAGCATGTCCGTTTCACACAGGGACTTGCCGACATTGTATCCCTGGGCTTTCAGGAACGTGAACGCCATGCCGCCGCCGACAACCAGGCGGTCAACTTTGTCAATTACATTTTCCAGAACCTTGATTTTGTCGGAGACCTTGGCGCCGCCGATAATGGCGGCAAGCGGCCGGGCCGGATTCCCCATGGCCTTGTTGAAATATTCAATTTCATTTTTTAAGAGAAATCCCGCGGCGCAGACGGGGACAAATTTCGTGATGGCGGTGTTGGAGGCCGCCGCGCGGTGCGAGACGGCAAAGGCGTCGTTGATATACACGTCGCACAGTTTGGCCAGTTCCTGCGCAAAAGCCTCGTCGTTTTTGTCTTCGCCGGGATGGAAGCGCAGATTCTCCAGCAGGATCACATCGCCCGCTTTCATGGCGGCCACGGCCGCAAGCGCTTTTTCACCGATGCAGTCATCGATGAAGGGAACGTCTTTCTTCAAAAGGGCGGAAAACACCGGTGCAACCGGCTTGAGCGAAAACTCTTCCACTCTCTTGCCCTTGGGACGCCCCAGGTGGGAAGCCACGATGACGCGGGCGCCTTTTTCGCGAATGTAATTGATGGTGTTTAAACTCGCCTTGACGCGGGTGTCGTCTTTGACGTTGCCGGATTTGTCCATGGGCACGTTGAAGTCCACCCGCACAAAAACCCTCTTTCCGCTGACCTCGATTTGATCCAAATACTTCATGCGAATTTCCTCTCTTTGCGTATTTTATTTCATGATGAACGACAACAGTTCCAGCATCCGGTTGGAGAAGCCCCACTCGTTGTCGTACCACGAAAGGATTTTTACCATATTGCCGCCGATGACGGTCGTATTCGGCAGATCCACAATCGACGAATGGGGATTGCCGTTAAAATCTTTGGAAACCAGCTCTTCCTCGGAACACAGAAGGATGCCCTTCATGGCGCGCTGGGCGTTTTCCTTGAGTTTTTCGTTGACTTCCTGCCGGCTGGTTTTGCGGGCGAGCGTCGCCACAAAATCGACCAGCGACACGTTGGGCGTGGGGACGCGGATGGCCAGACCGTCCAGCCTTCCCTTCATTTCGGGAATGACTTCCGCGATGGCCCGGGCCGCGCCGGTGGTCGTGGGAATCATCGAAAGCGCCGAGGCGCGAGCCCGCCGAAGGTCTTTGTGCGGCTCATCGATGACCACCTGATCGTTGGTATAGGAATGGATCGTCGTCATCAATCCGTATTCCAAACCGAATTCCTCGTGCAGGATTTTGACGATCGGCGCGAGGCAGTTGGTGGTGCAGGAGCCCATGGAGATGATGGAATGTCTGTTTTTGTCGTAGTCTTCGGCGTTTACCCCTAAAACGACAGTCACATCGGGGCTTTTTGCGGGCGCGGAGATGACGACTTTTTTGGCGCCCGCTTTCAGATGCTTTTCCGCGCCGTCCCGGTCCGTGAATCTGCCGGTGCTTTCCAGAACGACGTCCACTCCCAGATCTCTCCAGGGGAGTTCTTCCGGGTCGCGGACGGAGAAGGTTTTGATTTCCCTGCCGTCAACCATGATGGCATTGGGCGTCGATTTTACATCCGCCCGGAGCGTGCCGTGGGTGGAATCATATTTGAGCAGATGTGCGCTTGTTTTTGCGTCGGTCAGATCATTGACGGCCACAAATTCCACATCGCCGCTATCGAAGCCCGCGCGAAACACCAGCCGGCCGATGCGCCCGAATCCGTTGATTGCAACTCTTACAGCCATGGTCGTCTCCTCAATTCTTGATGTCCGAGACTAAACAAAAGCCCGGGGCTTGTCAACCCATTTCTTATCAGTAATATTAATGTAATAACAATAGATTGCCAAGGAAGGGATGGAAACGTTTGAATCTGAGTTCAAGGCATTTTTATAGTAGTTTTAATTCTTCCATTCCTTAAATTCTTGCGATAAACATCAAAAAATTTTAACGCCGTACTTGTTTTTGAAACTGTTGCGCTTGATCTTTACCATATAAATGGTGATATTTTCCATATGGCAAACTGCGAAGCGCCATGAGATTTGCACGTCGAGCATGGGGAACATAATCTGCCATGGCAGTATTGACAGCGGTAACAATGGCTGATGCGATAAGGCCAGCAATACCTCCTCCTGCGTTACCACCGGAAAGATCGACAACAACTGTGCCGTTATATTGCCAGAGTGTAGCGTTGGACTTAGTAGATTTCAACTCACAGTCAACAGATACGGTTAGGTTGGCTGCAATGACCATGTAAGATAAATTCCATACTTTAATTGTCGTAAATAAAACAGAATCTGCACCAAAATATTCTCTGAATTTTTGTAGCGGCAGATCTTTCATCAATTCTGCATCGTAGATTCCTTCCATTTTTAGAAGCTCTGTCGTTATCTCATATGGGAAAACATAATACCCCCAAAAAGAGAGGGGTTCCTGAATCGTCGTAGCGTAATAATCTTTTGCATCTGCCGCTGTTGATTCATTCATTGGTGGAAGTATGAGTATTGAAGCGGGGTGTTCCTCATACATGAGAGGATACTTTTCACCTTTTGTAATCATTTTAGGAGCGCAAGCGACTAGGGAAAAACATAGCAAAGCTGCCATACCCAAGAACAGGCATCTTTTTATTTTTCCTACGCTGGAATTATTCATCACTTCTCCTGGTTATTTGTTTTATCCGTCAGGGTTTTCGAATCAACTCTTTCGGAAGGCTTTGGCTTGTCAGCTAAGTTAGCCGCGTTTACCAATCGATCCATCAATAAAGCGGATTCCGGATAAAGTTGCCGCTCCATATTAAAATTTTGAATCGCCAAGACTTTCTTATTTTGCCGAAAATAGACATAGCCCAACTCAGCATAGACTCCTGGTGGTACACGGAGGTTATTTTTTTGCGATTCTTGAATTATATTTTCCAAAGACTGCTGATGTGTGAGAATGGACTGCTCTGTGGGATTCTTCTTTGCATCATACAGACTCTGTGAATAGTTTCCCCAGTAATACATCTGTTTTGGCACACAAGCTGATAAAAAAACAGCTAAAACGATCAGAATGGCGAGCTTTAGGCTGTTCATGGTACTTGAATCTCCTTTGTTGCGCCATCACCGACGATTATGATTCGATTAACGATTTCCTGCCCCATTCTTGTAACGACAACTTTATGTTTTCCCGGTGCAATCTGAAAAAGGACCGATTTACCCTGACCATCACTTCCGATGAGCTCATTGTCGAGGTTGAGCTTTGTAACATCGTCAATAACCACTACTGCATTTTTTGTATTTCCTAAAAAAGACAGATAACTTTGGGGTGTTGGCTGGACAATGCCTTCATAATATCCGCAACTGATTATCAAGAGAAAAAAGAAACCTAATATTATTATCCTTCTGGACATGATCAATTGCCTCCCTTCGGCACCCCAATGAATAACTTACTATAATCATTTTTAATCTTAAATTCGGTGAGATTGTCATCTCCTTCAATTACTGCTCCAAGGGAAACCTCATTTTCGGGCGTGTCTCCCAATATAGCAGTTACTTTGATCACAGCAAGTTTCTTTGCCGGCAAAGTTACATCCATGTTTGTTTGGGGATTTTTCACTTTTCGACCTTCCAGAAAAATCTGAAAAATGTCTCCTTCTTTGATATTTTGGGATTTGCCGCCTGAAATAATTAATTCATTTCCCTCTTTCCCCAAGATGTACCCCCGCCATGGTTTATCAAGCAGCTTTTCTATAATATTCGAGGCCAGATTTGTGATCGCGGCATCTAAAGCCTTGTCATTCAAAGTTGAATCATAACCAGCACGACCTCCGACACCAAACACGGTTCCCGCTTCGGCAAATGCTGTTCCTTCACCATCTTCCGAATAAATGAGCTGACCAGTAGAAACATCAATCATGCGTATATGTACTTTTGCAAAAGCCGTCTGCCTTTTAGTTCGGCTGAATATGCCAACCTCACCCGTATCTTTCCTGCCGAACTCTGTGACAGAGCCAACGATGATATAGTCAGCCATATTTTTGTAAGGAGCGGCTCCCCCTATAGCCAATTCTTTCTGAATCTTGTCTAAATCAGCTCTCTCCAGGATAATGAACTTCTCAGTCTCTAATAGTTTATTGGATAAAATATCGACAGCTTGTTTCCCTATCTTATCCTTTTGATCATCAATGAAGAAACTTTGTCCGTATTTAGTCTCATTTGTAAAGCGCCCCACAGCTACTTTACGCTTCAATCCTTTTTTTACTTCTGGGGACTTTGAAATTTGAGTTTTACTAACTTTGGGTGTGGTATCAATAGATTTAATCTCAGGCTTTTGGACGGTAGCACAGGCGTTCAAGAAGAATAAAAATGATATACAAAAACTTAACGTAAAATATCGTAGTCTCATTAATCTCTCCTTTTTGTTGTTAAGCGATTTTTGTAAGGTGGTTCGTGTGAACTTTTTAGCACCAACAAAATTCTATGTCAAGAGATATTTCAAAATACAAGCAAATGCTATTTCGGGATTATAATCATTCTAATTTACGAAAGCAAAGAAAACCAGTTTTGTGTGATTGTGAAAATGTTATGGTGGCTGTCAACTAATTTATTTTTAATAACAATAGTTTAGCACATATGGAGTAAGCGTTGTCCATCTCGCAGCAATTTGAACTCCTTGAAGTTCAAACATGAATCTGTTAGAAAAATTCAAAAGCGATAGGCTGTGGGTCATAGGCAGGGGGCGCAGGGCATGGTTGCGGCCGTTCCAGGAGAAATCTTAAATACCATGAAGCAAGAGATACGAACGACGAGATACTTATTCAAGGAGTATGAAAAATGAGCGGAATCAAATCCAATGTGGATGAATTCAAGAAACTGGCAAAAAATCCCAATGAAAGTCCGGTTGTGATGCTCAATTTACTGAAGTTCAAAGGTAAAGAAGGACAGGCTTCTTACGCCCGCTACACGAAGGAAGCGGGGAAGTTTGTAGAAGGGGTGGGCGGAAAAGTTTTGTATCTGGGAAAACCAGGCGAATTGCTGAACGGCGAAGAGCGATGGGATCTGCTCATGCTGGTGCAATATCCGTCACGCCAGGCATTCCTTTCGATGGCCAATAATCCTGAATATCTGAAAACGCATCTTTTCCGTGAGGAGGGTGTTGAGCGTGCCGTGCTTTACGCGACGGATCCCATTAAATTCAGGGACATAGACAAATAGGCCGAGGACTGAAGGCCGATAGTTATACTCACCACGCAATATAGAGCTTTCCTGCGGGATGCTTTTTACTTTCAGGAGGATTTTATGAAAAAGATGTTTGTTTTTGTCGTTGCGTTTTTGATGATATTTGCTTTTTCCGGCTTGCTGCAGGCAGCCGATTCTATTGTCGGCGTATGGTCTGTGCCGATACTGAAAGGCAAGGACAAGGGCAAGGAAAGATCCAATGTTGAAATCTTTGAAAAGGACGGGGTTTACTACGGTAAAATCGTAAAACTGACAACAGTTCCCGCAAACGCGCTATGCACGAAATGCAAGAAAGAAAGAAAAGACAAGCCGCTGATGGGGATGTTGATTTTATGGGATCTTAAAAAAGAAGCCGGCCGGTATGTTGAAGGGAAAATTTATGATGTTGAGGAAGGAAAAGAATATAAATGCAGTTTGGCGCAGATAACCCCGGAGAAGCTGAAAGTTACAGCCAGCTTACTGTTCCTTAGTGAAAGCCATTACTGGACGAGGGTGAAGTAAGTGTTCCTGATTTCTAGATCGGGTAATTTTAGGAGGCTTGACACGGGGACTTAATTTGTGTAGATTTCGAAACCAAAATAAAAAATGGAGGTTTATAGAAATGAGAATGAAATTCGGATTTATATTAGGGATCATCGCTGTTGCCATTTTTGCTACCACTAGTCTCTGGGCCGCCGATCCGATCGTGGGAAAGTGGAAAACCATCGATGATGAAACAAAGCAGACGAAATCCATCGTAGAAATTTACCTTCAGGATGGAAAGGCATTTGGCAAAATCGCACAGCTTCTGCGTCCCGAAGACAAGGGAAAACTCTGTACCAAGTGCACAGGCGCTGACAAGGATAAACCCACTGAAGGCCTAGTTATTGTAAAAAACATGAAGGATGAAGGAGATCAATGGGCCGGTGGAACGATTTTAGACCCAGCCAAGGGCAAAGAATACAAATGCAAGATAAAGGCCATTGAAGGCGGGAACAAGCTGCAGGTTAAAGGCTGCATTGCCTTTGTATGCCGCACACAGATCTGGGTTAAATAGTTCTTAATTGAACCGGGATGATTCTTTAGGATTGGCAGAAGAATAGAATTACTTTCGTTTCCTGGATCAAGAACAGCATAATGTATTATAGAATCCCTTCTTGTACACCGAAAGGAACGCAGGAAGGGATTTTCTATTTGAAAATTACGATTCATGGAGGATCCTCTGCCGGATCAAATGTAGAAGCCTGACGCCGATTTTTCCGGCAACCACGCCGTGCGAAGAAGGCCGACGCCGGTCGGAGATCAGGCCGTAAACTTCCCGAGGAAAGAACTTTCCGCGTCATAGGTGCCGATCAGGACAAGCTCATCGTCTTTGGCGAGCTGAAGGGTCGGCTCCGGATTGATAAACGTGGCGCCCGAATGCTGTATGGCAACCACCGTGCATCCGGTTTTCTCACGAATACCCGATTGCGCCAGTGTTTTGCCCGCAAGCGACCGGGGGGTCGGCAGGTGGAAAAAGTGCAGCCCCTCCGCCAGAAGCAGCGTTTCTTCGTTCATCAGAAAATTGAAGATGGCGTTGGCGCCGAGCGAGGCGTAGGACATGACGAAGTCCGCCCCTGCGCGGTGCAGCGTGGAAACGTTGCGGTCCTCGCTGGCGCGGCTCAGGATCTGCATATCCGGCCGAAGGCTTCTCAAATATTTGGTGAGATAAATATTGGTGGCGTCGTCGTGCGAGGTGATGAGCGCCGCGGGGGCTTTTTCAAACCAGGCCTTCTGCAGGGTGTGAATGTCCGCCGCGTCCCCGAAAACAAAATGCCCGTCCTCCTCGCTACGCTTTTTGGCCCGTTCGATAATCAGGTACGGGATGTCCGCCTTTTGAAATCGCGAGGCGATGGCGTGGCCGACGCGTCCTCCGCCGACAATGATCACCGGGTCGCCAGCCACCTTGCAGATCTGGTAGAAGGAATATACCTCATCGTAGGCCGCCACGGCGGCTTCGGTGCCGGCAAACACCAGAACGCTGGTGCGGTCTATGATGGTATCCGGCCTGGGAATAACGAAATTGCCCCGCTCCCAGATGCCTACCACCGTCAGGCCGAAAGTTTCCCGGATGCCGCTTTCGGCCAGGGTCTTGCCGACCAGTGGCGTGCCGATGACCGGCGCCTGCGCGATCAAGAGCTGATCGTAGCGGCCGATGATGTTGGATTTGCAGTCTCCCGCGATGGTCCAGGCGGCCAGCGACCCCCCCAGCAGATCGTGAAGCTGCAGGACGCGCGAACTTCCGGCCAATTGAAGGATGTCCACGGAATGGGGAGACTCCGATGTGGTGACAATCGGCAGATGCACGAAGTCTTCCCGTAGCGTGAGGGTGATGTTGGTGTTCATCTGGTCGCTGTTGGTGGCCACGACCAGCGCGGCGTTCTGGGCGCGCATCCGAAAGTAGGTTTTGGGATCGTCGATGTTGCCGATGGCAACGCGGATGTTTTTATCGTAGAGCTGAATCGCCCGCTGCAGTTCATCCACGACGACGACATAATCCTTCTTGTAGCTCACCAGCTTCTCGATCAGGTCGGCGGTCACCGGGTCGTAATGCGTGATAATCACGTGGTTGCGGGTATCCGGCGGAAGCTCCCGCGGAGCGCGGCTTCGCGCCTGTGCCTCCATCCAGGGGGCGAAAAAGAACTTAATGAAGACAAAGGGAAGAAGGATCAGCAGCAAAATCACGCCGGAAAGAAGCACCAGAACGGAAAAAGCCCGGCCGATGTCGCTGGTGAAGGTGATGTCTCCGAACCCCAGCGTGGACATGACCACCATCGTCCAGTAGAAGCCGGTCATCCAGGAATGCTTCTGGCCCTCCAGCGCCATGAGATAGTGAAAGACAATGCTGTAGGCGGTGATCAGTGCCAGGATGACCAGAAGGTATTTTGCCAGAAGGCCGATATTGGCCTTGACGATTTTGCTTCCGGAGATGGTGCTGATAATGGCCGACAAAAACTTCATGAGAGACGCCTTTGGATTCTTCTTTGTTGGGGCCAGTATATGAAGCGCCGCAGGGCCTGTCAATCAAAATCAGTCCGCCAAAACCTGTTCCAACGGTCATGAGGACTTTCATGATTCAATCCTTCGTTTTAAGATCACCGATTGAAACCGGGGTTTCCGTTTGCCCGACATCATGATTGTCCGTCGCCGGTGAGCGGCAGCACCTTGTCGATGGTAAAGTAAATCAGAAATTTCTCTTCGGCCGGATTCTTGCCTTCCACATCCCTGTGCTTTCTCCGGCGGATTTCGCCGA
>Ga0208694_1006001_pt1 | contig 10072 bp, 13 predicted proteins | sample AD_UKC078_MetaG_FD_184442 | JGI IMG/M metagenome (GOLD analysis project Ga0208694, IMG submission 184442) | Active sludge microbial communities of municipal wastewater-treating anaerobic digesters from USA - AD_UKC078_MetaG (SPAdes) (version 2) | ecosystem: Engineered > Bioreactor > Anaerobic >...
TGCCGGTAACGCCCTGCGTGTCCAGGATGCGTTCACGAATGGCAAGGTCGTAGGTCTGGGCGGTGTTGGCGCCAAGGATCTCTGTTGCGTAGGGGGTGCCGTCCGTGACGTCCAGGAACCACTCTCCGCGCAGCAGCAGCAGGCGCGTGCGCACAGCCTGCGCGACCGTCTCCGGGCTGTTGGAGATGAAGTCGAGCGAGGACCGGCCAAAGACGGCATCGCCGTCGGCGTCGAGTTTGCGATAGCGCATCAGGCCGGCCCCCCGGTGTTGCCGCTGCCGGGCTGCACGTTGGTGTGATGATGGTCGCCAAAGCCGATTCCGCCGATGGTGGCGCCGCCGGACGCCGTCAGAAGGCCGGATACCAGCAGCGTGCCGGCGACCTCTGCCGCGGGCGCTGCGATGGTGACCTTCGTCGGGTGGGTTAGCGTGATCCCATCTGCGGAAATCTCGACGCAGGACAGGCCGTCGTCGGTCCGAAGCTGCACGCTGTCGGCGCTCACGTCGACCAGTTTTCGCGGCTGGGAGCGAGGGCCGAAGATGGCGATTCCGTCGGACAGGTCGTGCATGCGCTGGTCGGCCTGTTCTTGCACGTCGCCGGACTGCCACCACGCATCGATGCAGCGATCTGCGAACACGACAAGGCATTCGTCGCCGGGCTGGATCGGGAAGGTCAGCGAGTAGCCGCCGCCAGACGGGAAGACGATGGGCACGTCTGGCAGCAGGGGCAACGGGACGCTGGCGACGGTTCCGTCATCCAGGCGGATGCGGCCCTTCGTCGCGGGCTGGACGGTCACTGTCTGACGGTCCAGATCAACGGACTCGACAATGCCAGGCAGGGCGGACCACAATTCGCTCATCATTCCGCGCAAGGCTGCGCGGATCATTGCGGCCGGATCGTCGCGGCGCTGGATTCTGTCCATGGAGGTGTGTCCCGTGAAAAAGTGGAGTGTTGCGGTGCTTATGGCGGTAGCCAGCGCTACAGGCGCTGCGGTTGGTCCGGAACGCGCAATGGTTCTTTGGCCGGGTGAGCGCATGGATGCGCCTCACCCCTGGATCTTTTACAAAGACAGGCCGTGTCGACTTCCGATAGCCGACGCACCGGAAATGCGCGAATACACCATCAAAGACTGGCCGGAGCCGTTGCAGTTTGTCGGCTGCTGGGGGTATTCCCTGCAAGATGGGATGCTTATCACTGTCGCCAAATACAACCGTAGCGGAGTCGTCAGCAGGGACGTAATGCCGAACTTTTACTTGAAGCCCGCATCCGTTGATCGCGCTGGCGTTATTACACGCCTTCCTTGATGACGATTCTGGGGATGAGTCCCACTGTTATCGGCTCTCTCAGGCCAACGGCAATGATGTCCGTGTACCACTCCTGACCCCGCGTATCGCCGGAGTGATTGACGACGATAGACCGGTAAAACCCGTCGTTGTCCATCTTCGGGATTAACCCATTTCTTGCGATCCCAGCGACGTCAATCGCAAGCCGGTATTCCTGGATGCTCTTGTTGTTGATCTGCACCACCCTGCCGGCGACGATTGCCGGATTTAGCAGGCTGCGGATCGTGATGCCGTCAATCTGCTGCTCGGGCATCCCCACAAGACCGGTGGCCGACGTCAGAACGACCACATCACCGGGTAGATAGGCCTGATTGGCGATCACTGTCAGTTCGCCGTTATGGATTGTCCAGTCAGCATCCGCCCCGCGCGTCGCATCCTCAAGGAAGCTCCGAGCCATGCCGAACATCACCTTGCCGCGAGGAAGGGGCTTTTCCGGCAGATCGTCCGGCATCCATCCCCGCGTGACGCCGTACGGGCCCATAGCTTCCAGGCTGGCCGCGATGTGATCCTTGATGACCGACCCGGCGGCCAGGCTCTTGTTCACCACCGCCGCGGTGTAGCCGCGATCCCCGTCGCCGGCGGTGATGTCGATATAGCTGTCGGTCGCGTTTTCCTTGCCGACGCGCACCTGGATGATTGTTCCGCGGAAGATCGTCCCGAAGTTTCCATCGTAGCCGGCCTGCAGCAGCACCTCCCCACCCTCCACCCAGTCGCGCGCCCGCTTGGCGGTGGCTTCGGAGACGTTGTACACGCGAATGTCTGCGCTGTTGGGCGTCTGAATGTCCTGCTGCTGAACCGAGAACCGGAAGTGCAGGCCGGACAGGTCAAGCGCGTCCGACTCGCTCCCGATGATGAGCGAGGCTTTGCGGATCCATTGCTGGGTCATGGCGTGACGAGATATAGATGGGAGGCGTCGCCGAGATTGGAGATGGTCGGCACGGCATCCGGGTTGCTGTCGGTTTGGACGTAGAGTGCGCAGCCGAATCCGACGTGGCGGTATTGCTCGAGCAGGTCGGCGCCGGTCACCAAGGGGATGCCCTGCACCAAAGGTGCTCCGGACGCGTCTGCAATGTCGAGCACCCACCCGGGCGCCGGATCGCGCCAGACGACCGTCAGGCGGTACGTGGTGCCAGCCAGCGGAATGCCGAAGGTTTGCGATTCGGCGGTCAGCGGTATTTCGTGGATGGACATCAGAAGACTCCCCACTGAGACGGCTTGAGCGCACCGCCTGGCGACGGCTCGGGGCCGAACGTCGGTTGCTTGAATCCTTGCTTCGTGAGCATGGAGGTTTTTTCAGGCTTGCCCTGAGACGCCCTCGGCGGCAGCGTCGCCGCCTGGGTTTGCACAGTGATGATCTGCCGGCAGGTAGCCGTGACCATCAAGGCGTTTTCCGTTCGTGGGTCAGTTGTGATCGTGAGAGACACGAGCAGCATGTTTTTGTAACTGCGCTTGCCAGTGACCAGATCGAACGGCTCACGCAGCCCCTGCAGCTCACGGAGCTTCTGGTAAATCGAGCGCACGTAGCTGTCGCCAGTGGATCCGCCCAAAACGCCGGACAGCGAGTCCCCGCCGGAATTGCTCCAGCCGCAGCGGATGGTGACTTCCGCAGGGCGCAGAAAGGCGTGATCGGAGATGTTCGCGCCCATCTCCACCGGGTGATCGGTAATCGTCAGTTCGTCGTGGTGACGCTCCTCGATGGTCGCCTGTGCCACGATGCCGCCGATTGACCGCTGCGGCCGGATGTTGATGAGTTGCCCGATAAGCCCGCTCATGACGACGCCCCTGCAAGGTTTCGAGCCAGCCGGGAATTAACCCGGTCCTGTTCGCCGGCCACAGCCCTGCCGGTTTCGGAGGCGCCGTTGCCGGTTACGTAGATGTTGGTCTGCTGGCTCATTTGCGTACCCTTGGTGCCGCGTGCGGCGGATGTCAACATGTCCTGGCCGTACGGGTTGCGTCCGTTCTCAACGCGGATGATTGCGTCCATCATCTTCGCCATCACGGCCGGGTTGGTGAGGTCGAGCTTGTCGCCAGCACCGACGCCGAGCGATTTGGACAGGCTGGCGATATAGGCCTGGGTGTTGTTTTCGCTGGCCGGTGCGTACTTACCGATGATCGACGAAACGCTGTTGATGCCGCGCTGGCGGTAAAGGTCAAGCTGGTTGGCCAGGGCGTTAAGTCCGGCCTGGGCAGATCCGAATACCGCAAACCGTCCGCCGGGTCCGCCCTCTTTCGTTGCGCCAGCCTGGCCGGCGTAGTTCAGGTTTCCGGGGTTGTTGTTGCGGATGCCTCGGGGCTGGCTGCCGGCGGCCGGGGCGTATGGCGAAACGCCCGGCATGCGCCCACTGGATGTGCGCTGTGACGCATCGGCGCGGGCTTCGGCATCAAGGGCGGCTTGCGCCTCTTTGTTGCCAAAGAACGCGAGGAACTTGGCGGTGTTTCTGCCGATGTTGTCGCGCTCGTTTTGCGGCAGCGCGTCGCCCATCGCCTTTCCGGCGGCCTCTGCCCATTCAAAAATCTTCTTCCAGCCCTCGGCGATCTTCGAGAGCACCGGGATGGCAATCTCCCCGGTAGTCACGATGGCGCTGCCGATCCCGCTCACTACCTTTGCGATGTCGTCCGCGTTGTCCTCGAACCACTTCGCGGCCTTCTCCATCTGCGGACCGAGCACGTCCAGCAGCTTCTCGCCGACCACAGCGCCGGCGGCGTCAGCTCGGTCCCCGATCTCTCGTAGCTTTTCCTGGAAGGCGTGCGCCTTGCGGGCGGCGCCCTCAAAGTCGGTGTTGTTGGCCAGGTCTTTGTACTGCTTGGCGAAGCGCTCAAAGTCGCCCGACCGGATAGCCAGCATCATCCGCTCGTCGATGCCGAGCACGCTGGCGATTCCGTTCGCCCGATAGACCGGCATTGCCCCGAGAGCCTTGCCGATGTCCACCAGCACATCGGCGGTGTCGCGCAGCCCGCCGGATGCGTCGCGCGTATCGACGCCGAGCATGTCCTTGATGAATCCGCCGGTGGCGGGAGAGCTGCGCATGAAGCGCGCCAGGCTCTCGACGGACGCCATGGCCTCTTCAGACGACGATCCGAGCTGCCGCGCCGCAAACTGCACGGCCTTGATGCCCTTGACGCTGGCGCCAGTGCGCTGGCTCGCAAAGTACAGCGTCTCCATGTTGCTGGCGAACCGCTGCACAGCGACGCCCACAGCCAGCGCGGCGCCAGCCGTAACGGCGGCCAAGGAGGCCACCTTCTTGGTGGCGTCGTCGATCCCGCCCTTGAACTTCTTCAGGCTGGTTTCGTCGGTCTTGAAGCCGAGCGAAACCAGGAATTCGCGGATCACATCTGCTTGCGACATGGAGGGCTTTCTTTAAGTGCGCGGGCGCATGTGGTCGGCGACTCGGCGCTCGTTTTCGGCGCGCACATCAAGCGCGTCATTCATCAAAGCCAGGTCACACAGATCAAGCGTCCCGTCTTTCAGGGACTCGAACCGGCACAGGCCGGAGAGGACGGGCCGAAGCAGCCAATCCTCCCCGCCCGGCAGGCTGGCGAACGTCAGGCCATCGAGCCCAGCAGATCCCCCAAGCCCATCCGGCCGAGCCCTTCGAAAAAAGGGGCCAGGTTGTCCCGCAGAACTTCGAACACGATCTGGTTCATCACCAGGGCGTCGATGTCGTCGAACGCGATGCCGCCGCGCTGCACGAACACCGGCGCCCAGCGGTCGCCCTGCTGGCGCTGCACAACAGCCAGCGCGCGAACCTGGATGTATTCCACATCGGCATCGGACATGCTCGCGAAAGCAGCGGCCAGCGGCTCAAAGGCGCGCGCCGGATCGCTCTTGATGGCGCCCACGACACCCGAGAAGGCCGACACCAAGGGCGCCAGGCGCCGGATGATGTGAGACTGCTCGAAGGCGTTCATGCGGCCGGAGCGGTATTTCTGTCCAGAGACTTCGAACTCGCTGGTCATGGCTTACACCTGATTTGCGATGGAGAGCAGCAGGCCAGCCAAGGACTGGTCAATGATGCCGGCGTGGAACTCCCATGCAATGGTGCCGCCCTCCTTGGCGTAGGAGTTGGTCGGGATCTTGCCGAACGCCACTTGCTGGCAAGTGATCTGGTCACCCGTCTGCGGGTTGGAGATCGTCAGGATGTTGATGCCGTGCAATGCCGAGCTGGTGCGCTGCAGCTCCACCATGTTCGACAGAAGGGCATTCGTCGGGCTGGTCTTGAGCAGGTGCAGCGTGATACGGCCGGACTTGTTGGCGTGCAGGCTGTGCATCGGGGAACCGTCAGCGCCGATGGTCATCGTGTTGATGTCCTCGGACGGGTCGATGCTGATGCCCTCCTCGGCAACGCCGGCGCCGGAGCCCAGCGAGAAAGCGCCGCCAGGGCCCTTGATGGAGGCCTTGACGTCGAGAAAGCTGTAGGTGGAAGACATGGTCTTGAATCCTTACCGGTTGACGTTGATGGCGATATCGACGGAATGCACGGCACCAGCCAGCTTGACGGCGATCTGGAACGGGACGGACTTGCGCGCCTCGCGGTCACTCTGCGCCTGGCTGGCCATGGTCGGCGTGAAGAGGTAGTAGCCCTTGGGCAGGAAGTCGCCGGGCTTGAGCGTGCCAAAGCCGCCGGATGTCCAGTTGCCGGGGCCAACAAGGCCATTGTTTCCCGCGGCAATCAGTGCGCCCTCGATGGTGTTGGCGATCAGGTGATTGCCTTCGTCGGTCTGCGGAATCTTCGTGGTGCTCGTGTAGAGCAGATTGAACGCGTCCGTCTCGATGCGGTTGCGCAGCCACGCGAGGCCGTGGATCTCGTCGAAAAAGGCCGGGCCGGACATCACGCCATCCTGAATGATCGCGGTGGAGTTGGTGTAGAACGCGAAGACGTTGGCGCGCTTGGCCTTGAGCGTAGCGGCCTGGCTGGCCGTCAGCACCTCGTAGGTGACGCCCGGCTCCTGCTTGTACATCAGCGTGATCGTCGAGCGGTTGGCGTTGAAGTCCACCGAGAACGCGCGGCCGAACATCGACGCTGCGGCGTACGGGATCTGGCTGTATTGCACAAACGACTGCCGGTAGCCGGCCGCAGCCATCACGCTGGCGATGTCGGTGGTGATCGTCGAATCAAGCAGCGTGGTCGAGCTCGAGGACACGCCGTAGATGTGGCGCTGGTCGGCCTCGATCAATGCAGCGACGGCCAGGTGTTGCGCATCAGTCAGGGCGGAGTCGGCGAACAGCAGGCCGAAAAACTGGGTGGAGAAGCGGTCCAGGAACGACGCCACGGCAGCATCCGGCGTTTCGGCGACGATGCCGGCGACGGGCGGCGATGCGAGGCCGGAGGTCAGCTTGAGCAGCGCGGAAATGTTCGTGCCGGCGCCCGGGGCGACAGCATAGGCAACCGTCGATGTGGCGCCGGTGGTGGCGCTGGTGATCTTGAAGCGGGAGCCGTCCCATGTGCAGGAGCCGGCCGCGCCGAGCGCAGTGGTGATGACCGACGCCACGCCGTTCAGGTTGGTGGCACCGGAGAAGTTCAGGCCGGTAAGCGCTTTGACGGTGCCATCGACGGCGACCGAGAAGCCGCCGGAAGTGATAGCCGTCCAGGCGGCAAGAGTCTGCTCAAGCGCAGACAGCACACCCCCGCGCAGCAGGCCGGCGCTCGCCGTCTTGGCCCAGCGGCCAACGTAGAGAGCCTGGGGCTGCGGGCTCTGCGCGAAATACAGGGCGGCGGCCTTGTACTCGGGCGCGGACGTGCCGAAGTCGATCCCGACGCTGGCGATGTCGCTGTAAAGGCGCATCCGCTCGGAAACGTCGATCACGTCGGAAGAGCCCATGACGAGCAGCGCATTGAGGTTCGCGCCCTGCGCCGCCAGGGGCGCAAGGTTGATGGCGACTCGAATCAGTCGCGATACGGAAAGGCCAGCCATGCCGGGTGCTCCTATGGGTTGATGGTGATGTCCGGCGTCTGAATGCTCAGGGCCGGGAAGCGACGCACAACGGCGCGGCGCAGGTTCAGGGTTGCGTCAATTCGGTACTGCCATCGCTCGTTCTGCAGCGCCGGCACGGCAATGGCGTCGGTGATGTCGATCAAGCCAAAGCCGGCGGCGGTCAGGTAGGTTCGGTTTTGCTCAAGGCTCACGCCCTCGCGAAGCCGGGCTTCGGCCTCGTCAGCGCCAGGCCCAAAGAAGGACAGCAGGACGGATAGCTCTTGCTGCCGGTAGATCGTGCTGCTGGCGCCGTCGTCGGCGTGAAGCTCTGAGGCGTGAGCATCGCTCTTGCGGGATGTAATACCCAGAGCGATCCACGTCGCGTCGTTTGCCGGCTGATTGGGCGGCTCCGGCTGCCAGCGAGGACGAACCAGCGCGCCCTCAATGCCAGTGATGGCCGACACGTACTGCTGCAGGAATCGCTGCAGGCCTTGGCCTTCAAGCGGTGCTGGCCCGCCGGGGATTGGCGTCAGGATTCCCGCGGTGGTGCTGTCGCTCATGTCGGCTCCGCCTCCTGGTAGTCCATGGCCGAGCACTCGGCGCACACGAAGCCGGCGCCGTAGTGCGACCAGTCGAAAACGGTCGTCACCACAAAGTCGCGGCCGGAAAAGACGATCACATCAGGCTGGTGGCCGACGGCCGGGCCGATCAGCTTGAACATCGTGTGCACGGTGATCGTGTTCGGCTGGCGCTGACCCTCGGCCGCCCGCTCGATCTTGGGCTGGCTGCCGGCGGTCACGACAGCCGTTACGGTATGTGTTTCGGTCGTTCGCGCACCCTCGCCAAAGCCATTGACAGACTCGGACCGGCGCTTGACGGTGATCTGTTCGGCGAAGTCCGGATCTATCAGCAGATCGGTCACGTCAATGAATGGCATGGGCTACTTTCCGCGGATGACGTACGTGATGGAGTTGCGAAGCTGCCCGGTGTCGATCAGCGGCTTTTCGCCGGACCGGGGCGCCTTCTTGCGGTTCTGTCGCCGGTAGATCGTTGAGGCGGCCAGCGGGGCGAAGTTGCCGGTATTGATCGTCGTCTTGACGGCGTTTGCAGCCAGCAATCCGATCCCGCCGAGGCCGCGGGAAACCTCTTGCTGTGCCCCTGGCTTGCCGGAAGTGACGCGTGTCAGCGTTATCCTGGCACGCTTGGCGAGGTCGCCGCGGATCTTGAGGATGGTCGGAACGAGGAACGGGCGCGCCGGCAGGTTTCGCTCCGGTGCGCCGGTTTCGAGGATGTAGCCGATGGCGGCGTTGTTGATCGGCCCGTTCTCGTCTTCTCGTCCAGCGGTGTCGGACGGGACACCCACCAACACCTGCCGCTTGGCGAGCGCCTGAATCGACTTGAGCACGTCATCGACAATATCGATGCGCGTCTCAATGTTGCCGCGCTTGCTCACAGCTGATACCCGCCGGTGCCCATCATGCGCAGCAGGGCATAAAACTGCGTGCCGTAGCTGCTCAGGTTCCAGTGTCCAGCGCCCTCGAGGGTTGCCGCCCCGGTGTCGTAGGACACCGAGACCTTGTCCACGGTCTTGCTGGCCACGGGCCCGGATGACTGGCCGACCGCACCACCTCCCGCTGCCGCCCGCTGATTGGCGTTGTCGATGGCCAGGTGATGCGCCGTGAACAGCTCCATACCGTGGTCAAGCAGATCCGCCCAGCGCTCCGCGTTGAGCATCTTGGCCGACAGCGTCAGCCAGAAGGTCACGCGGGGGTCAGGCGTGGCGGAAAACTCGGGGAAGTCCGCCCGGAAGGTGGCGAGGTCGGCCATGGTCAGGCGTCCTTCTTGGCCTTGGCCGGCGCCTCGGGCTTGGCCTTGGCGGCCTCCTCCTTCGCGGCGACAGCCTCGGCCAGGGCGGCCTTGAGGGATTCGATTTCCGCATCCTTGGCCGCCATTTCTGCGGCGGCGTCCTCGGACTGGGTCGGCGCCGACTCGGCGGTGTGCGCCTTCACAAACCAGTGATCGGCGATGTCCTGCTCAACGGTATGCGCGCCGGCGGAAAACTTGACCTGCTCGCCCCCGTCCAGGTTCAGAACGAAGGGCTTGGCGATGTAGATTTTCGGCATGTCGGGCCTCAGATACCGTCGGCGTAGGCCAGGGTTTCGGGATAAACGAACTCGACGGCGCCAAGGCGGCCGAAGTAGGTCGTGATGTGGAACAGAGAGCGATACTCCAGCGGGGTGCGCTGCAGCGGGACCATCGGGAAGCGCACGCGGTTCTGGGCCTTGGTGTATGCCACCATGCGGTCGGTACCGGAGGTGCCGCGGCCAACCAGCCACTTGACCGGCCGGATGTTCAGCGGGCGGCCGTTGCTGGCCAGGCTGATGCTGTTCTGACGCAGGAACTCAAGGATGCTGATGTTGCCGGCGTCGCTGACCTTGCGGCTGATGAGTGCGCCGTACTGGGTCGGAGGAATCAGCAGGGTGTCCGGAACGACAGCCCAGCCGGAAGCGGCCCATGTGTTGGTCAGGATGGTGTTCACATCCTTCAGGATCTCGTCATGGGTCTTGGTGGCCCAGGTCGTGGTCGTGGCGGCGCCGGCAACGACGTTGGAGGTGCTGACCAGCGGGCTGTTCACCAGGCCGTAGAGGCCCAGGGACGTGTCGCCGATATACACCTGCTCGTCGGTGTCCATCTGGTGCTTGAGCTGCAGGCCGGCCAGCTTTTGGGCATCGACCGGGCGACCGGCACGGATGGCGCTTTCCAACTCAGGGATCGTGTAGCTGACCTCCATCGCCCACAGGTTCAGCGGCGTGGCAG
>Ga0208694_1006006_pt1 | contig 10065 bp, 11 predicted proteins | sample AD_UKC078_MetaG_FD_184442 | JGI IMG/M metagenome (GOLD analysis project Ga0208694, IMG submission 184442) | Active sludge microbial communities of municipal wastewater-treating anaerobic digesters from USA - AD_UKC078_MetaG (SPAdes) (version 2) | ecosystem: Engineered > Bioreactor > Anaerobic >...
ATGACTTGGGGTGAAGTTGAATACATTGAGGGGCAAGGGTATTTTTTAAATTTTAGCCAAAAGAAAACTAAGGGCGTTGAGTATTATCCTATTTCAGAACAGGCAGTAAGTTTATTAAATGAAAGAGGCGAACCAACGGATAGGGTATTTGAAGGGTTAGAATATTCAGCCTATCAAAACAAGTACTTATACCAATGGATTGGGGCGGCGGGTATAACTAAGGACATAACTTTTCATAGTTTTCGGCACACTTTCGCCACCTTACAACTATTCAGTGGAACCGATATTTACACCGTTTCAAAGATGTTAGGACATAAAGACTTAAAAACAACACAGTTATACGCCAAGATTGTGGATGATACCAAGCGCAAGGCCGCTGATAAAATTAAATTAGATATGTAACTACTTAAAATATAAAACAATGGAAAATTTAGACTATTATTTAAGCACACCAGACGAACATTTTAATTTAAGCGCTCAATATTGGTATTTTGAACTAACAGGGAACAAAAAACCAAATACAGAAAAACCCGTTGAGGTGTTTCTGAAGGCATTCCACGAAGTTTATTTTTTCATTCAGGATAATCTAAATAAGCCTTTCGTCTGCATTGAAAAGATAAATAGTATTTCAGAAACAAGCGGGTTTAATGATGAGGAAAAAGTTATTCTAATAGATAGAATATTGGGTGCTTTATTTTATCACCCCGAAAACGAAAAACAAGGGATGGTATTTATGCAACTATTAGATTTTAGAAACGATTTAAAACCTTACATAAGCGACCCCGAATTGAAAATAAATTTAGGTTTTGATTTTGAAGTTAGAAAAAAACAATTCAAGGACATTGAAACAGACGTAGAAAAGGTCGGATTTTTGGCGTATTTATTTTTGAATTATAAAGCCCAAATTTCTGAAATTCACGAAATAGAACGTGAGTATTTTAACAGTGATATTATTCCATGGATGGAAGCAGAGCTTGCTCATTATGAATATGAAAACCATCTTGAAACATACACCCCCACACCAGAAACAGAACCACGGTTGGGCAAATACACAAATAGCCAGTTGGTTTTAATATTTTACTATTTTTTTAAGGGGTTAGGTATTGAGCTTCGCAGGGATACTGATATTGCCCCGATTGCAAAGTTTTTACATTTAATCACAGGCAAAAAATTATCAAAGATTCAAAATTCAGACTTTTACCTAAGACTATCCAAAGCCCCAAATTTCAACGCAGATAAAAGCCTATTCGATGACCTTAATTATATTAAACCATCATTTGAAGCAGTCGGGTTAAATAATGTAGTACGGCTTATTGATAATGAAATAGATTTATGTAGAAGGGGCGAATAAACTAAAACTATAAAAAAAAGAATAAAAGCTGAAAACATAGGGGTACCCTATAGGGTACCCCTACACTAAATTTCATATAAATATTTGTACTAATTAATTTAAAAATTAGTACAAAATGGAAACTTTAGTATTAACAAATCTTTCAGCACATGAAATTCGCCAACTACTTAGGGATGAATTAAAAGCGTATTTTAAGGAAACGAAAGAAACAGAACAATCGCCTACTTATAAGCATGAACAAATTTTAAACATTCGAGAAGCAGCCGAATTTCTAAGCCTTTCAGTACCAACGTTATACAGTAAGGTATCGAAAGGCGAGTTGCCCGTAATGAAGCGAGGAAAACGCTTATACTTTTCCAGTGATGAGTTGCTTGAATATCTTAAAGCAGGGCGTAAAAAGACGAACGCCGAAATAGAGAAAGAAGCAGAAGCGTATTTGTTAAACAATAAAAAGGGCTAAGCAATGGAAAATAACCAATTGAATAGCCCTAACGTCTTTTTGGGTGAAGGACAGGGCAAAGATAAGCATTTTAGCACACAAAAGGCGAAAGTTTTCGCAGCTTTATACGGGCAGCCCAAAACCATGCTTATGGTTTCAATTGAAACAGGCATTTTAAGGGCTAACATTTGCCGCTACGTTGCTGAATTAAGAAAACAGAATTGTATTTTTTTAATACAGAAGACTATTTGCCCAATTTCGAAACACCGTGCATGGTTTTATACCACGAACCCCGCAATTGCTAAATCTTTAAAACACCAAAGCAATGAGTAAAAACATACCAACAAATATTTGGGATGATGATGATTTAAACCCCATTGCGGCCGACGTACTTCAAAAACACGTTGTTGGTGAATTGAGAAGTAAAACCAAAACAGCAACCCCACATGCTGAAATATTACAACAACTTATTGAACAATTTGAACCGTTAGATTTTGAAGTATTAGCGTTTCCACAGGCTAAAAAGTTAAGAGAACAATTAGAACAGGTAGCCCCAGGAAGTGAACAGGCAAAGGACATATTGAGGCAATTGGATAAACTGAAATTAAACCTTAAGCATTATTTAGTTTTATCCATTGAAAACGTTTTGGAAGTTGCTAAAAAAAATAAATGGGGCTTATGTAAAAACCACGACTTCATTTACTTATACAACGGTACGTTCTGGGCAGAAATTGACAAAGAAACATTTCAGAAGTTTTTAGGAGAAGCAGCCGAGCGAATGGGCGTTGCTGAGTTTACGGCAAGGTATTATCAATTTAGAGAACAGCTTTTTAAACAATTCCTTGCGACGGCTTATTTGCCCACACCCGAAAACAATAAAAATATGGTACTTATTAACTTACAAAATGGAACACTTGAAATAAGTCCGCAGGGTGTAAAATTAAGACCGTTCGACCGTTCAGATTTTATTACATACCAGTTGCTATTTGAATACGACCCGCAAGCAAAAGCCCCAATATTTGAGGGCTATTTAAACAGGGTACTTCCTGACCCCGAACGGCAGAGGGTATTGGCTGAATTTTTAGGCTATGTATTTATTAAGCATGGGAATAATATATTAAAAGAAGAAAAAGCCTTGATATTATACGGTACTGGCTCAAATGGGAAAAGCGTATTATTTGAAATTGTAAACGCCTTATTGGGTGATAACAATGTAAGCAATTATTCATTACAAAACCTTACAAATGACAATGGGTATTATCGTGCAAAGCTGGAAAATAAGCTGGTGAATTATGCGAGTGAAATAAATGGGAAACTTGAAACTTCATTTTTTAAACAAATGGTTTCAGGTGAACCCGTTGAAGCCCGTTTGCCTTATGGGGAACCTTTCATGTTAAAGAATTGTCCAAAATTAATATTCAATGTAAATGATTTACCTAAAGACGTTGAACATACAGACGCTTATTTTAGACGGTTTATAATTATCCCTTTTGATGTTGTTATCCCACCAGAGGAACAGGATAAGAACCTACATACGAAAATTATTGAAAATGAACTTTCGGGTGTATTCAACTGGGTATTGCAAGGGCTTTACAGGCTACTGGAACAAAAGAAGTTTTCTGATTGTGAGGCCGCCCAACGAGCCGTTGAACAATATAAAATTGAAAGCAATAGCGTACAAATGTTTTTAAGTGAAAATGAATACAAGGCGAGCCCTACAAATTATAGGCTGATTAAAAATCTATATCAGGAATATAGAACATTTTGTCTTGAAAGCGGAATGCCACCTTTCAAAAAAGTAAATTTCGTTAAGCAGCTGCGTAATTTGAATTTCATTGTAGAAAGGGTTTCGCAAAATCAATTAGCAGTGTTCATTGAAAACACAGAGGAAAGTTTTTAAAAGAAAAAACTATTTGTTTAGAGAATAACTTTAGTAACTTCAGTAACTTTTGAAAAAGAAAAACTATTTGTTTAGAGAATAACTTTAGTAACTTCAGTAACTTTTATGAACACAGAATATCGATACATTTTAGAAAAAGGCAGTAAGAAATTCATTTGTCCGCAGTGTGGCAAAAAGACGTTTAAACGCTATATCGATACAGAAACGAACGAATATTTACCTGAACAATACGGGCGTTGCGACCGTGAAAGTAAATGCACCTATCACCTGAACCCCTATTTAGATGGTTATGCAAAAACCATTTGGGACCAGGACCAAAAAGTTACTAAAGTTACTAAAGTTACTATTCAAAAACAAAAATATTTTCACGCTCAACCCGAACAACCCGAACCCGTGTTTTTTGATTTTGAAACATTCAAAAAAACACTACAACCAGAACGCTATGAAAAGAATACGTTTATTCAGAACCTACTTAACAGGGTACAATTTCCATTCGAGGCTGATGAGGTTACGAAGGTTATTAAGTTATACCGTTTAGGAACGGTTGCAAATGGTTACAGGGTGGGTGCAATTACGTTTCCTTACATTGATATAAACAACAACGTTAGGGCTATACAAGTGAAACAATTTGACAAACACAACCACACCACAAGCACGGATTTTTTACATACAATTCTGATTAAGTATTATAATGAAACAAATAAGCCGCTGCCCGAATGGCTTGAGGCTTACACAAAACAGGATAAAATAATAACATGCCTATTCGGTGAACACCTTTTAAATAAGTATCCGAGTAACCCTATTGCTTTGGTTGAAGCCCCAAAGACGGCAATTTATGGCACGTTGTATTTTGGTTTACCCGAAACACCCGAAAGCCTGATTTGGTTAGCGGTTTATAACAAAAGCAGCTTCACACTTGACAAATTGAAAATATTGCAAGGCCGCTTCGTGTATGTATTTCCAGACCTTTCAAAAGACGGAAGTACGTTCAAAGAATGGGAGGCAAAAGCGAAGGAATTTGAAAGTTGCTTACCTAAAACACAGTTTATTTTTTCGGATTTGCTTGAAAAGTTAGCACCTGAACAAGATAAAAATGAAGGTTACGACATAGCCGACTATTTGATAAAACAAGACTGGAGGCTATTTAGGAAACATGATATAAAAGAACAAACACCACAACCCGAACCTGAAAAAGTTACTAAAGTTACTAAAGTTACTCCCCAAACAAATACTTTTTCTTTTCACGTTTCACCAACCCAGAAAATTAATGAAGTTACTAAAGTTACTAAAGTTACTCCCCAAACAAATACTTTTTCTTTTCACGTTGAACAGCCACTTCAAAACTGGGATGATGATATTTCAGAACTTGAAGCCTTTTTTAAAGACATTAAACTACCAGCCGAACCTATAATATTAGAAGAAGGTGTAACGATAACGAATTGTCTATTATTCGTTGAAAGCCATTTCGCTACCGTGAAAGCGAGCAATGGAAACATAACTTTTTTGCCTTACCTGAATAGGCTTAAAGAATTTAAACAATTGCTAATGAAAGAATTAAACTAATAAACTAATAAACGAAATAAATAAAACCAATTTAAACATTACTACTATGGCAAACATTAATTACACAAAACTGACTTGCAACGACTTGCAGAAGTTTACAGAAATCATGAAAACGAATCCTTTTAGTTGGCCTCACATGGGGCAAATAGATGAGGATAAACCCAATGAAATCAAAGATGGATATGTTTGGCTTGAAAGCCATAACGCTGTTCCAAATAAGGAAATTATACAATTAAGCAAAGACAATCCTGATTTGATATTTAAAGCTGGATATCTTTTTGAGAGCAATCAATATGACACTGCCTATTCATGCACCTATAAAAACGGTGAGGAAATAGATGTAGTATTAGAACCAAACTATTCATTTTGTATGGAATCCGACGAAATTGAAGTTTATAAAGGTGTAATGGGAAGCCACTACGATGAACTTTATGATAGGGTAATGGAAATATTTAAACGAATAGATATTGCTAAGAAGAATGATAAAGGCAATGAATATATTGACTTTGTGTATAAGGCTGAAATAACCGTCAAAGATGATGACTTTCAGATGCAGGTATCTAAAGAGTATAATAGCATTGAAAGCATAAAATGCTTTGAGAAACAGAAGGTAACCGAAATAAAAGTAGTGCCGATTACACATGAAGACCTATTTTTTTAATGAACGATGGATAAGAATTATAAAACTATTAACAGCCAATATTAAAAACTAAAGCAATGAGAAATTTAACACCTAAAGAAAAACAGATTTTGCTGGATGCAATGAAACATTACATTGATGCCACCGAATACCTTAAGAGTCTTTTATCTATTGATGACAGTGATAAACTTACTCAAAGGTTATCGAGGATTCGTAATCTTTATGAAAAATTAAAATTAGACTTTTATCCAATTGTTATTGGAAGCAATAATGTATTAATGGATTGCGAATGTTCTTTGTGTGGCAATATTTTTACCCCAGATGTGCCTGAATGGGGGTTTCTTAATTCAGGACAATTTGACCCGATTTGTGAAAGATGCTTTAAGAAATATGCACCAAAGGAATTTAAAAAACTATGTAGAATAAATGAGATTAACAATGAAAAATATTCAAAAATTTAACATTTATTAACATCTTTTTAGGGAAATATGTATTACTTTCGTGGCATAATTTAAACAAACCCTTAAAATTTAAAAACTATGGAAACAAGTGTTGAGATTAAAATCGAGTGCAAGGGTGCGGCTGCGGGCACACTCGGCTAGTTTAATTCAATCATGGCCAACTCGGAATTTGTTATTAAAAATAGTAACACGGGCACGCCCGCCATGTTTCTGAAAACAATCGGAGAAGACGGCAAGGAAACGTATCGTTTTCTTTGCAAAAAATGGGACGGTAGAAGCGACCCGTTCGGTTATCGACTTACAGGCGACAATTATTTATGTGAATTGCCTGAAAGCGACATAGGCTACAATGGTTTATTCGACGTTCCTTTGACCCCTGCCTGCAGGGAGGCCGTTAAAGACATGATAAACAAGGCAAAAGAAATTTTCGTTGAGTGGTGGGAGAACCAATAAAATACACCTAAACCCACCATATTAACGGCAGTGTTCGAGCGGTGGACATTTTGCCCACCGCTTTTAATCGCACCATAAGGAATTAAAATAATATTAGGAATTTTTGGGACTCCATAAAAGGAGTAAGTTTATTGAAACCATTAATCGCACCATGAGGAATTGAAATGCTACCCCTTCTATAGCATTATTATGCGGCAGCATAAAAAACGACAACACCAATTTTAACAATCAAATAATGAACAAAATGAAAAACAGAACAACAAGAATCACAATCGGACTTTTTGCATTTATCGCAATCGGACTAACAGACTGTTCCGAAAAGCAACCTACTCAAGATGAAATTGTAAAGAAAAATGCTGAAGAGTACGTGAAAGAAAAAATGAATGACCCAAGTAGCTATGAATTCGTCAAACTAGAACTTATAGATTCGATAACGTTTAGTGATAACATTGAATATCGAAAAAACTATTTCAGCAGAAAGATAGAATATGACCGTAGCTCACTAGAAAGACAAGAAAGATACAAGACTGAAATCCCTTCAATGTATGATGAAAAGGAAGTGGAAGACCTAAAAGCCAAAATTGAGAAAAATGAAAGAGTTCTTTTTAAAATTGACTCATTAGCAACTTTACTTGGGGACAGAAAGTCAGAAGTAGCTTCTTACACATACATATTTAGCTTTCGCGGTAATAATGCTTTAGGTGCGAAAATATTAAATGAATATTTCGTGCAAACTGGCCCAGCACCAGAGTTTAAAATCATTAATATGACTGATGATAAGGACCAAATATATCTAAACCCGAATGACTTTCCAGGATATAGAGAAATGATTGAGAAGAACTTATAGAAAGCCGACCGCATAACAGCGTGTATAAGAAATAGCGGGTTCAGTGATAAATTGAAGGTCTGTGCTTTTAATAAAAGTCAGTGCCAAACTGAAAGTGGAGTGCTTTTAAATCCGCTACTTCTCATACACGCAAAAAAACTTGTGTTATTCTCCTTTTTGCAGTATTGAAAGCTGAATTCTCCTTTTTTATAGTATAAGAGAATTCAGCTTTTCTGCTTTTATGGTAAAAAGGTTTCGTTTGTTTTATTTATAAATATATAAATATATAGATATAAGATAATACAAGGTCGCCGCGAAGGAGTGGATAATAAAGAACCAACTCGGGCGGAGAAATTTAACCGAACAAGAAGCATCTTATTATCGTGGCAAGTTGTATGAAAGTAGAAAAAGGCAAGGAGGCAGAACTGACTTAACTTATGGTAAAAATTGCCAGAAGTTAACTACGGCAAGCGAAATAGGTAAAGAATATGGGGTAACTGGCAGAACAATTAAAAACGATGAGCAATTCAGCCTCGCGGTTGACAAGGTCGCCGAGGAAGTGGGAGAAGAAGCAAAGCGGGCGATACTTTCGGGCCAGGCGGGGGTAAATAAGATGCCTTTGTTTTGTGCTTTTAATTATATTTATTTTAATTTCAAATAGTTACAAATAGTTGCGTTCGGTTACAATTCAGTTACAATATTGAATATCAAATATTTACATGCAAATTGAATATTTTTCATTGTTTTTATGTATCTTTATGAAAATAAACTAATTAAAAGATGGGACGACCTACTAAATATAACACACTAAAAGTAAAACGAATATTGGCCGCTTTAGAGGACGGCGCTACAAAAATAGCCGCAGCCGCCGCTGGTGGGATACATTACGATACACTAAACAGCTGGGAGAAAAATTATTCCGAGTTTTCCGAAGCTATAAAAAAAGCAATGGAGCTTGGAGACCAGTATAAGCATGACATTTGTTTGGAGCGCATAATTAACGATAAGAGTTGGCAATCCGCTGCGTGGTATCTCGAACGTACGTACCCCGAGCGCTACGGTGTGCGTAATAATTTAAACGTTGCTTATGAAAAACCTATGATTGTCGTAGCCGATGAGGAAACCAAACGGCTAATTGAAAAACTTGGCGATGAAAACACTTAAATAGGGCGTTAACCTATTTTGTTGAAAATTAATTACTTATAAATTATAAGAAAAAAGGGGCGGCAAATGTTCGCCCCTTATTATTTCATGTAAAACTTACATGAATGGCCTTATTTTGTACCTTATTTGTACCTTAAAATTGTAACATTCTGATAATTAATATGAATTATATTTATAATTGGAATGTAACCAGCTAAAATAACCAACCCACAAACAAATATAAAACCCACTTAAAGACCTTATTTTTAGAACTTTCTATTGGTGCAAAGTTATTATTTATTTGTGATATTATTTGTTTGTTTTGTATAAATTTGTACCTTTGTTGTACCTTTCTTTTTTCTTTCATTTTTTTTGTACCTCGATGAAACAGAAAATAATTAACCACTAAATACGAAGGACAATGACAACAAAAGTAGCCTTAAGACAAAAACCAATAAGCAAAGGACGCAAAAGCCTATATCTTGACTTTTACCCCCCGATATTGAACCCCGAAACAGGTAAGCCCACACGAAGGGAGTTTTTAGGACTTTATATTTCTGTGAAGCCGAAAACACCACTTGCTAAACAGCACAATGCTGAAACGTTACAAATTGCCGAAAGCATACGCTTGAAACGGGAAAATTTTCTAAATAAGCCTGAAATTTATAGCGAGTATGAAAAAGAACAGTTGCGCAAAAAGGAATTAGGCGAACAAAGTTTTATTGAATATTTCAAAAAGTTAGCTAATAAGCGCAAAGGGAGAAATCGTGTTAGCTGGATTTCAGCACTTAACTATATTGAAGACTTCACAAAAGGGCAATTGAAATTTGCCGACATAAACGAAAAGTTTTTAGAGGACTTCAAAGAGTACCTACTAACAACAAAAAGCAAAAAGAGCGATAAATCAATCCTTTCGCAAAATTCAGCCTCTATTTACTTCAGCAAGGTAAAAGCTACATTGAGACAAGCGTATAAGGACGGCATACTTCAAGACGACCTGAACGCCAGAGTTTCACCTATAAAAAAGGGCGAAACCAGACGACAGTATTTAACGATTGAGGAATTAAACAGGTTGGCTAAAACGCCATGCAATAATAACTTATTGAAACGTGCCGCCTTATTTTCTGCCCTTACAGGGTTAAGATTTTCAGATATTAGAAAAATGACTTGGGGTGAAGTTGAATACATTGAGGGGCAAGGGTATTTTTTAAATTTTAGCCAAAAGAAAACTAAGGGCGTTGAGTATTATCCTATTTCAGAACAGGCAGTAAGTTTATTAAATGAAAGAG
>Ga0208694_1006020_pt1 | contig 10046 bp, 6 predicted proteins | sample AD_UKC078_MetaG_FD_184442 | JGI IMG/M metagenome (GOLD analysis project Ga0208694, IMG submission 184442) | Active sludge microbial communities of municipal wastewater-treating anaerobic digesters from USA - AD_UKC078_MetaG (SPAdes) (version 2) | ecosystem: Engineered > Bioreactor > Anaerobic >...
TAGTTTGTGGTCAGACCCCTGGGGTTTGAATGCCAGGTAGGTGACGATTCAACATAAAACCCCGGGGGTCTTTGGTTGCGGTGAGATCCCCGTGGTTTGAATGCCAGGCAGGTGAAGATGCAACGCATACCTCCGGAGGTCTTGTTTGTGGTTAGACCCCCAGGGTTTGAATGCCAGGTAGGTGAAGATTCAACGTAAACCCCGGGGGTCTTTAGTTCAGTTAGACCCCCGGGGTTTGAATGCCAGATAGGCGAAGATCCAACGCAAACCCTTGGGGTCTTTGGTTGCGGTGAGACCCCCGGGGGATTAGATAACCAGCCGTTAAAAAACAGGCTTGCAAATTTCCATTGCAAGCCAGATCCTTCAGCGGGGAGGGGGGGATTCGAACCCCCGGTTGAGCTACAAACCCAACAACCACTTAGCAGGCGGCCCCAATCAACCACTCTGGCACCTCCCCAAGCTTCAATTGTTTATTTTACCCTCAAACTTCCAGGCGGAGGGAGAGGGATTCGAACCCACGGTGGGCGTAAACCCACACCTGTTTTCAAGACAGGCGCCTTAAACCACTCGGCCATCCCTCCAGGTTACAAATTCTAACACTAATAGCCGATTTCTACCAGCCGAAACTTAATCATACCCTTCACGACTGAAGATGCAATCACTTACCGGACTGTGTTGCAGTTAAAATCTCATCGGCTCTCACAACATTCTCATAAGCTGCATCAACAGAAACGTATTCAAAGGCAGGCGCAGGTTACTCGCTTTGTAGAGTATGAGTCGGCCAGGGCGTCAGGGTCGGACCTTGCTCTCGCACTGGCGAAGGGCTGGCTTCAATCACAGCCGGTGCCGTTTCAGCAGCAGGAGGCGTCCCTGGCTCCTGGGTGAAAAGTACACGGGTTACAACCGACGTTGGCGACGCCTGCAAATCAAAACGCGCGGTTTGCCAGCGCAGACCAAAATAAACCGCCAGGGCCAGCAAACTTATCAGAACCAGCCCGACCACACAGCCTCGCAGGATTAGACCCTTGCGAGCGCGATTCACCGGTTGATCCCGCTCTCCAGGAACCCTGAGCAGGACAACAGTCGTGTTATCATGCCCGCCGCGCGCATTTGCCAGGTCAATCAGCGCAGCAGGTGTGCGTTCCAACGGAGTCGACTTGACCAGGCGCTGAATCTCATGATCAGAGACGAGATCCGTCAGACCGTCACTGCATAACAGCAGAGTATCTCCCGCTTCGAGCGGCAAGCCCTGGTTCTCGATCGCCTGCGCGTCGCTTTCACCGTCAAAAAACCACAAGCGGAAATCAGGCTGCGGGTCCCTGGCGGAGCCCAAATAACGGCGGATGACATGCGCGTTTGGGTGCTCCTCGCCGTGTGCATCGCTGATGATCCCAGCATCATAGGCTTCTTGCAACCAGGTGTGATCCGTCGTAAGCTGCAAGATGTGCTCCCCGCGCAGCAGGTAAATTCGTGAATCGCCCAGGTTCGAGGTATATAGTCTGTCGGCGATCACCCAGGCACAGACACAGGTCGTGCCCATGCCCCTATGCCCCTGCACTGAAAGAGAAGCCTCAAAGATGGCATGATTGGCGCGTTGGATGGCATTTTCCAGGGTTTCTAGCGGCTGAAGCCCATCACTGGCTGTGATGACCTCGGTAACGGTTGTCACACCCAGTTGTGCGGCGATCTCACCGGCGCGATGTCCACCGATCCCATCGCACAGAACGGCTAACAATGCCGGGACCTTTCCCCCGGCGCCGGTCATAAATGCTGATACGCCGTAACGGTCTTCATTATTTTTGCCAACCAGGCCAGGGTGACTGGCAGCAGCAATATCCAGGTGGGCTTGATTAAGATTGGTCATCATTCCAGTTTGTATTTTTCAATCGTGGCACCGGGTGGTGATTCCATATCCATGATTGTAAACCGAAATCCCGCCGAGCCAATGTGAATCAGGTCGCCAGGATGCAATTCGACCGGCTGATTGCCAATCGGGTTGTAGTTTATCCAGGTTCCGCACCTGGATCCGCAATCCATCAGCCAGAAGGTGCCCTGTTCAACCTGCAAGCGTGCGTGCAATCCATCAATAGTATCCCCGCTAAGGAGCAGGCTGGCGCGCTCCGGGTCGCTGCCGATGACCGTGCGCGCCTGCATAATCTGAATGGCAGCCTGTTTCCAGCCTGAAATTCCGCTCTCCAGGGGCAGCAAGGTGGCGAAGGGACCGCCCTGATCTCCTGTCTCAGGTGATTTCTCAGCAGTGGATATCGACCTGGATGAAAACAGCTTATTAAATAAGCGCTGCACAAACGCCGAGCGGAAAAAATTGAGCACATCCCACACAACTAAAATCAAGGCTGCCCCAGCCAATACAGCCCAAACAAGGATCAGACCAATGCGTTGAACCGGCTGCGGGGGTTCAGTTTCGGGCAAGCTCAGCTCAACCCGGATCGGGGTCAGGATTGTCTCACCAGAAAGTCCAAGGGTATCTTCCACCCCCACCTGGATCATATATTCGCCAGTTTTCTCCACAGCGGATAGATCCCAGGTCAGAAGCTCAAACGGCGCTTCAGTGCGCTCATCCACCATCTGCCCATCCACGAACAAACGGCTGAAACTCAAATCACGCGGATAACCATCAGGGAACTCCAGCATGAATTCAATCGCCACACTCCTGGGAAGGAGAGATTCAAGATTCTCATCCCAATTTTGGGGTGCCGAGCGGGTGATCGTCGCCGGCGGGCTGATTAAAATCGGCTTGGGCGCGTGGACATTGAGATAAAATTCGCTGCTCTCGCCGTGTAGAGCGCCGTCCGCGGTTTCAACACGGATGGCATAAGTGCCCTCCTGGCGAATGCCGGACACAAAGGACAGATCATAATAAACGCCAATATCCTCAAAATAACGTTCCGGGTCGGGAGGGGCGCCGACGCCGGTGAAATGAAAAAACTCACCGCCGGTGGCGTTTGCCAGGTTAATCAACGCCCTGCCCTGGTCATTGTTGAGAAAGAATTCTTCGCCCAGCATCCACACATACACCTGGATTTCAGCCGTGCGGGCTGTTTCAGCCAGGGTCAATAAGGGAGTGATTTCCTCGGGTGTCGGCGGGGGCGTGATATACAGCAGGGCTTTATCCACCCCAAAGGGCACAACCCGTTCTTCAGACAGCCGCAATGCCAATTCAAGGCTGACCAGGTCGGGCGTCATACTACGGAAATTGGGTTGATAATTCTGCAGCGTTTCTACCCATGCCTGGCGGTCATGGCTGTTGCTAATCAGCGGACCTTCCTGCACCACCAGTGAAAGGGTGTCTTCTGAGCTTAAGCGACGCCCCAGGGCCCAGTCAGAAAACGCCAACTGAATGCGGTGATAGGGTGATTCGCCGTTGACATCACGTACATCCAGGCGCCGATCGCCGTTGATCGCCAGGGTGAAGTGCACACCGCCGCGTCGCTTTTCCAAGCTGATGACTTCAACACGCCTTCCATCTTCCAGTACGGTCAGGGCTTCCCTTTGCAACGGCGTCACCGCCGCTCGGGGGAAGAATTTGGGTTTAATTTGTGTAGAAAGAAGGGGAAAGTCGGAGGTATCTGGCGGAAGGACGATCAATGTATCCCCTACCTGTGCTTGCACACGCATCGGTAAAGAAAAACCAACCCGGAACATCAGGTTGGTTACTAAGAATAAAATACAGATTAGAAAGGGTGATCTGTCAGTGAAACGTGAGTTTTTCCGATCAGGGCGTCCTTTAGGGTCACTTCCAACCTGAAAAGGCTGATGTGTTGAGAATGGTGCAAGATCCTGAAACATTTTCGTCTTCATCACTAAATGAAATGGAAGCGGTCGCGCCTGAGTTTAAACTGAAGTTTGCCCATCCAATGGTTGCATGACCGTCAGGTCCTCCGGAAAATTCACCGGTTGAAACTCGCTCTCCCAAATTATCGACACTGCAATCATCCCATAGAAAATTCACATATGACCAGGTATAACTTGCCCCTGAATATTCAGCCCCGCCCAAAGCCCCAACGTTCCAAAATTCAAGGGAGAATGGAATCGTAAATGAGCATACGCGAGTTGATCCATCGTCATAGACATTTGTAAATGTTATTACATAATCACCGGTGCAGGTGACCTTCTGGGGTTCAACACCATGGATCAAATTTTCATCTTCGATCAATCCCATATCGATGAGCGCCTGGTGATAGGCTTTTTCAGTCTGTTCGGGGCTTATTTCCCTGTTAATATACCATGTCCGCGCCAATTGTGCGATTTGTTGACCATAAATCTGGGTGCCCGGTCGATCAATGTCCTCATCAAAGGAGTGGAAGATAATCTCTGTTCTGCCCGTATCCCGCATAATTTTCTCAGTCATCAGAAACAAACGATTCATCAGCATTTCAAGGTCCTCTTGCCCGGCATACATCGGATTCACGCTATCCCGAATCAGGAGCTGTTGATTTGCAAACAACTCGATCAGCTTTTCCTGTTTATCCTTAATTTCATCAATCTTTTCCTGGTTCGAAAGGCGTTCATCAAATTGTGCTTTTAATGCTTCCATACCATTACGTGCAATCGCATTTCTTTCGTCTTCGCTCAATTGGTCAGGGTTGATCCCACGACGGTTACAGTAGGAGGACACATAATCCGATTGCACTTTCGCAAAAACACCGCGCATTTGCGCAGACAATTGGTCCCAATCCTGTGCATCTACTGAATAGCCAAACCATCCACCTTCTGCACCATTCTTATAGACCTGGAAGGCTTTTTCAAGCTCAGGATTGAACCAGACGTTAGTGATGACTTCATTGGACAATTCAACAACCCGGTTTGCAAATTTATTTAAATCGGAGATCAGTATTGCATTGTTGGTCAGGTCATTTGCAAAGCTTTTTACTTGGTCGCTGGTGATTTCTTTTAGCAGGTTATCGTCCGATGCGACATATTTTCCAAGAACTTTCAAAGTTTCTTCCAGTGTGGATTGCGTTAATTCTTCAGAATCATGATCATATATGGCAACAGCGATACTGCCAAAGGGCATTTGTTCCACAACGCCCTTTGTGATGATCTCCAGCACCCGGTTATCTTTTATTCCCGCACCTTGCTCCAGGATTGTTTTTACCATTGCTTCCACCTCTTCCTGTGATTTTCCCAGTGTAGTCTCTTTCACAAAGGTTTCGGTGGCTTTTTGCTCCAGGTATTTTTCTATCCGCTTGGCTTCTTCTGCTGAAAATGGGGCATGCTGGCTGAAATGGAAGGTGGTGAAGGTCAAGACACCCTGATCCAGGTCGACCGAATCCGGTTTAAAAAAGTACCAGCCATGCTGTTCATTGTAATAGCCAACAAAAACTTCGCCGGGTTCCTTGATCCCGGCAGCATCAAATTTCATCCTCACCTGCATGGGTTGGTCAGAACGGGTTTGCGCGCTTTCAAGCTCCACATTCAGGGTTGCTCCAAGCCCTGTCCAGCCTTCTTCCGGCAAAGCCGGTAGCGTGTCCGAGTAGCTTATGGACGCTGAAGCATCCGTCATAAAGGCGCCTGCCGGAATTTGAACCCGGGCAGGCTCACCCTCCAGCCCACCCAGCGTCGTATCCTGTTCAACAACAATTGGAATGGAGGCCTTTGAGGGGACATCCGGGGTCGTTCCTTGTGAATCACCATCGATTAATTTTTTAACGCGCTTATAGGGAGCCTGCAGGAAAGCGTGAGGATAGACGCGACAAGGAAACACAATAAAAGGTTTTGCCGATTTCTTTTCATTTTTCACTCTCTTTGGGTGTGTGTTATTGTTTCTATTTCGATTATAAAGACTCCTTATCTAAATGTCAAATTAATTCTTGATAAAGCTGACATCAGTTCCTTTTGTTCAATAATGCTATGATATGGAAAAAACCAACATGCAATACAAGGTTGGTTTCTAAGGATAAAACACGCATTAGAGAAAGCAATCTGCCAGAGAAATCCTTGCTTCTCTGGCAGGAGAGCCTTTTAAGATTTTTGGTAACGATAACTATTCGGGTTTTGTGTTCGGCAAGGAATGCCTGGCGCTAATCCTCAACCGGTGTTTCATTTAGCAATGTTGGCTTGAGGTCCTCATTCACAGGCAAGCGGCGATATGCCAGCGTCCAGGCGGACAGAAGATAAGCGTGCAATACGCCACGCAAGAGAATTGAAATCGGCAAAATGACCAGCGCCAACAAGACGCTGAGGATCAATCCCGCGATCAGAGACCCTGAACCGCTGGAGGCAAGAATTGCCAGGTTGATCGCAAAAGGCAATGGGACAATCAGAAGTGGCAGGCTAATCAACACTCCGACAATCGCACCGCCAATACCGAGAATCAGGAAGATGATCAGTACTTGCAGAAGGTTGCCGGTGATCATCCGCCATGCTCGGGTAATCGCCGGCACGAATCCTAAGCCTTCTACAACAATGGCAATGGTGGTCAAGAACAGCATTGTTTGAATGAACCAGCCAATCGGGATGAGCAAAATAAAACCCACACAGCATGTGCGGGACATCAATTTCAGGGTGGGAACGATCAGGGAGATCATGGCGATTAAAGAAGCCAGCGCATAACCTAATTTCAACACAACCACTTTCCAGTAGTGCGGTTTTAATGCTGAAAAGATCTTGCGCAAAGAAAGCGGCGGTGTGTCCTCGTCAACTTGGTCCTCCATGCTGGCACCGGCAATCACGCCGGTTTCACCGAGGGTGCCCAACAGGAAAAAAACCACCGACAGAATAAACACCACCACAAGCAACACGATGACAAGTAATATCCACACCCATATATCGATACTTTCGATAAATTGGGCGAAATCGGTTATTATTTTCTGGGTTGAAGAACCCAGAAAATTCAACGAGTCGGGTTTGATGGCGGCGTTGGTTCCACGACCGCCTGCGCTGCTCCATCCTCCGCTGCTGCCGCCCACGCCAGACGCACTGCAACCCGCCAGAATGCCAAATAACCATAAGATCTTATTTTTCCAGATGATTTTCCAGGCTTTTGAGAGTATTTCTCCATAATTCATGAGTGTGCTCCTTGTATGATGAGGATCGGTCGTGAAAGCAATGTATCCTCACCACTGATTATAAATGAAAAATGGGAATAATCGGCTGAATATCAATTCAACAACAAATTCTACTCAGAAGTCCGCGTGGCGAATCGGGTTGTTGTAATTAATCAAGACGATGATTTTTACCATTCGAGCTGGCGACATTATTATTTTATATCTTTCTATTTTTAAGTTTTAAAATCAGATGACGAAAACCGGTGATAAAAAACGTTACAAATCCGCCAAATATAAAAAGGAAGCCCATCGGTAGCAAGAAAAAATTCTCATGCAGGATTCCGGCTTCATCAATATATTCAACCGAAGCACCTTTTATCAGGATCAGGAAAAAGCCAAACAATAGCAACGCTGCCCCAAAGGCGATGCTGATCAAATTCAACCTGGCGCGCCGTGTCTCACTTCCATCTCTGATAAGTTTTTCTTTGATATTGCTCATGTTCTCACCTCCAAGAATAAGTTGATCAAGTGAGAGATGAAACACGTTAGAAATGGTGATCAACATTTCAATATCCGGAAGATTACGATTGCCCTCCCAATTCGAGACAGCCTGCCGGGTCACATTGAGCTTGCTGGCCATTTGTTCCTGGGTTAAATTGTTTTCAAGCCGAATAGACTTGATTTGCTCTCCAAAATCCATTGTGCTCATCTCCTTTGACCAGCTTTATCTTACATAGGAAAGCGATTAATACAAGAAAGCCGTGCTTGCGCCACCAATTTTAATGACAGCACTTGTTTCTCTAAAATTCCAAGTCTTTTTGCTTAATGAATTAAAGTAGGAAATTAATTATTTGAATCAATCCTCAGAAAAAGGTTCGTGAACGATAGTCTTTTCTTAAATTCCTCCAATTTATGGGAGGCGAAGCCGAGTATTCAGTAATTTATCAGGTCTTCATCCTTTAGAAACTCAATGAATTTGTTGTTTATCTGGCTACCTCGTTCGACAATATTTTCTTCGAGAAAGTCTTCCTTTTGTATTAAATCACGATATTCTTCAATTATGCTTCCCGCATGAACTTTTCCTTTGGAATCTTTATACCCAGAATAATATTTCTTTTTATCTTCAAAGCGATAATCTGATGCTCGAATGTTTATTGCTCTTTCAAGAAGGATTTTGTTACCTAACCCTTCAAGTATTTCAGGGTCTTTAAGTTTCTTTTCCTTGTTATGTCGCTCCTTTGCATAGATATGTTCTATATCAAAGCTAACTTTGTTAGATGGAGGCCTTTTTTGACCTTCAAAAGTGAATGCATACCATGTAATCATTGATCGAGTTACTAATCGGTTATTTGTGAACTTATAGTTTTCAATTACATTGCGTAAATGCTTTTCGTCAAATTTAAAATCTTTAAAATCACACGTTTGTTTTGCAATCAGCTTTATCATTTCTGGATACATGGGCGTTCTAAGGGCATTTACTCCGGGATTAGTAAGCGCATAAGCAAATATGAAGGCTGTAATCTTTGATAAGAAAGCTACAAAAGATGAATTAGATAAATTTCCATTTTCGTCCATAAAAGATAAATAATAAACAGATGTAATGTATTCCCACATGCTGTTAGGGGCATATTTTAACACAAATAGTTTTTGTAATACTTCTTCAGTGAATCGTTCAGAATCTTGTTCAACAATACTTTCCCAAAAATCAGCCAATTTCAGCAAATGCTCGATTGTTTGTTCTTTTAATAGTCTGTTATATTTATTATATTCATAGAATTTTCTCAACGCCTCCGTAGTAGTGGTTCTAATTCCCTCAGAAGCTCTAATGAAATACATATATTTCGTAAAAAGCTCATCCATTGGAGTGGTATTGTTTGTCCTAAATATTTTTTCTGTTAATGCAGATAAAACTTTCCAGTTATCAATAAATTCGGTTTTCCTCCCTTTTTTCTCATAATACTTATAAAATTGCGCTTTAAAAATATCTGCATCTGCAAGAGGCAATCCACGATCGTTTAAAGTTGAAAATATTCTAAGTGCTGTATCCTGTGAATCAGCTTCGATAGGCAAAAGAATACAATTGTTTAATATCCGTGCGGGTAAATAAGGAAAATACGAGGGATATTCATCAATAAATTTTTCAATTTTCTTTTCAAAAAATTGATAGTTCAAAACATATTTACTATTAGCAGACTTATCATATTTTCCGCTTCTAAGAATTACTAGAAATTCTTCTTTTTCATCATCGGTTGCTACCTCGGAGTCGATTTTTAAATTTGTCATATCGGCATTCCCAAATTCATCAGTGTGCCAAATACATTGTGAGATGTTCTTTCTCATATCTTTAGATGTTTGGTCTGCCATGTATTCAAATTTGTCGTAAAAAGCCCTAAGTAGTAACAAAATCGTAGTAAGTCGCTGTTGTCCATCAATAACCTCCGATTGGCTTTTGTCATTTTTATACGTAACTATTGCACCAAGGAAATACTCATCGCTTGGTGCAAATAAATCTTTGTTGTTTTCAGGAAATGCAAAGCTAAAGATATCATCCCATAGTGTCTGGCATTCATTGTCCTCCCAAGCATAAGGACGTTGATAATCTGGAATAAGGAAATTAGCCGACTTATCAGTCAACAAGTCTTTGATTGTTTTTTGGTCTACATTTAATTTACTCATTTACCCTTTCTCCTCAGAATCAATGCTGATTTTTTTGTTTTTCCACATTAATACTCAACTACTAACATAATGGTTCTATTTATACTATCAACAATTAACAATCAGTTTGTTGTCTATACCATGGTTTCTATCAAAGAATAGTTGGTGTAACGTCCTTTCTGTAATATCTAGAACCTTAAAAAAGTGGTGAGTCAGAAGTATCCTAAATAGATCATCACATCAAAAAAGGAGAACTAAATGACTCACCAAGAAAATTATAACCTATCAACAAGCATGATTGAAGAACTGGCACAAAATGGACTTAAGGTGATCCCTGAGCTGGTCCGGGTTATCCTCAATAGTGTGATGCAAGCAGAGCGATCG
>Ga0208694_1006025_pt1 | contig 10042 bp, 13 predicted proteins | sample AD_UKC078_MetaG_FD_184442 | JGI IMG/M metagenome (GOLD analysis project Ga0208694, IMG submission 184442) | Active sludge microbial communities of municipal wastewater-treating anaerobic digesters from USA - AD_UKC078_MetaG (SPAdes) (version 2) | ecosystem: Engineered > Bioreactor > Anaerobic >...
CAGTCGCCGAAAACGCAGCCACGGCCCGGAAAACACGCCCAGAGTGGAAGGCGTGGGTGCCTCAGTACCCTGGATGCGGGCGGGCGTAGTTCAAACGACACGGCATAGGTCATCTGTCACGGCTCGGATGGGTTCCGCGCCATCGAGCGCGGGTTTCTGGTTTTCAAGTGGAAAGGGGGTCAAGGGTCGGAATCCCGGCTGGTGCGGCCCGCAGCGAAGCGAGGACACGGGCCGGGATGGAGAGGGCGAAGCCCGGCCCTTGACGCTCTTGGAACGGCCCAAGCCTCAAGGAAGGGGGGCAGGAGAAGCAAGCGAAGCGCCGCACAGCCTGCACCCCTGACGACAGAGGGCGACTCGCCCCCCTTCCCAGCGGGAAGGGGCGGGGGGGATGGGAGAGCGCTGGCCTACCTGGGCGGCTTGTTCAAAGCACAGGCGGCGGCCTGTCTTTTTTGTCAAACCTTACGGCGGTGGCGCACCGATGCGGCCTGTTCTTGGCCTGGGTGGTGGAGCCGCGACCGGGGGATCTATTCGGCCCCCTTTGGGGGCCTCGATAAGGGGTGAGGCCGAAGGCCGAGGGGCGCAGCCCCTGGGGATGCCGGGGGGGAGCGCGAAGCGCGGGCGAAGCGCCGAAGGCGCGTAGGAGCCGGCGGGGCGAAGCCCCAAGAGGCGGCGCGGCCATAGGCCGCAAAGACGTTAAAGACTTTAATAGTTAAAAAACCGCGCGCGCGCGTTACGCCTCGGGAAAAGCTGCTTAAGCAGTTGATTTTCAACGTGTTTTTTTTGGTCGTTGTGGGTGAAAGCACAATAGGCGTGTGGGTGATAGCACAAGCCCATCCACAGAAAAACGTGGGTGATAGCACAAGCCCATCCACAGGCGTGGGCGATAGCACAACAGGCCGCGCGGGGTCTGTGTGGGTGATAGCACAATAGGCCAACGGCGGCACGGTGAGGCGCGGGCATGGCCGGGCGCAAGCCGGGCCAGTCTTCGGGGGGAAGCCTTAGCGGCGGGGGTTGCTGCAAGCATCCCCCATGAGCGCGGCAAGTGGTGGCCTGGAAGGTGGCCGCTAGGCCAGTCGCGCAGCGACCAAGGCGAATAGCCGCGCCTGGAACGGGCATCCCGTTTTTTCGCGTCCGCGAAAAATGCCCCAGGTCTTAGGTGGGGTCGTCTCAGAAAACGGAAAAAATCGTACGCTAAGCCGGAGCTACCAAAAACTCCGCCCATTAACCTACTTGTCAAATTTGCCCATTTGGTTATAATTTACTGATGGAAAAAGGCACCCCGCACTGCAAGCTGTCAGTCGTCAAGGCCTTGGTAGAGGCGGGCCAGGTCAGGGCCACGGCCAGTGCCTTCAGTGGGGCGCGTGATCTTGGTATTGATGACTTGGACGGGATGTGTGTTGTTGTCCTGGCGCTCACTTCCGCCGACTTCTACAAGAGCATGACGACCCATGCCGATCATCGTGTCTGGCAGGACGTGTACCGAGGCAAGACGGCCGACGGCGATGAGGTGTACCTGAAACTGACTGTCATTGATGACGTGCTGATTGTTTCTTTCAAGGAGCTATGACCATGAAATGTCCATGCTGTGGCGCGGCGGAACTGATCCATGACACGCGCGATATGCCCTACATCTACAAGGGCGAGAACACCACCATCCCAGCGGTGACGGGTGACTTTTGCCCGGCTTGCGGTGAAGTCGTCTTGAACCGTGAGCATGGCAATCGTTACAGCGAAATGGTCGGCCTGTTTCAACGCCAGGTGAATGCCGCCTACGTCGATCCCAGCTACATCGCAAAGGTGCGAAGGAAGCTCGATCTTGACCAGCGGCAGGCCGCTGAACTCTTTGGCGGTGGCGTCAACGCCTTCTCGCGCTACGAGAACGGCAAGACCAAGCCGCCGCTGGCCCTGGTCAAGCTGTTCAAGCTGCTGGATCGTCACCCCGATCTGCTCACAGAGGTCAGAACCGCCTGATCTTCTCGAAACTCGCCGTTCTCAGCCATTTTTCCGTTTTCTGAGGCGACCCCTAGGCGGTCACGGTCTTGGCGATGCCAGCAGACAAACGCCGGGGATTCTTGACGTAAAAAGTAACCTTGTCGGTGTCGTCCAAGATCATGCGGTAATCGGGCAACGTGTCGGCCTCGACCGCCTCGCGCACCATGCGCCGGAACTCGCGCAAGCTGCACTTGCTCCCGGCCTTCTCCTGCAAAAGCTCAAGGCCAATGCTCCACATGGTTTGATGGCCGCAATGCTTGCGGGCCAGCTCGTACAAGCGCCGCTCCAACGGCTTGCGAAGCCTGAAATAGTCGCGGTGAATCGTCAAAACCTCATGCGCTTGAATGGCATTGAAAAGCCACTCCGACAACGTAACTTCAACGGCAACCATACGTTCATCGTCGGGCGACTTCTCCACGATCTTGGCCCGCTCGATGATCCCGAAAATCTCCCGCGTCTTCTTGCCTCCGGCCTTGATATTGGTTTTCAAGGTCGTGCCGCGCAGACGCTCGAAGGTATCGCTTAGACGCTCGTAGCTGCGCCCGTTGATAGCCTTGTTCGTGGTCACCAGATAGTCATAGACGGTAAAGCGCACGATGCGGTTTTGAGCGTCCGCGCGGCCTCGGTTCAAAGCCTCGGTCATCTGCGAAACCACATAGATAAGCACGTCCTTATCAAACTGCGTGGCCCTGCCCTTCACGCTTGGGGTAACGGTCACTGAGCGCGAACCGTCCTTGCTCTCCCAGTGCCACACCGACAAATCGGGTTTGGTGGCCAGCGTGAAAATCGGCGCCTCCATGCTCACGCCGTCATCCTTCATGGCGTAGTCGAACAGATCGCACAGGAAGAAATCTCGGTCTGTGTGATGGGACGGCAGCAGTCTGGAGCGTTCGCGCCGCACCTTGGGCGGCTTGACCTCGTGCGTTTCGCTGGCCGCACCTGGCTGCGGCTGCTCCGGCGCTGCCTGCTCGGGCATGCCTAGATCAAGCTCCGGCTGCGCGGCCAGCTTCTTTTCCGCGTTCTCCTTGATGCGCTCGTGTATCGCGGCCAAGTGGCCAGTCAAGGTCTTCATGCTCGGCCCTCCTGCGAACGGCGGCGGATCAACTCGGCGCGCATCCATTGGGCGGCGCTGGTCATGTCCTGGCGCAGCTCGGCCAGTTCGTCGGCGGTGAGGGCGCGGACGGTCGGCGCGGTGCGCCTCGCATCGGTTTCAACGGCCTGACCGCGCAGCAGATCGGCCAGCCGGTCGCAACGGTCAGCGGTCATAGGGATGGTCCCCGCATCCGTCACCAACACCGGCCCGGCCAGCGCGGCGAAGCCTTGCGCCTCGCCCTGTTTGACAAGCGTTTTTCCTTGACATGAGCTATCATCAGCGCAAGCCAGAACGCCCGAAAGGGACACGGTTGCTACCCGTACAGTTTGGCTAAGGTGTGTCGAATGCCCGTTCGACACACCTTTTTCTTTTGTGGCGGCGCGGGTCATGTCAGTGCTGCCAGTAAATCGAAAGATCGACCTCAAGGCGCGACGTATCGACATTGGAAGTCCCGTCCAGCTCGTACAAAATCGCGTCGATAGATGAGAAGTTGCAGGGCTGTCCGTTGTCGGTCAGCGTCACGCGCTGACCGTCGCAGTCCAGCGCCAAGGCCATGCCACGGCCACGGCTGGCCAGCACCACGGGCCGGGCAATGATCGGCTCCGGCAGTGCCTCGCAGAAGGCGTAGAGTTCGCGGCGCTCAAGGGTCATAATTTGGGTAGCCATGAAAATTCCTTTCAAGTGGTTTCGTGGTTAGAGCGGCAAGGGTCGCACCCCTTGCCGTTCGCTTTGCTGCTCATCGGTACACCTCGCGGCGGTTGCCGACTCGCACAACAAGGATGCGCAAAGCGCCGTCCTCGATGCTCGTGATAACCCGGTAATCTCCTACGCGGTATTTCCAGAAAGCCCCCAGGCGCGAACCCTTGAGAGCTTCGCCAATGCTGCGAGGGTCGTCCAGTGCGGAAACACGTTCATGCAGGAACGCCAGGATGCGGCGGGCATGTTGCGGGTCAAGTTCATCAAGGTTCTTGCGCGCCAGGTTCGATAGTTCAACCTGCCATGCCATAGCGTTTCATCACTTCTTCTAGCGGTACGGTTTCGGACTTTCCCGCGCGGATCGCTTCAAGCTCACGCTCTGCCAGGTACAAATCTTCGAGGTCGTCGATGTGTTCACAAATCGCCTCGGTGATGTAAAAGCTTTTGGTGCGCCCGGTCAGCGCGGCCAGGGTCTTCAAGCGGTCTTCAACATCACCAGGCAGTCGGATCGAGAGGGCCATAGCACTATCTCCTAGGGTTGGTGTGATACGAGTATCACGCAAAACCGGAAGGAGCGCAAGCCATTTTGTCTGTTAAACGAGTGTTTTTTAGACAAAATGGCAACAGCCGGTGAAAGCCCTCACGGTGCCCGCTTGACCGCCTGTTAATCCGTCTGTAAAACAAAATCCACAAACACCCTTACAGACACGTTTAACGGACACCCATGAAGATCGGCTATGCGCGCGTTTCAACCGAAGATCAGAACCTAGCTTTGCAGCGTGACGCCCTGGGCGCGGCGGGCTGTGAACGCATCTTTGAGGACAAGGAGGGGTCGCCTCAGAAAACGGAAAATAAAGCACGCTAAGCCGGTTGCAGTGGCCGTAGCGGCCTGAACTTGCCCGCGCCGATCTTGGCGCTGCTGCGCCAGAGGTAATCGCCGGTCAGGTTGATATGCTCCCAGCCCAGCGGGGACAGGTACTGCAACTGGGCGTCATCGACGGCCTGGCCGTGGCCACGCAGGGCGTTCGCGGCCCGTTCAAGATAGACAGTGTTCCACAGCACGATGGCGGCAGTCACCAGGTTCAAGCCGCTGGCCCGGTAGCGCTGCTGCTCGAAACTGCGGTCGCGGATTTCGCCCAGGCGGTTGAAGAACACCGCGCGGGCCAGCGCGTTGCGCGCCTCGCCCTTGTTCAGTCCGGCATGCACACGGCGGCGCAGCTCGACGCTTTGCAGCCAGTCCAGGATGAACAGCGTGCGCTCGATGCGTCCCAGCTCGCGCAGCGCCACAGCCAGGCCGTTCTGGCGGGGATAGCTGCCGAGCTTGCGCAGCATCAGCGAGGCCGTCACCGTGCCCTGCTTGATCGAGGTGGCCAGCCGCAGGATTTCTTCCCAATGGGTGCGGATAGCCTTGATGTTCAGCCGGTCGTTGCTGACCATCGATTTGAGCGCGTCGTAGGCGGCTTCGCCCTTCGGGATATAGAGCTTGGTGTCGCCCAGGTCGCGGATGCGCGGCGCGAAGCGGAAGCCCAGCAGGTGCATCAGCGCGAAGACGTGATCGGTGAAGCCCGCCGTGTCGGTGTAGTGCTCTTCGATCCGCAGGTCGGATTCGTGGTACAGCAGGCCATCGAGCACATGGGTCGAGTCGCGCACGCCGACGTTCACGACCTTGGTGTGGAACGGCGCGTACTGGTCGGATATGTGCGTGTAGAACGTCCGCCCTGGGCTGCTGCCGTATTTCGGGTTGATGTGGCCGGTGCTCTCGGCCTTGCTGCCGGTGCGGAAGTTCTGACCGTCCGACGATGACGTGGTGCCGTCGCCCCAATGCTCAGCAAAGGGATGGTGGAATTGCGCGTTGACCAGCTCGGCCAGCGCCGTCGAATAGGTCTCGTCGCGGATGTGCCAGGCTTGTAGCCACGCCAGCTTGGCGTAGGTCGTGCCAGGGCACGATTCCGCCATCTTGGTCAGGCCCAGATTGATCGCGTCAGCGAGGATCGTGGTCAGCAGCAGGTTCTTGTCCTTGGCCAGGTCGCCCGATTTCAGGTGCGCGAAGTGCCGGGTGAAGCCCGTCCATTCGTCCACCTCCAGCAGCAATTCGGTGATCTTGACGTGCGGCAGGACCATTGCGGTCTGGTTAATCAAGGCCTGCGCGGTATCGGGCACCGCTGCATCGAGCGGCGTGATCTTCAGGCCCGACTCCGTGATGATGGCGTCCGGCAGCTCGTTCGCCAGCGCCATGCGGTTGACGGCCGCAAGCTGCGTTTCCAGCAGCGTCAGCCGTTCATTCAGGTACTGGTCGCAGTCGGTGGCCACGGCCAGCGGCAATTCGCTGGCCTGCTTGAGGCTGGCGAATTTTGCGGGCGGCACCAGATAGTCCTCGAAATCCTTGAATTGGCGCGACCCCTGCACCCAGATGTCGCCGGAGCGCAGCGCATTCTTCATCTCCGACAGCGCGCACAGTTCGTAGTAGCGCCGGTCGATGCCGTTGTCGGTCATCACCAGCTTCTGCCAGCGTGGCTTGATGAAATTGGTTGGTGCGTTGGCGGGCACCTTGCGGGCGTTGTCGCTGTTCATGCCGCGCAGCACCTCGATGGCGTCGAGCACGTCCTTGGCGGCGGGCGCTGCCCGCAGCTTGAGCACAGAGAGGAATTCCGGCGCGTACCGACGCAGCGTGGCGTAGCTCTCGCCGATGCGGTGCAGGAAATCGAAGTCCTCGGGTTGGGCGAGCTTCTGCGCCTCGGTCACGCTCTCGGCGAAAGCATCCCAAGACACGACGGCCTCGATGGCGGCGAACGGATCGCGGCCCGCTTGCTTGGCCTCGATCAGCGCCTGGCCGATGCGCCCGAACAGCCGCACCTTGGCGTTGATCGCCTTGCCGGATGCCTGGAACTGCTGCTGATGCTTGTTCTTGGCGGCGTTGAACAGCTTGCCCAGGATGCGGTCGTGCAGGTCGATGATTTCGTCGGTGACGGTCGCCATGCCCTCGATGGCGAGCGCCACCAGGGTGGCGTAGCGCCGCTGCGGCTCGAACTTGGCCAGATCGGTGGGCGTCATCTGGCCACCCTCACGGGCGATTTTGAGCAGGCGGTTCTGGTGCACCGATCGCTCGATGCCGGAAGGCAGGTCGAGCGCCTGCCACCCCTTTAGGCGTCCGATGTGCTCCAGCATATGCCGCGAATTGGGCTTGACGGGTGACTGGCGCAGCCAGGCCAGCCAGGTCGTCTTGCCGTTGTCCCGGCGCTTGAGCAGATCGTCGAGGCGGCGGCGATGCGCATCCGACAGCGGTTCGGCCAAGGCATCGTAGATGCGCCGGTTGGCGCGAGTGATCGCCTCGGCGCTCGCCCGCTCGACGGCGTTGAGGGCAGGCAGAATGACCGACTGCCGCCGCAGATGCTCGATCAAGGCGCTGGCCAGCACGATGCCCTTGTCGGTCTGCATGGCCAGCTCGGTCAGCAACTGGACGGCCTGCCGGTAGTGGCTCATGGTGAAGGACTGGAAGCCGAACACCGTTTGCAGCTCGACCAGGTGCTCGCGCCGGGTCTGTTCCCGCTGGCCGTACTCGTCCCAGCTTTCGACGCCGACCTTGAGCTGGTTGGCGACCAGTCTCAGCAAGGGCGGGAACGGCGGCTCATCGACGCCAAGGATGACGCCAGGAAAGCGCAGGTAGCAGAGCTGCACGGCGAAGCCTAGCCGGTTGGCCGGGCCGCGCCGCTGCCGGATGATGGACAGGTCGCTTTCGCTGAACGTGTAGTATCGGATCAGGTCGTCTTTGGCATCGGGTAATGCCAACAGGCTTTCGCGCTCGGCGGCGGACAGGATCGAACGGCGGGGCATGCGGTTTCCTTCTTCTTGAAAACGTAGGTTTGTGACAAGCCCGCCAAAGCGCCCGGCGCGGCACGCGAAATCAAGGCATTGCGATTCTCGAAAATGGTTCTTGAAATTCTATTCTTGATTGCATATCATCTCAACGAGTTTCGATAAGAAAGGATGCCCATGCGACCGTCCGTTGTGCTTGACATGAAGCGAAGCGCGGTGCGTGAAGCAGTAGGCCGCTTCCGCACCGCGAACCCGCGCGTATTCGGTTCGGTTCTGCATGGCACCGACCGGGATGGCAGCGACCTCGACCTGCTGGTCGATGCCTTGCCTGGTGCCACGTTGTTGGACTTGGGCGATTTGGAAGAAGAACTGAAATCGCTGCTCGGCGTGGACGTCGATTTGCTGACCCCTGGCGACCTGCCGCCAAAGTTCCGGGCCAAGGTGCTCGCGGAGGCGCAGCCGGTATGAGCGAGAACCGTCTGCCCGATTACCTCGACCACATCCAGCAGGCCGCAACCGATGCACGCAGCTTCGTGGAAGGGATGGCCAGGGACGACTTCTTGGCCGACAAGTGCACCCAGCAGGCCGTCATCATGAGCCTTATCGTCATCGGCGAGGCTGCGACGAAGGTGATGGATGGCTACGCCGAGTTCACCCAGGCGCATGCCGACGTGCCGTGGCGCAGCATGCGCAATATGCGCAATCGCATGGCCCACGGCTATTTCGACATCAACCTCGATGTAGTGTGGGAGACGGTACAGCAATGGCTACCGGAATTGCTCAAGCAACTGCCAGCCGTGCGCCTGGATGCCAACGACCCCGCCGTCAAGGCTTACCCCCACGAAGAAGCCATGCAGGTGGTGCAGGAACGCATCGACCGGGCAAAAGGCAAGCCATGCTAATCGGTTATGCGCGCGTTTCCACGCAGGATCAGAACCTTGAGCTGCAACGTGAAGCCTTGGCCAAGGCCGGATGCCAAAAGGTCTTCGAGGATAAGGTGAGCGGCACACGGGCAGACCGTCCGGGCTTGGGCAAAACGCTCGAAATGCTGCGTGAGGGCGACACCTTGGTCGTCTGGAAGCTCGACCGGCTGGGCCGCTCGGTCAAGCAACTGGTCGATCTGGTCGGCGAGCTGCACAAGCAAGGCGTCCAGTTCAGGAGCCTCACCGACTCCATCGACACCGGCACGCCGTCCGGGCGCTTCTTCTTCCACGTCATGGCCAGCCTTGCCGAGATGGAACGTGAGCTGACCGTCGAGCGCACCCGTGCCGGACTGGCGGTTGCCAAGCAACTCGGCCGCAAAGGGGGCCGCAAGCCGAAGATGACCGACAGTAAGATCGAGTCGGCCAAGAAACTGCTGGCTAGCGGCGTGCCGCCGCGGGACGTGGCCAAGAACCTCGGCGTGTCGATTCCGACGCTGTATCGCTGGGTGCCGGCGTCGCTACAAATCTAATGCTTATGAAATTTCAATGTCATTTTCTCTCTGTCCCTGTGGCGATACTCGGATGTGTTGGCCTCATCTGCACATCCGCATATGCCATGGATACGGGAATCCTCGACCTCGCTGTAACCCAAGAGGAGACCACGCTTCAGGCTAGGGTCGGAGTGGCGGTGATCGATACGGATTCCGGCCTGACGTGGCAGCATCGTGGCGACGAACGCTTCCCGCTGAACAGCACGCATAAAGCCTTTTCCTGCGCGGCCGTTCTGGCCCAGGCCGACCGCCACAAGCTGAACCTGGAGCAGGCGATACCGATCGAGCGCACAGCGCTGGTCACATACTCACCCGTGACGGAAAGGGTGCCACCTGGCGGCACGCTGACCCTGCGTGAGCTGTGCAGGGCCGCCGTCAGTATCAGTGACAACACAGCGGCCAATTTGGCGTTGGATGCAATCGGCGGGGCACGGACATTCACCGCGTTCATGCGGTCTATCGGTGACGATAAGACACGCCTGGATCGGCGAGAACCCGAACTCAACGAGGCCACGCCGGGGGATGCACGCGACACGACAACGCCAATTGCGGCAGCGCGGAGCCTGCAAACACTGTTGCTCGACGGTGTCCTCTCCGCTCCGGCTCGGAACGAACTGACACAATGGATGCTCGGGGATCAAGTTGCCGATGCCTTGCTACGCGCTGGCTTGCCGAGGGATTGGCAAATTGCGGACAAGTCGGGAGCAGGTGGTCACGGATCACGTTCCATAATCGCCGTTGTCTGGCCGCCCAAGCGTTCAGCCGTCATTGTGGCGATCTACATCACCCAAACCGCAGCGTCTATGTCGGCAAGCAACCAGGCGGTGTCCAGAATCGGATCAGCCTTAGCAAAGGCGTTGCAATGAGCGTTCCCGCCTCAGTGCACACTTAGCGTGCTTTATTTTCCGTTTTCTGAGACGACCCCAAGGAAAGCGGGGCCAAGGCCGACAGGCCGGGCCTGTCCGAAGCCCTCG
>Ga0208694_1006028_pt1 | contig 10041 bp, 9 predicted proteins | sample AD_UKC078_MetaG_FD_184442 | JGI IMG/M metagenome (GOLD analysis project Ga0208694, IMG submission 184442) | Active sludge microbial communities of municipal wastewater-treating anaerobic digesters from USA - AD_UKC078_MetaG (SPAdes) (version 2) | ecosystem: Engineered > Bioreactor > Anaerobic >...
TTGTTGAGACCATAATCTCCGTAACCGTAGTGATGTTTTTAGGTATAGCACTTGGGAAACTCCTGAAGGTAGAGAAAAACACCTCGTTGCTTATTGCCTCTGGTACAGCAATATGCGGGGGAAGCGCCATTGCTGCTGTTGCGCCTATTATCAAGAGTAAAAGTTATCAAACATCATTCGCTCTGATTGTGGTTTTTGTATTGAACGCCGTTGCTCTTTTTATCTTTCCATTAGTGGGATACCAATTGGGGTTAAATCAAGAGGCATTCGGTAATTGGGCTGCCATAGCCATTCACGATACCAGTTCGGTGGTGGGAGCAGGAGCTATTTATGGAGATAAAGCCCTGCAAGTAGCTACAACAGTAAAACTAATCCGTGCCCTGTGGATAGTTCCGTTGTCGTTGATAATAGCTTTTGCGAACAAGTCGGGTGGCAAAAAATCAATCAATTTTCCGTGGTTTATTCTATTTTTCGTAGCAGCCATTATTTTTGCCTATCTATTTCCCGGAATGCAAAGCAGTTACGACCACTTCAATTGGCTTGGCAGACGCGGTATGGTAGTAGCACTTTTCCTTATAGGCTCAAACATAACCATTGCCGAAATCAAAAAATCAGGACCTCGCAGTTTCATACTCGGTATCGCACTGTGGATAATAATTTCAGTGGGTTCGCTGTTTTTCTTGACAAGGTAGGTTTCATATTTCGAAGTTTTCAAAATTAATGATATAATCATTTGTTGTTCAGCGTTATAAGAGCGCTGCTTTTTTGAACTGTTTTTATTTCTCAAATAAAATTCTTATATTTAGTCCATATTATATACACTATCTATTTTTTCTGTACAGACAGGGCATACCCTGTCTCTACTTTTAACCTTTAACTCAATCAAATATGAAAGCAAAAATTTTATCAATTTTTTTAATCTGTTTAGGATATTTTAATATGAATGCACAAGAAATTAAATTACCAGCCCCCGACAAGAGTGGCGGACAACCTTTGATGAAATCATTAAATGAACGAAAATCAACACGCTCGTTTTCAGAGAAAGACCTCTCTGATCAGCAATTATCTAATTTACTGTGGGCTGCCAACGGCTTCAATAGAGAAGACAAACGAACAGTCCCAACGGCTATGAACCGTCAAGAGTTAGAGCTTTACGTAATTTTAAAAAAAGGTATCTACTCATACAACGCTAAGGAGCATAAACTTACATTAGTAAAAGCAGGCGATTACAGAAAAAGCGCAGGAACACAAGATTATGTACACGATGCACCTGTTAACATCTTTATAGTAAGCGATACAGGAAAAGCAGCAAGTCAACAATACTCATACACAAACTGTGGGTATATTTCGCAAAACATATATCTCTATTGCGCTTCAGAGGGATTGGCAACGGTTGCCAGAGGAGCTTTCAAAAAGGATGAAGTTCACGAACTATTGCAATTGTCTAAATCTCAAGAGGTTCTATTGGCGCAAACCGTAGGTTTCGCAAAATAGTAACTGCGGATTTTTGATTTTTGAGGCTGTCTCAAAACAAAAGTCTCGTTTAACAAAAAGTGGTAAGGTGGCTCAGAAGTGTCCAAATGCAAGGCACTGAGATTGAGGGCGAAGGAGCGTACATGAGGTACGTGACTGAGCCCGAATATCGAAGTAACGCAGCAGTTGGGCACTTATGAGACACCGCCATCCTACATCCGAAATTACACTATAGTTTTTCTCTGTTTCCTTTGTCGTCAATCTTATACTCAATATCGTTTTCGATAAGCAGACCTTTTGTTAATCCACTATATTTCTGGTTTCCGTGTTTCACGTCAATGCGGATAACTTTTCCGTTGTAATCACAGGAAACGTCATCTACAATGGTATGTCCGACTACGATTTTTTCAACATTGTAGAAATCTAAAACTTTTTCGAGGTCAGCGATTGAAATTTTGTTATATTGCTTATAATCAGATACTAATCCGCGATACCAAAACAGTCCTTTCTGACCCATTAAAAAGTTAGCGATATCGCTGTTTTCAGGGTTGACTTTTTTGTCAATATTCGCTCTGACAATTTTATTGATACTATCGACAGAGATATTAAAATCCAATATTTCGGGATTTAATCCCGCGTGAACAAATGCCCTGTTTCCTATTATCTCCATTGCATTTTTGCTACGCAACCACTTTCCAAGCTCGGAGTTGACTGAAAATAACATCTTTCCGTTCTCGGTATCCGTCTCTTTTTGACCTAATTCGGTTGCTAATTTTTGGTATTTGCCTTGTGCGTATCGTAAATTGCCTTGAATGTTCATTATTTCGTGATTCCCCAAAATAAAATGGACTTTGCCGTTTGCAGAAACAGCCTCGTTTTCAAGCTTGTAGATTAGCCATAAAACAGGTATTACATTGTCTCCACGGTCAACAAAATCGCCTAAGAGGAGTAAATGACCATTGCCGAATATCCAATTAAAATTGTCATCAATCACTTTATTGGCTGATAGGAAACTTGTGAACCCATCAAAATTACCCTCAATATCTGAAATAGCAATCAGTTTTTCGGGAGCTTCGTAAATCCCTTTCGATAACTCAATATCAGTTTTTAAAGGAACTCGAAACGTATCTTTTTCTGAATTATTAACTCTTACCACAATTGTATCCTCGGAAAAAGGGCATACTACGATTTTATTATCATCGGTTACTGTTACAATCTTATTATCAAACAGATAAGGTCCGTCTATTCCGTTTAGTTTATGCTTCTCAAATTCAAATTTTCCTTTAGACTCGTCGTATCCCAAATAAAATTTCCCTGCACTGAAAGAACCGTTTGTAAAACGGACAAGAAGAACCATAATTATTGGCAATGAAAGAATTACTACTCCTGTGATTATTAATGTTTTTCGTAAACGTTTCATTTAAAGTTCAGAGATTGATATTCAAAAAGATTAAACTATAGCACTGCTTAACGCAATATGTTTAGAAATATTATTTCGACGTTTTTTGCAGTCTGCTTTTCAGAAACAGGGTAATCCAAGTTGCCAAGACAAACGGAAATGTAAGCTGTACAAAACCGAACTTAATCATCAACAGGCTAACGCCAAGGGAGAGCACTACCGAGAGCATAACCCAAATGCCATCTCTGACTTGATCTCCTGCAAAAACTATCGCACACAATACGGCGTTAAAACCGTAAAGTCCAAGGTTGATATCGTCTATAGGTGCGGAAAACTCGAAAGCAATAATAGCGGAGACAATTGCCCCTGCAAGTCCGTAGAGTGCCGCAATGGGCGAGCTGATAAATACAGCGACAAAAAAGAGCAATCCCGACACTAATTTGTTTTGAAAAATAACCTGCCCGAAGCTCTTGAAACCGTCTGACAGTGAGTCGCTTAAATGAGCAACAGTGGGTGCAGGTGTTGCCAATAAATCGCTGAAAAAGTTGTTGCTGATAAAGAGTATTATCCAAGTAACCAAAACAAACGGAAACGTGAATGCAGGGATTTTCCGTTTTATAAAAAAGTGCTGCAACATTGCCGCCAACGCCGAGCCTACAACCACAATAGCCCAAGCCCAAAGCGTAGGTTTTAAGAATAGCATTACCGCCACGCCGACCAATGCGGCACTAAATCCGTAAAGCCCCTTATTGATTTCCGTTTTGTCGTATTTAAGCAGATAAGCGGTAGCCGTTCCGCACACGGTTGCCAAAAGCGCAGCAAAGCCCATTGTTAGCGAGCCATAGAAAATACCGACAAGAAATAGCAAGCCTGTAATGCTGTTTTCTTGAAGCATTATCTGCCCGAGTCCTTTGAGTATCACGGAGATAACAGTTGCGGATTTGCTAAGCAGACTGTTTTTGGAGTTGAGTTTCTGGGTCATTTTTTAAGGAATGATTAATCTTGTTTAATTCTATTCCACTTTAGACAGTTAAAATAAAATGTTTCAATAAAAGGTCTGCTGTCTTTTGATAGCATATTAATCCAATCTTCGTATGAAAAAACTTTTATGAAACATTGCTTTGCTCTTTCAATTAAATCATTGTCAATGTGCAAATCAGATCGTTCAAAACGAAGCTTTATTTGCTTAATCATAAGGCTCTTTTCTGTTTGCACTTCGAACTTATATTGTTTAATCTTTTTATTAGGGGCAACTAAAGCAAAAAAGGTTTTACAAGTCTTGCTCACTACATTATTTGCAATGCAAGCTAAATTCCTACTTGCTTGATTGTAATTAGGAGCATTTGTAGTTCCTTTACTAAGATTGCTTCCCATTTTTGCTTCAATAATTCCAAATGTTGTGGCCGATTTTGATACATGAATTTCTCCACTAGACTTGTAATCAATTGAAAAGTCTCCTAACGCCATATCTGCATGAGTATGCCTTTCTTTGTTTTTTTCTACTTTTATAAATGGACTTGAAATAAGACCTTCTGAAGACCAATTTTTAATTTTTCCAAAATTAATAAAATCGTTAATGATTAATTTTTCTTTAATTGATTGATAAACTAATAATCGTATCATCCAACCCTCATTAAATATTACTGTTGGATTAACATTAGGTGTATAGTTTCTATCCTCTTTACCTATTGAGTCAAATATGTACTCAAAAAAATTTAGTGTTTCTTTCATTTTTGCTTTATTTGTAGTGATGCTTTGTTTTTTAATTTAAAAAAGAGTCAATTGTCGCACCTGTGGTTTCTGAATGTCGTAGTTAGAGATAAAAAGCTCATTGCCATTTTGGTCGGAACTGTCGGTAACATTACGCATGCCGTAGGTTAGGTTCCAAGGCGTTATGTTGGCAAACGAAAAAAGTTTTCTCACATACTCATCATCATCGTAAGTTATAAGCCATTTGTGAGAGCAATTTTTCATTACTCGAGCAAATCTCTCGTGGTCAAAACTTTTGTGAAGATTACCGTTTTTTCCGTACAGTGCCGACTTTGTAGCAGAATAATATGGCGGATCTAAAAATATAAAAACATTCTCTCCCGCTTCATTTACAACTTGCTCATAATCAAGGTTTGTGATTTTTGAGTCTCTTATAACTTTTGCAAATGGCTTGAGTCGTTGAATGCTACTTTCAGTAAAGCGTCCTGCGAACGCTTGTTTACTGTATCCGCCACTTAGACTTGTTCCTGAAAATGTAATTCGATTATAAACAAAAAATGCCGCGCCACGCTCCAAATCATCAAATTTGTCTAAGTTCGTGTTTAAGAATTTGTGCAACTCTTTACCATCGGCGAATTTTGACCTCCATTCATAAATTTTTTCTATTAACGAATCTATATCTTTTTGTGCTATCTCCCAAAACTTATAGAGTTCTAAATAGATGTCGTTTACCCAAAACTTTTTGTTTGGAAACCGTTGTTTTGCATATATAAACACAGAGCCACCACCCAAAAACGGCTCGCGAAACTCATCAAAGTTTGGTATGAGTTTGGCAATAGTTTTAACGGCTCGGCTTTTGCCACCGGGGTAGCGTAGTGGTGATTTTATCATTTTGAATACTGCAATTTTACGATGAACTTGTTTTTGGAAGCTTCGGTCATTAGCTTATCAATCAGTTCCTTTTGTACAGATGAGAAATTATTGTTATTAAGAAAATCTTTCAACTCTTGTTTGTTATTTAGTGAACTAACACAACCCTTTAGTAGCGAAGATGTTAAAAGTAAAACAGGGCGACTTTTGATTTTATTGCCGTTGACTTTAACATCGGTTAAGTTGCTATACAAGATCAGTTTCAACAGTCCGTCTTTTATATCTCCTTTACTTGGAAGGATGCTGTTTTTACTATGTTTACCCTCAATTAAATAGATGGTATCTTTATCAAAATCAACTTCATCAACCGTAAAAAAATATTGACCACCTAAATAATTGGTAATTGTTATTTTTGCTTTTGAGAGTGTTGACAAACTTTCTTTTGGTTGCTTAGTTACAAATTCTCTGGCTTGTGCTTGTTTCGCCTTTTCTCTAGAAAAATTCATAAACAAAGAGACATCTGTTCCAATTCTTTCCTTAAATTTATCTATGCCAGAAATGTTATGTAAAGTTACATTGGTTGTCTTTTCAATCTTCAAATAAGCTGATTTAGCTTTATCAACTATTTTATGAAAATTGGTGTTTAGCTCATTTAAGTTCCAGTGCAAGGCTGAGCTATGATATTGTTCTATCTCCTTGATTTTAGTGAGAATATAAGTGTTGTTAAATTGCTGATTAGTAATCTTTTGTTTGTTTCTTGGGTTAATTTCAGCCTTGTCGTAATATGCAAAAATCACAAAAACATCGAGCAGTGACATTAACGAAACAGTGTCCCACTGTATAAAATCGCGGTCGCCTTGCGCTCCTTCGTCTTTGATAATAGGTATAACCGTAATTTTTTTGGCTATTACTAACGAGTTGTACACTCTTTCAAATGGGTAAGAGCGCGTGCGTTTGGGTGATACCCATTTTGAGATGGCAAATGTATTTTTCTTGCTCGTAAGTAAGCAAGTTGCGGGCATTTCGTTTATGTTAAACTGCTTTATATCAATTTGTTTCAACTCTTCAGTTAACACAACTTTATATTTTACGCCCGTAATGTTTCCACTTATATCCATTTCTGATATCTTTTTTCAATACGCATGACAATTATCTGAGCAGACTATTTTTTTAGTCTAAACATTTTCTTATTAACCTTTATATCACCCTGTTTTACCGTTGGAAGTTGAATTTTGTACTTAACAGCAATAAATCTGATTAGTATTACTGTAAATGCAGCAATAAGGTTTATTAAAGCGCGTTCCACTTCGAGCCAGTAACACAATGCAAAAACGAGACCTCCGACAATACAAGCCATTGCGTATATATCTCTACGCAATATAAGAGGTACTTCGTTAATTAAAACATCTCTGATTAAACCTCCAACCGAGCCTGTAATCATACCCATAATAATGGCAACCCAAAATGGGTAACCTGCTGCTAAGGTTTTTTCTATTCCAACCACCGTAAATAGTCCGAGACCGATGGTATCAAACAAAAACAGGGCTTTATTTAATCTGAAAATAAATCTCTTAAGAGAAACAAATGAGAGCAGAGCTACCGCCGTAACGATTAAATATGAGCTATTTAACATCCAAAATGGAGTTACACCTAACAACAGGTCGCGAGTGGTTCCACCGCCAATTGCAGTAACTAATCCCACAACATAGGCTCCAAACCAATCGAATTTTTTTTCGCCCGCCAGCCGAATTCCACTTAAAGCAAATGCAAATGTACCTGCGTGGTCTAACAGTAAGACATAATTCGCTTTAATATAATCTATTAGCGATATTCCAATTAGCATTTCAAACATACACCTGTGAATTTATTATCAACTTTGCAAAAATAGGAAAAAGAGAGCAAGTTTTAACAATTGTCATTTTATAAAATCCAACTCAGTACATGACAAAAAATATTAATAGCGAAATAGAATTTGGCTGTTAGCTTTTAGCTGTTAGCCGTTGGCTATTGGCTATGTGTATTATCAATAGAGCGTGTTTTTGATTGTAGGCTATGCCTCATAAGATTTGGGCTAAAGCCCAAATGTACGCGTTTTATCTAATCCACGACTTAAAAGTCGTGGCTATTGATACAACAATTATCCCATTAATTGCCAACGGCTAATAGCCAATAGCCAATGGCTTTTACGCTTTACAAACTTTATTAATAGCCAACCTCGGTCTTCCAACTTCCAACTAATTTGTACCCCATTATTTATTATTTTTTTGTCATGTACTTACAAAATCCAATATTTTATTGCATAGAGGGTTTGGAATTAAGTCACAATGTTTCAGCAACTTTGTCTCCTCTGAGAATTTCTAAAGTATCAGAATCAAATACTGGTGCAGTGATTTGTGATTGTGAAAGCTTCCTAATCTCATTCTCTCTGAGAGAGGAGACTGACAAGAATGAACCAACATTGCGATTAAGTTCGAAACTGGGTTTTGCAAAGTGGGTTGTTACATAGCTAAGAATGTTAAAACAGTCAAAATATAACAGACCCGACGAGAGGTATTTTTTGAGACCTTTTGAGGTTTTTTTCAAATCGAGCTTGGCACTTTGCAAATAGTGCTTATAGACTTTTTCAATAGGAAAAAAATCTGATGGATTAGTAACTTCTGATGCTTTAGCCATTGCCTCTAAATCTGCAACTGAGGCGAGACGGTCATGGTCAAAAACTTTGTTTAGAAATTCATAAGGCGAAATTGGTCTGAATGACTGTATTTCAGCAATTGCAGGCATTGCATTGAATGATTTCTTATAATCTGAGTGTGAAACAGTGGCTCCGTTCATGCAAGCTAATCTAAGAAGACCTACATTGAGAATTAGACCGCCTTGTAAGGGACGTTCAACATTGGCTTTGTAGCGCCAGTGGTCTATGCCGAGAATTTGAAACTCCTCAGTATCAATCCTTGACAAGATGTCGGTAGCTTGTTGTAGTTGCTCGTCTGTTACAAATTTCTTCTTGGGATGGACGATAGCTTCGACGTTAGTTTCGTCGTCGCTTAAAACTGCAGTAATTGATGGAAGAGTTCTTAAAACAGGCTCTAAAAACGTGACAGGGGAACGTTCCTGGAAATTGTAAAGTGTAGTACTTGGTACTTTGTAATGGTTAGAAAGGTCTGACAGAGCTTGGGCGGAAACTTGGTGGTCATCTAAGAATACATTCAGTTTGTCATCTTTACGGACAACCTTGAATTTGTCTGAGCTAAATGTTTTTACTTTCATGATTTGTAATATATTAAATTGAACTTATTTTGAATATATTACAAAGATAGAGGCGTGCTATGCCAAAGGCTTGCACACAGAATGCAAATTTTTAATTAAAAAAAGCAGGGCTGATTTTCAATCAATCCTGCTTAAAATTAGCGAGTTATCTTGTTTAGGATTTTTATTCAGTTTTATTACAATCTTTAAAATCAATTTTCTTCTCTTCAATTTCACTAAGAATAAGCTCTATTTTGACATTCTACAGGATTTTTTAAAACTTGGGTATTTTTCCAAAAATTCTTTTAAAGCATTCATCATATTGGTGTACATGCTTTTACCGTCAGACGCCCTTGTTGTTGGGTGATAAGAGTTAATTACTAACTTATTTGTTGTCTCGCAATAATACATCCACTCATTTATTTTTTTGATTCCTTTATATATCTCTTTTTTAACAAGATTGAATATTGGATTACCACTATTCTCTGTCCAAGCACCACATATTATAATATCTGGATCCAGAATCTCAATCTCCTTAATTATGTATTTTTTATCTCTTTCAATATAATTGGTTAAAGTTTGGTATGAAACGGAGCTTCCCCCTGCTTCTTTTTTGCAATTTACGTATGCTATAGGGGTGTTGTCAAAAAGTTGCGTGGATTCAGAGACTGAAAATGTATATTTAGGGATCTCACCGGTTTCAATAGTGTTTAAAATTCCATACAACCAATATGACATATTTCTATAAGTACGAGAGCTTGTATCCGTAAAGATTCTACCTCTAATATCTTCGTCATCATCGGGTCTATCTTCACCCACATTAACATCTTTCAGTAAAAACATAATACGTTTTGGAGCATTGTCCCACATTTCGTTTTCTTCGCCCGGATTACGCCAATATGGATTAATTATTTCTCCTCTGTACATTAATCCATCGTAGAAAAAATGTTTAAATGCAAAAGCGTTCTTCCATTTCTTAAAAAGACAATCTAGTTTTTTGTTGTAATTTATCATAATGATAATAGTTTAATTTTTTGTGCTTATTATATTCGGTTTTCAACTTCCCCGTATATTTTGTTTATTTATCAAAGATACCAAACTGTTTTATTATTTCGAAATTTATTTATTTTCAATTCTTTTAAAATCACTACGATAACGAATATTTATCTCCTTCTGCAAGCCACAAATTTCCAATATATCATACAAGCTTAAGCAACTTTTACGGTAAAGTAGAAAAAACGGATAACCAATATGACAAATTCTTGCCTCGTCAAATATTTTGACAGCTTTTTGCGTGTTGTAGGATAAAATTTTGTCGGCATAATTTCTTTCAAAATTGAAAA
>Ga0208694_1006033_pt1 | contig 10036 bp, 8 predicted proteins | sample AD_UKC078_MetaG_FD_184442 | JGI IMG/M metagenome (GOLD analysis project Ga0208694, IMG submission 184442) | Active sludge microbial communities of municipal wastewater-treating anaerobic digesters from USA - AD_UKC078_MetaG (SPAdes) (version 2) | ecosystem: Engineered > Bioreactor > Anaerobic >...
GACGATGAGTATGCAACCATTGCTCCACAAGCATTAGAGTTATTGGATAAAAAAACCATTTTGGTGGTTGCAGGTTTTCCAAAAGATAGCGTTGAGGAGTTGAAATCGAAAGGTATTAATAACTTCATTCATGTACGCTCGAACGTACTTGAATCGCTTACAGGTTTCCAAAAGGAACTTGGAATTTTAAAATAACAAACTCTTAAAACTATAGTTATGAGACCAAAATTCACCGATATAGATTTTTCAAAAATAAAAGCCGAAAACCCAACAGGCAGAGCTTGGGAAGAGGCTCAACAGATTGCAAAAGACTGGATTACAGCCGAAAAGATTGCTGTAAAATCAGTATATAGCAAAGATGATTTAAAAGGCATGGAACATTTGAGCTACGCAGCAGGTATCCCTCCTTTTCTACGCGGACCATATTCTGCTATGTATGCCATGCGACCATGGACAATTCGCCAGTATGCAGGCTTCTCGACCGCCGAAGAGTCAAACGCATTCTATCGCCGCAACTTGGCATCGGGTCAAAAAGGACTTTCTGTTGCATTCGACCTTGCTACACACCGCGGCTACGACTCTGACCACCCAAGAGTTGTCGGAGATGTCGGTAAAGCAGGCGTTGCAATAGACTCAATCCTGGATATGAAGATTCTGTTCGACCAAATTCCATTGAATAAAATGTCTGTTTCAATGACCATGAACGGAGCTGTCTTGCCGATTATGGCGTTCTATATCGTCACAGCATTGGAACAAGGAGCAAAATTGGAAGAACTTGCAGGAACAATTCAAAACGATATTTTGAAGGAGTTCATGGTTCGTAATACTTACATTTACCCACCAGAATTCTCAATGCGCATCATCGCCGATATTTTCGAATATACAGCCAAGAATATGCCCAAGTTCAACAGTATCTCAATATCGGGATACCACATGCAAGAAGCCGGCGCAACCGCCGATATCGAAATGGCATACACCTTAGCAGACGGATTGGACTATCTACGCACAGGACTGAAAACAGGTATGTCTGTTGACCAATTTGCGCCACGTCTTTCGTTCTTCTGGGCTATAGGAATGAACCACTTCATGGAGATTGCAAAAATGCGCGCTGCACGTATGTTATGGGCAAAGATTGTGAAGATATTTGATCCACAAAACGTGAAATCAATGGCATTGCGTACACACTCGCAAACATCAGGTTGGTCATTGACCGAACAAGACCCGTTTAATAATATCACTCGTACTTGTATCGAAGCAATGGCAGCAGCTTTGGGACATACACAATCACTCCACACCAACGCATTGGACGAGGCTATTGCACTGCCAACCGACTTTAGCGCGCGTATTGCAAGAAACACTCAAATATATATACAAGACGAAACCCAAATTTGTCGCGTAGTTGACCCATGGGCTGGTTCGTATTATGTTGAGTCTCTTACAAAAGAGTTGGTTGACCGTGGCTGGGCTCTTATCGAGGAGATCGAGAGCATGGGCGGTATGGCAAAAGCGATTGAGACGGGAATACCCAAAATGCGTATCGAAGAAGCTGCAGCACGCAAACAGGCTCGTATCGACAGTGAAAAAGATACTATCGTGGGAGTAAACAAATATCGTTTAGAAAAAGAAGATCCAATCGATATTCTCGAGATAGATAACACTATGGTACGACTTGCACAAATAAATAGATTAAAAGAGTTACGTAAAAATAGAAACGAGCAAGAGGTTCAAGCCGCCTTAAACGCTATAACAAAATGTGTTGAAACGGGCGAAGGCAACTTGTTAGAGTTGTCGGTTATTGCTGCACAAAAACGTGCTTCGCTTGGCGAGATTTCTGACGCTTGTGAAAAAATTGTAGGGAGATATAAAGCTGTGATACGTTCAATTTCAGGAGTTTATGCATCGGAATCGAAAGAAGATGACGAATATGCACGCGCAAAGGCATTGTGCGAAGAGTTTGCTAAGAAAGAGGGTCGTCAACCACGTATAATGGTTGCTAAGCTCGGACAAGATGGTCACGACCGCGGCGCCAAAGTTGTAGCAACGGGCTACGCCGACATCGGTTTTGACGTTGATATAGGACCTCTATTCCAAACACCCGAAGAAGCCGCTAAAGATGCAGTCGATAATGATGTTCACGTTATTGGAGTATCATCGTTAGCCGCAGGTCATAAAACCTTGGTTCCGGCTGTTGTGAATGAGCTAAAACGCCTTGGACGTGAGGATATAATGGTAATTGTAGGCGGAGTTATTCCACATCAAGACTATGAAGACCTTTACAAAGCAGGCGCTATGGCTGTATTTGGTCCGGGAACACGTATCTCCGATGCAGCTATAAAAATTCTTGAGCTTTTGATGGCGGAATAGTAAGTTAAACTCAAACCTTAATGAAATCAGGTACAAGGAGCAAGGTACAAGGTGCAAGTGGAATTGTCCTACGGACAATTTAACTTTTACCTTTCTCCTTTTACCTTGCACCTTTCACTAATCTATTACCTAAAGAATTAGGGTTTGCGATTAATGTGTCATTGTTATTCAACTGATTATGCTTTACTTTATCAAAACTTTTGATTTTTAAAAGTTTTGATAAAGTAATTTTATGCGGATAAAATACAATTTTTAAAATTTGGGCTAAAGCCCATAAACTAAAAGCACCTATCAAACTCATGACTTAAAAGTTGCGACAATTGACTGATAATCATCCTAATAATTGTTAATTGCTAATTGCACATTGTTCATTGAAGAAAGTAGCCATTCAACAATATTCACATGTTCAATCCCCTCAATATCAGCAGTTATCAGGTCAGTTGAGATAATATATTTTGGATAATTATCGTTAATTACTTTCAGCGGTCTAATTTCGCGTTCTGCCGTTTTTGGGTCAGACATTGACCATGTCACTTGATAATATTCGACACTGTTAAACTCGTTTTTTACAATAAAATCTACCTCGTAAGTACCAACTTTACCAATCCAAATTTGATAACCTCGTCTGTTTAGTTCCAAATAGACAACATTTTCTAAAATATGTCCAAGGTCTTGATATTGAAATTTTCCTAATTTCAAATTTCTAAAACCGATATCCACCAAATAATATTTTTCTTGTGTGGCGAGTTGCTGTTTCCCTTTTATATCAAAGCGATTTACTTGATAAAAAACGTAGGAATTTACTAAATACTCAATATAGGTTTCTACCGTATTATGGTGAATATTCTGAAAATCCTGTTTCATTGCTCGCGAAATGCTGTTGGGAGAAACAGCGCTTCCTATTGCACCCAATAGAAACTTTGAAAGGTTATCAAAACTCCTCATATTCTGAATGTTATATCGTTGTCGGATATCCTTTTCTACAATTGTATTGTAAACATCTTGAATATAGCGGTTTTGAATATCAGCGCCTCGATTTCGTAGCAGAACTCCCTGTGGCAAAGAGGTTTCGTAAAGATAGTCATTAAACGGAGTATTTAGATACTTCGACTACGCTCAGCACAACGCTCCACTCGGTTAGCGAGTTAAACTACTTCTTACATGTTTTCTAAACACCTTATTTCCAAAGATATATAAATAATTTTAAATTTTTGCCATGTACTTAGCTTTTTGAGGAACAAAATAAAAAATTACTTTACACACTCCTTTTAGGACAATACCGAAAATGTGAGGAAACAGATTCAGTAGTTGGATTAAAAGGATGTCGTTAATTTGTGGTTAAAATAGAAACATTTACATTTTTGTATTCCCCTGAAGTTTTGTTTCTTGGCCAGAAATAAACTTTTGCATCCGTTTTGTCAATGCGCGAGAAAAAAGGCTTGTAATAGGTATGAGTAAATTCATGATGGGTAAATTCATTTTCGTTGACTTTCGACATATGAAAGGTTTTCCATAATAAAGTATTAGATAAGTCATATACAACAATAGGAATTTCTCCTTCGTTATGTTTGTAATCGAACGATATTTTTATAGTGACACTGTTAGGATTGTTTGTAAAAGTATGTTTAGCCAAATTTTTATATGTGTCTTCGAATGTTATAATGTTTCCAGATGTTATATGCGAAGGTGTTATTTCTTGTGCTTGTTGATGAAATTTAACTGTTTGTGTAACATAAAAAACAATATATAGAGAAAAAATTATTAATATTGCTTGGATAGTGCGTTCTGCATGTTTTAAAAAGAGAGATTGTTTAGGCGAAGGAATTTTGTTAAAAAGGAAGCTAATACCCGAATGTACGGGTTTTACAGCTATGGCCAATATAATTGCAAGAACGAAAAAGAAAATTGCAAAAGCAAGATGCTCAATAGCTCCAAAATCATATTTCCCACACATTTTAATTATAGGATCACGTACAATTGAATTAATAACAAACAGTATCATGGAAATATTACCGAGAAACAAAAAAAATGTTTGCAGGGGTCTAGGTCTTTTAGCAACCAAGCGCTTTATTTTTGGATAACAAAAGATAAAAATAAGACAAACGCAGAGAAACGTTAATGGGAAAAAGCTTTGGAAAAAGTTTCCAAGACTAAAAACGATAATTGCTAATACCAAAAAAACGGGCGAAAGATGTTTGTCTTTGTTGTGGGCAAACCAAATACCAAAACAAAATTCGGCTAAATGTCCGGGAGAATTAGCTAAAAGGTATAGATAATTTCGGTACATACCAAATTCGTATTGAGAAATGTAAATCCATATATACGAAAGCAAACAGATTGTAAGAAAACCTTTGGTGTTGAATTTTCTTATACAATAATTGAGAAAAGGGAATAGTAAATAAAGTTGAAAAATCAGCCCAAAAAACCACCATGGACCAACTACATTTAAACTTTCATATGGAATAATAGTGTGAATAAACAGATATTTATATCCAATAGCTTTCCATGTTCCAATTGAAAGAAATTTGTTGTAAACAACTAATGTGACTAAAAAGAGAACAAGCGTACCGACTATTAGAAGCGGATATAGTTTTTTTAATCGCTCTATTATAAAAGTAAGCCAAGAACGATTACGATTGATGAAAGAAACAGCAAGTCCGTAGCCACTGATAAATATAAAAAGTTGAACCCCAAAATGTCCGAAGTAACTAAAAAGAATATTGATTATTTCTCCTGTATCACCTTTAAGAGTATTGAAAAGATTATATACGTACGAAGGGTTGAATACAAATTCATTTTCACCAGTAAAGGGAGGAAGGTGGTGAAAAAAATTATGAAAAATTATTCCAAAAATAGCCAACCCTTTAATTAAAGTAGTGTCGTTTTTGGATAAGGAATAAACTTTCATTTGTTTTCGATATTTATTTGTAAAGATAACACGTTTCTTAAAAACAGCTACAGCAAACAATCATTTACCACAGAATTTATATGTCGCCGAGATAAATAAATTTGTCTGCGAACGTACGCATTTTTTTGTAATTATTGCAAACATTTTTGTTTTTATTTTAAGCGCCTACTACTTTGGCTTGGAGTTTGAGTAAAGAGACACCAATACGAAATCGTTAATTACAAATTGCTTTTTTTACAAAGAATGAATTCAAATTACTGGCAAATCTTATATTTATATTTCTAAATATGTATCTTTACATTCACAACCATAAAAGAGGTACAAGGCACAAGGCCTTGCACTGAGCGAAGCCGAAGTGAGAAAGGTAAAAGTACTTTTGACTTTTTGTACAGATGCAATGCATTGTATCACTACATTACTGATAGACAGCTCATGCGCTGTCTCTACTTTATAAACTTTTAACTTTTAACTTTTAACTCAGTAGCTAATTGAATATAAACCCATTAATAAATAATAAACAGATGAAAAGTATTAAAGGAACTCAAACAGAAAAGAATCTAATGAAATCGTTTGCCGGAGAATCTCAGGCAAGAATGCGTTACACCTATTTTGCAAAAGAGGCTGATAAAGAAGGCTTTAAACAAATTGCAGCTATCTTTATGGAAACCGCCGAGCAAGAAAAAGAACACGCAAAACGCATGTTTAAATATTTAGAAGGCGGAATGCTTGAAATCACTTCAACCTTCCCCGCAGGAGTTATCGGAACAACAGCCGAAAACTTAAAAGCTGCTGCTGAGGGGGAAAACGAAGAGTGGACAGAGCTATATCCCCACTTCGCCGATGTTGCCGAAGAAGAGGGATTTAAAGAGATAGCCACAATGTACCGAATGATTGCGAAAGCCGAAGCAATCCACGAAGAACGCTACTTAAAACTATTGCAACGTGTGAAAGACGGAACCGTATTCTCACGCGACGAAGAGATTGAGTGGCAATGCAGCAACTGCGGATATGTTCACAAAGGCAAAAAAGCACTTCAAACTTGCCCCGCATGCCTACACTCACAAGCATATTTCGAGCCTAAAAACGACAAATACTATTAGTTGAAAGGTAAAAGTTCGTAAAGTTAAAAGTATTTGCACGGTCGCTGAGTTCATCGAAGCGACCGTTTGCTTTTATACTATACAGGGTAAAAGTTTCAGTGCCATAAAAGGCATTGCTATTGATATCAAATGATATTCAATTAATTACCCCTTCTGCTTGACCGTACACAACACGTACTTTCTACTTTTACCTTTTAACTTTTACCTACTTTGCTTTCTCTTGTGCTTCATTTTGGCATACCATTGTTGTATATTTGCAATATCATAAATTAAAACAACAAAATTATGTCAAGTAAAAAAAGCAATAAAGCCGCCTCGCTATTTAACCGTTATGTCTGGTTAGTAAAAACTATCCAACGGGCAGGAAAAATCACATTTGAAGAGATTAACGATGAGTGGACACGCTCAAGCCTCAACGAATTTGGAGATGATATGCCACTGCGCACTTTTCATAATCATAGAGCTGCTATTGAGGAGATGTTCGATATCATTATAGAGTGCGACAGGCGAAACGGTTATGTCTATTACATAGAAAATGCAGATGACGTAAAAACGGGTAATGTGCGCTCATGGATGTTAAATGCGTTCTCAGTAGGCAGTTTGCTTAACGAAAGCAAAGGTATTCAGGATAGAATATTGTTTGAAAATATTCCATCGGGGCACCAGTATCTCACAACGTTTCTCGAATCTATTAAAGATAATTTAACGGTTGAGATGACCTATCAAAGTTTTGGAAGAAGCGAACCAAACACTTATGAGATAGAGCCTTACTGTCTAAAAGTTTTTAGACAACGGTGGTATGTTTTGGCTCGAAGTCCATATTACAACCAACTACGGATTTACTCTCTCGACAGAATACAGCAACTGAAGATTACAAATTCAAGATTTGATTATCCCACCGATTTTTCCCCCGAGGGTTATTTTTACTATAGTTTTGGAATTATTGCCAGTTCTGATGAAGAACCCGAAACCGTAGAAGTGAAAGTATATAACAATCAGCGGAAATATTTCGAAACACTCCCATTGCACCATTCACAAACGTTGATTGAGGGAAACAGCGAATACGCAATGTTTCAATATACCATTTGCCCAACATACGATTTCGTTCAAGAGCTGTTTATGCACGCCGAAAACGTAGAGGTAATAAAACCCGAATGGCTAAGAGAAGAATTTGCAAATAAAGTGCAACAGATGAGTAAAATGTATAATCGTAAAATCTGATATTGTGTCAAAAGAGTATCCAAATATAATTGTTCCTAAAGAAGTTAGAGGATATTGCGGAATTGGCGTAGAGGCAATTTGTAGCAGACGAAATCTCGGCACCTTGTGGCGTTCTGCTCAGATATTGAAAGCCGATTTTATTTTCTTGATAAATATTAGATACGATACAATGAGAACAGATACAATGAAATCGTGGAAACATATCCCGTTGTTTGAGTTTTCCGATTTTGACCACTTCTACGATGCTTTACCAAAAGCCTCCTCGCTTGTCGGTGTAGAGTTAGATAAGCGAAGCGTTCCGTTGATGTCTTATAAACATCCACAAAGAGCGGTTTATCTGTTGGGTGCCGAAGATAAAGGACTTTCAGATAAAGCACTATCAAAATGCGATGAAATTATTCAAATCCCCGGCGAGTTTTCGCTAAATGTTTCGGTAGCTGGCACAATAGTTCTGTATGATAGGCTTACGAAAAATGGGGCATTATAATGTATTGATATTTAACAAATAACAAATAAAATCTAACAACAATATAACAAAAGAGTAGGTTATGAAAAAGATTGCCATGTTTACAATGGGTACAAGGGGTGATATTCAGCCATATATATTTTTATCCAAAGAACTTATTCTAAACGGATATGATGTAACACTCGGCTCACACCCCTGTTGGAGAAACTTAGTAGAGGATTCCGATATTCGCTTTGAGCCGATTGGTCCGGATATCAACATAGAAAAAGAGGCAGCAATTATTAGGGGGAAAAATTCAAATCCTGCATTAAGTATGCTTAGGATGATGAGTTTTGTTTTTAAAATTATTCAAAAATCAACACACGAGATTTTTGAAATATGTAAGGGCAAAGATTTAATTATTGTAAGTCATAGTCAAATGGGTGCAACAGAGGCTGAAGCGTTGGGAATTCCTACGGTTAACGTGACATTACAGAAAGAGATGATTGCTGAAAAACTTAAGCCTCAGACCTTTTGGAACAAATTGATTGGTAATATAATAGGAAAACAGGTTGCAAAACCATATAACAAAATTAGGAAAGTATATGGATTAAAACCGATTAAATCTTCTGACGAGATTATTTCTCGTAAGTTAAATTTAATACCAATTAGTAAACATGTATTAGAGAGAAATCCATATTGGGAAGAGCAGCATATTTTGACCGGTTATTGGTATGATAAAGAGGAAAATTATATACCTGACGAAAAGTTGGCTAATTTTCTTGCAAGTGGAGAAAAACCAATAGTTCTTTCTCTCGGAGCAATGTCATTCGAAGAAAAATCTGAAAAAGAAAAATTGGATATGTTTGTAAGTGCTTTTAGCAAATCGGGGTATCGAGCTATTATCCAAGGATTTCAGAAGACACTTCAGAATTATGAACTGCCAAAAACAATGATTTCATGCGGTAGTATCCCGCATAGCTTTCTTTTTAAGCAATGTTTATTTGCTATTCATCACTGTGGATTTGGAACTTCAGCAGCCACAATGATTTATGGTATTCCATCTATTCCGGTACCACATGTTTTAGATCAAATGGGATTTGCAATGCAACTGTACAATATTAATGTTGCAACAAAGCCTCTAAAGTCTAAGAACTTGAGTGAAAATTCAATATACGAAGCAATATTAGATATGAAAAGCACCTACGAGGAAAAGAAAAAAAACGCAGAGTTACTTTCCGCTAAAATCAAAGAGGAAAGGGGTTTAGAGGAAGCTGTGAGATTAATTGAGAAAGTGATGAATGTATAAATTACGTTTTGTCACCGGCATCGCCTTGGGCTGTGGCGTAGCAAGACAAAGAAAACGGAGAAAAACGAAAATATATAATTTGTATCAACCATGAGAAACATAGAAGAATTACAACAAGATTATCAGAAATATTTGACGTATCTACACTGTGGCAGATACGGTTTTGCTTACGATAAATTAGACCAACACTCTGTAGAAGAGTTGGAAACAATGGCAAATTTTGGCTGGAGCGACGATATTAGCGAAGAGCTGTACGAAATTTTTATGTTACGCCGAAAAAGGAAGCTTAATCAACAGTTTGTTTTCAATCAGGAAACTATACAAGAAATTGTTGAACTTGATAAAAAACTCACAAACTATTGTCGTGAACTAAAAAAGGAAACCGAAGAGCTGTATAACCAAATGCAAGAACAGAATAGATATTACTTCACTATCAACGGAGAAGTAGTGGTGCAGGGCTGTAGCCCATTTATTGATTGTGCTCTTACATCTATAAATGAAAATTTGTTGTCGTTTAGTATCTCCTCTCTCGACGGAATAGAGCAGTTAAACCTAATTTCTATTTTCAATTTTGAAAGAAATTATGCCGACAAAATTTTATCCTACAACACGCAAAAAGCTGTCAAAATATTTGACGAGGCAAGAATTTGTCATATTGGTTATCCGTTTTTTCTACTTTACCGTAAAAG
>Ga0208694_1006037_pt1 | contig 10032 bp, 7 predicted proteins | sample AD_UKC078_MetaG_FD_184442 | JGI IMG/M metagenome (GOLD analysis project Ga0208694, IMG submission 184442) | Active sludge microbial communities of municipal wastewater-treating anaerobic digesters from USA - AD_UKC078_MetaG (SPAdes) (version 2) | ecosystem: Engineered > Bioreactor > Anaerobic >...
ATTTATATCCGCAAGCGGGGGCAAACCCACGCGCGATAGAGCGCAGCTAAAGCTGCGCACTACATATTCGGATTTAAAGCCATCCCCGCAAAACCCGCAATACGGGATCCGCGATGCAAGGCGCCGCTAAAAAATCTGCACGACGATCAAACCTGATCATGTGGCGCGGCATCATCAGACCATTCATTATAAAATCATTGACTTGCCTGCTGAATTTTCTTATACCTGAATTGCTTTAATTTTCTACACCCATGGAGGTTGCTTCATGAACGGCACAGGTCGCCCGCTCCGGTTGTTTGTTTCTCCGATCCTTTTTCTCGGTTTAACGATCCTCCTTTCCGCCGCCCTTTCGGGATGCGGCGACAAAAGCGAAAAAGAGCATGCCCGGCCTGCCATTCCCGTCACGGTCATGACGGTCACGCCCCGGGATGTCCCCATCGACATTGAATTTGTCGGCACAACGGAAAGCTCCCATCAGGTGGAAATCCGCGCCCGCGTCGAAGGCTTTCTGGAAAAGAAAACCTATGAGGAAGGCGGACGCGTCCGGTCCGGTCAAACGCTGTTCCAGATCGACCGCCGGCCGTTCGAAGCTTCTCTCCAGCAGGCCCGTGGCGCGCTGGCCCAGCAGGAAGCCAAGCTGGTCAACGCCGAAGCCACGCTGAAAAGAGTCCGTCCCCTCGCGGAGAAAAACGCCGTCAGCCAGAAAGACCTGGATGACGCCGTCAGCGCGGAAAAGAGCGCCCGCGCCGCCGTCTTTTCCGCCCAGGGAAACGTCCAGGACGCGGAGCTGAAACTGAGCTACACCACGATCACGTCCCCCATCGACGGATTGGCCGGACGGGCAAAGCAGCAGGAGGGAAGCTACATCTCCGTGGGACAGAGCAGCCTCCTGACGTATGTGGCCAAAATCGACCCCATCTGGGTGGATTTCAGCATCTCGGAAAACGAAAACCTCAAGCTAATGGACAACCTGGCCAAAGGTCTTTTTAAAATGCCCAAGGGCTACGATTTCGAGGTGGAGGTCCATATGGCCGACGGCTCCGTCTTTCCCCACCGAGGCCGCCTCAATTTCGCCGATCCTTCCTACAATTCCGAAACCGGGACCTATGAGGTCCGGGCGGAAATTCCCAACCCCATCAACTCCCCGAAGGTGATCCGGCCCGGACAGTTCGTCCGCGTGCATCTGCTGGGAGGCATCCGCCCCGACGGCATCCTGATTCCCAGAACGGCCGTCAGCCAGGGCGCGCAGGGATTTTTTGTCTGGATCGCGGGAAAGGACAGCCGGGCGGAATTCCGTGCCGTGGCAGTCGGAGACTGGCAGGGAAACGATATCTTCATCAACAGCGGTCTTCAGGCCGGTGATCGCGTCATTCTGGACAATCTCCTCAAAATGTCACCCGGGGCGCCTGTTGCCGTCAGTCCGGCACCGGCCGCCGGAAGCGCCGTCCCCGCGGGAGCAAAGAAGTCACCGGCGCCGCCGGCAAAGAAATAGGAGGCTTACCCATGATCTCCCGTTTCTTCATCGACCGCCCCGTTTTTGCCTCCGTCATCTCCATCGTAATCGTCATCGCGGGGCTGGTGGCCATGAATAACCTGCCCATTGCCCAGTACCCGGACATCACGCCCCCGGTCGTCACCGTTTCGGCAACCTATCCGGGCGCCAGCGCCGACGTCATTTCCCAGAACATCGCCGCCCCCATCGAACTGCAGGTCAACGGCGCGGACAACATGATCTACATGACCTCCACCAGCTCCAGCGCTGGCATGATGAGCCTCAATGTTTATTTCAACATCGGCACCAACCCCTCGCTGGCCCAGGTGGACGTCCAGAACCGCGTCAACCAGGCCCTGCCCCAGCTCCCGCAGGCGGTGACACAGCAGGGCGTCATTGTCAGCAAAAAATCCAGCAGCTTTTTAATGGTCATCGGCATTTACTCCCCCAACGACCGCTACGACGAAAATTACGTCGCCAATTACGCCAATCTGTACATTCTCGACGCCATCAAGCGCATCCCCGGCGCCAGCGAAGCGTCGATCATGGGCAGTCCCGACTACGCCATGCGCATCTGGCTGAAGCCGGACCGGCTCATCCAGTTGGGCATCACGGCCTCGGACGTGGCCAATGCCGTCCGAAACCAGAACCAGCAGTTTGCCGTGGGCAAAATCGGCCAGTCGCCGACCAGAGGGCGCGTGGAACAGACTTTTTCCGTGACCACCAGGGGGAGGCTCGTCGATCCGGCGGAGTTTGAAAATATCATTCTCCGGACCGACGCCCAGGGCGCCGCCATCGTTCGTCTCAAGGATGTCGGCCGGGCCGAACTGGGCAAGCAGGACTACAGCGTTCGCTGCCGCATGAATGGAAAGGACACGACGATCATCGCCGTTTATCAGCAGGCCGGCGCCAACGCCCTGGAAGTTTCCGAGCAGGTGGAAAAAACCCTGAAGACGTTGAAGACAGGTTTCCCCGACGGCATTGATTATAAAATCGCCATGGATACGACCAAATTTGTCCGGGCTTCCATCAAGGAAGTCGTCAAGACTTTCTTCGAAGCGTGCCTGCTCGTCATCATCGTCGTTTTCCTGTTTCTGCAGAGTCTCCGCGCCACCATCATCCCCATTCTGGCCGTTCCCGTCTCGATCATCGGAACCTTCACCGGCATGCTGCTTTTCGGATTCTCCATCAACATGCTGACCCTCTTCGGCATGGTTCTGGCCATCGGCATCGTCGTGGACGACGCCATCGTCGTCATCGAAAACGTGGAGCGCAACATGAGGGAGCTCAACCTGCCGCCCAAGGAAGCGGCTAAAAAAGCCATGGAAGAGGTTACGGGACCCGTCGCCGCCATCGTGCTCGTTTTATGCGCCGTCTTCATTCCCGTCGCTTTTCTCGGCGGCATCACGGGACAGCTTTACAAGCAGTTCGCCATCACCATCGCCATTTCCGTCATCTTTTCGGGAATTGTGGCCCTGACGCTCTCCCCCGCCATGGCGGCCATTCTGCTGAAACCCCAGCACGGTCAGAAAAACTGGTTTTTCCGGAAGTTCGAGGAAAAGTTCGCCAGCCTGACGGAAGGCTATTCCAGGGTTGTGCAACTGGTCATCAAGCGGGCGGCCGTGGCCCTTTGCATCTTCGTCATCATGATAGCCTGCGTGATCGGTCTGTTCAGGCATATTCCCTCAAGCTTCGTGCCGTCGGAAGATCAGGGCTACCTTCTCGGCGTCTCCATTTTGCCCGACGCCGCCAGCCTGGACCGCACCCAGGATCTGAATCAAAAAGCAAGAGGCATCTACGCAAAGCAGCCGGCTATTGAAAATGTCGTGGAGGTGGACGGCTACAGCCTCCTGGACAGCCAGGTAAAAACCAACGCGGGATTGCAGTTCATTTCTCTTCTGGACTATGAAAAACGCAAGGAAAAGAATCTGCAGGCGCTGGCGGTCATCGATCAAACCTCCAAAATGTTTCTCGGCCTCCGGGAGGGGTTTGTCCTGCCCCTGAACCCGCCGTCCATCCCCGGCCTCGGAACCACCGCCGGTTTTGAATTCTGGATCCAGAACCGCGGAACAGGCGATATGAACCGAATGGAAAGCATCACCAAAGATTTCGTGGCGCGGGCAAAAAAACAGCCTGAACTCCAAGGCGTGGCAACCCTATTTAACGTCCATTCCCAACAGCTCCTGGTGGATGTGGATCGGGAAAAATCAGAAAACCTGGGCGTCCCGGTGGAAGACGTCTATAACACGCTCCAGATCCTTTTCGGCTCCGCCTACGTCAGCCAGTTCACGAAATTCAGCCGCCTTTGGCAGGTCATCCTCCAGGCAGAGCCGGAATACCGTTCCCGCCCCGGAGACATGGACCAGATCTATGTCCGATCCAGAAGCGGCAACATGGTGCCGCTGAAAGCCCTGGTGAAGAAAAAAGACGTCTCCGGTCCGGACCTGGTCACCCGGTTCAACAATTTTCCGGCGGCCAAGGTCATCGGCAATCCCGCCTCCGGCTACAGCTCCGGCGACGCCATTGCCGCCATGGAACGGGTTGCCGACGAAGTCCTTCCCGAAGACTTCGGCTACGCCTGGAGCGGAGAGGCTTTCGAGGAAAAGCAGGCGGGCGGCACCTCCGCCGTGGTGTTTGTCTTCGGCCTGATCATGGTTTTCCTCATCCTGGCCGCCCAGTATGAAAAATGGTCCCTGCCCTTCGGCGTTCTTTTAGCCGTGCCTTTCGCCATCTGCGGCGCCCTCCTGGCCATCTGGTTCAGAGGGCAGGAAAACGACATCTACTTCCAGATCGGCCTCATCACGCTGATTGCCCTGGCCGCGAAAAACGCCATTCTGATCATCGAGTTCGCCGTGCTGAAGCGCGAACAGGGATTCAACGCCTATGACGCCGCCGTCCAGGCGTCGAAAATGCGCCTGCGCCCCATCGTCATGACCTCTCTGGCCTTTATCCTCGGCTGCGTTCCCCTGGCCGTCGCCGGCGGCGCTTCCGCCAACAGCCGCCACTCCATCGGCACGGGCGTGATCGGAGGAATGCTGGGCGCGACGCTGATCGCCGTTTTCTTTATACCGATGTTCTACTTCCTTCTGGAAAAGCTGACGCAAAGGTTCGGCCGTTCCGGAAAGCAAAAAGAAGCGCCGCAAACGGAGCCGCTCTTTCCGCAACCGCAGGCCCAGGAGGAAAAGCATGATTAGGAAACTCTTCCTTTTCTCTCTCATCCTCCTGATCGCTGGCTGCGCCGTCGGCCCGGACTACCGCCGTCCGGAGGTTTCCGTTCCGGGAAAATGGCGCTTTGAAGACAAAGAAGCGCGGACGCTGGTCAACCTGAAATGGTGGGAGCAACTTCGCGATCCCGTCCTCAACGCTCTCATGGAAACGGCCCTGCAGGAAAACAAAGACGTGCTCATCGCGGCGGCCCGGATTGAAGAATACAGCGGACGCTATATCGCGGCCCGGGGAGAACTTTTCCCCCAGGCGCAGGCTTCAGGATCGGCATCGAGGCAGCAGGCCACGGAACAGGGGTACGCCCCCTGGCCCGCCGGCGTTTCCAACCCTTATCCCAATTACCAGGCGACCCTCAATGCGAGCTGGGAAATCGATCTCTGGGGAAAGCTGCGCCGCTCCACCGAAGCGGCCCGGGCGGACCTCCTTTCCCGCGAGAACGCCCACCGCGCCGTTCTGCTGTCCCTGACGGCGGCGGTTGCCGGCGCCTACATCGATTTGCGGGACATGGACCGGCAACTGGAGATTTCTCTGGACACGCTCAAGATCCGGGAGGAATCCCTGGAAATCTACAAGATGCGTTTTGACGCCGGCGTCGTCTCGGAGCTGGAGCTGAGCCAGATGCGCTCCGAATACGAAAACACGCGCGCCACGATTCCCCGGATCGAGAAGAGCATCGCCCAGCAGGAAAACGCCCTGAACCTTCTTTTGGGGCGCAACCCGGGCCCCGTTGCCCGCGGGCTGACCATCGACCAGTTGAATCTGCCTCCCGTTCCGGCGGGTCTGCCGTCGGATCTTCTGGAGCAGCGCCCGGATATCCGGCAGGCGGAGCAGGACCTGATTTCCGCCAACGCGCGGATCGGCGTCGCCAGAGCGGCGTACTTCCCTTCCGTGTCGCTCACCGGAATGTACGGCGTCGCCAGCGCGGACCTCTCCAATCTGTTTTCGGGGCCCGCCCAGATCTGGAACCTCGGCGCGGGCGTCACCGTTCCCATTTTTACGGCGGGACGCATCCGGGGACAGGTCAAGGCGTCCGAGGCCATTGAGCAGCAGGCGCTGCACAATTACGTCAAGTCCATTCAGACGGCGTTTCGGGAAGTGGAAGATTCCCTGGTGGATCAGAACCAGACCAGAATTCAACTGGACGCCCTGTTCAATCAATTGACCGCCCTGCGCAATTACCGGGATCTCGCGCGTCTGCGCTATGAAAACGGATACAGCAGCAACCTGGAAGTTCTCGACGCGGAGCGCAATCTTTTCAGCATCGAGCTTACCTACATCCAGACCCGCGGCAGTCTGTTTCACGCTCTCGTCAATCTCTACAAGGCCATGGGCGGCGGATGGTCCGTGGACGGACTTCCTCAAAAGGAAAACCCAAAGGCAGAGAAATAACATTTTTTATACGGGAGCAGTGGCTCATGGCAAAATCAGGAAACCGCAAAACGCTGACGGCCCTTTCCTTGCAGGGCGGCGGAGCGTTGGGAGCGTATGAATACGGCGTGCTCAAAGCGCTTTACGAAAAGCGCGGCAAAGGCTTCCGTCCGAGGGTCGTGGCGGGCGTATCCATCGGCGCCATCAATGCCGCGTTGCTGATCGGCGCGAAAGGCGATCCTTTGGAAGCCCTCGACCGGCTCTGGCGGGAACGGTTATGTGTGTCCTGGCCATCGCTTTTCGATTCCTCCTGGACGGGTTTTGTTCCCTGGTCCATGATCGGTCTGGCCGAACGGAACCTTTCCTTCCTGGGCAATGCCGGCATGTATTGCCTGAAACCGGAATTTTTCCTGATGCCCGCGCTCGCCTGGCTGCACAACAGCAGCCTCTACGACACATCGTTTCTGCGGGAAACCCTCGCGGATTTCGTCGATCCGGAAAAGCTCAATCACCCGGAAAAAACGCGCCTGATCGTGACCGCCGTGAACGTCAAAACCGGTCTGCTGTCGCGCTTTGACAACAGCAAAATGGAGCTGACCTTCGACCACATCATCGCGAGCGGAAGCTTTCCCGTCACGTTTCCCATGACGCAGATCGGAGAAGATTTTTTCTGGGACGGAGGCGTCTTCATGAATATGCCGGTCGGGGAGGCGGTGAATGCTCTGGAACAGATTGAAGCCGACAATCCCGACGTCGAACGGGAAGTGATTGCCATCGAGCTCCACCGCATGCAGGCCGACCTGCCGGCAACCCTTCCGGAGGCCGCCGAGCGCTTCTACAATCTGATCTTTTCGGGAAAATTCGCCCTGGACCGGAAACTGTATGACCGGTACGGCGCCTTCGTGGACCTGATCGGAGAAATCGACCGGATAATCCCCGCCGACAGCCCGGTCCGAAACCACAGAGGATACAAAATGATGACCCGCCACCGCAAAATTGACCGCGCCATGGTCATCGGGGAAGAAGGCAGGGGCGCGACCGGCTCCGGCGGCGATTTTTCACGAAACGCCCTGAACCGGCGCATTGAAGACGGCTACAGCGACGCCATGGCTTTTTTTAAAAAAAACCGCCTCTAACGATCCGCGGCAGAGATGCCTCGCCCGCCCGTTGCGTAATGGCTCCGGGTTTCAACCGAGAAGTTCCCGGATCTTTTCCGCCAGCCGCGCCAGATCCTCCCGCCCCAGTTCCAGGGAAACCTTGCCGCCGCCCGGATGAGCGAAAATCAGCGCCGCTCCGTTTTCCTTTTTTTCAATCTGCCATTTCGTTCCCGCCGGAAACTTGACCTGCTCCCCAAGCCAGTCGTCGGCCTCGAATTCGGCAATTTGAATCAGAACGCCGAAGCCGTGCCGGGGATGAATGAAAATTTCCTTCCAGACGCCTCCGGGATATTCGTTGAATCCGAAAAAGGGAATCCCGTGGGCTTCCAGATGAGTCATCGCTTTGCGGATATCCGGCGTCTGCAGCGTGATATGGTGGACGCCCGCCTCTCGCCGGCTCAGAAAGCCGTCCAGAAAACTTCCGGACGCCGTGGGAGAAATGATCTCCAGACGGGACAGATCGCCCAGGGAATAAATCTGCCAGAAAAACCTGGAAACGGGGTCGGCCATGCCGGCCCCCGCAACCGCTCCCAGAATGTCGCGAAAAAAATGCTCGGCCTTCGCCTTTTCCTGATCTTTTACCGCGATGGAAACATGGTCAATGCGTGAAATCATTTTTTTCATCTCCTTCATGGATTTTGATGAACTCGTAAAAAGTCAATTTCTCACTCTTCTCGTCTTACCGGCGAAAGCCGGTATCCAGTAATTACAATGAGCTATATAGGCCCCGGCCTTCGCCGGGGGGACGACTTGGATTACTTTTTACGAGACCGCCGATTTTCAGCCATGAAAAAAATCGCGGGCCCTTTTCGTGCGGACCCGCGATTTCATTGCCGGTTGCTGCAGCATCTTTTTTTGGGGCCTTTACTGCGTCGGCATGACGGTGAAGACGCCCCGCGGATCCACTTCGGCGCGGATCACCTTCAAGGCTTCGGGCGTAACCAGTTTGGTTTCGGGAATTGCTCCTTCGGGTTTGAGAAGCTCAAAACCGGTGAGCTGCTGGGCCAGTTCAAAGGTGACGCCGGGCGTCAGGGATTTGACCCGCATGCGCTTGCTTACCGGATGAAAATCATAGACACCCCAGGGACTGATCACCGCGGCGGGGCCGTTGCCGATGAGGCCCGCCTCCCTGCGGGAATCGCCGCCTTCGAGCCAGCCGACCGACGTGATAAAATCGACCCTTTCCGGGAACTTGTCCGGCGTCTGGAGTCCGACCAGAACCATCTTCTCGGTGAGCGACGACAAATCGTTGTTGCCGCCGCTGCCGGTCAGGCGAACTTTGGGATGATGGTAGTCCTTGCCGATCATGTGGGTGTTGATGTTGCCGTACATATCCACCTGGGCAAACCCCAGAAACCCGATGTCCACGTAGCCGTTGTAGCACTGCGCGAACGAATAGGACATCTCCATGATGGTGGGGGATTTGCGCCAGGTCATGGGACAGCCGACCGACCAGGGCATATCGCCTTCGATCGGGTCCTGCCCGCCGGATTCATACACAAGCGTAATGTTGGGGGCGTGGGTTTTCTTGGCCAGAATCCCCGCCACCATGGGGATTCCCGTGCCGATATAAACAATCGAATGGTCTTCGATCTGCTGCGCGATAATATAGGCCAATGTCTCCAGCGGATTGGCCGGTGCGTTTAAGTCTCGCATAATCTGCTCCTGTCCTAATAGTAAATTCCTGAATCATGCGTCAGGGTATATTCCTCGTATGAGAAATCAATGTCTTCATTGTCGGCTTCCGCGGCTTTCGTCTGGCGGCGGGCCTCGGCGATCCATTTGGCGCCTCCCAGCTTGTCCACAAATTCAAATTGATTCTTTGTGCCCATAATCCATTCATTGCAAAATGCCAGGTTGTTTTCTTCCGAGACGCCGCCGAATCGCATGCACTTCTCCCACCACTGCCGCGGCCAGTAGTAACAGCCGGGCATGCTGCCGGGAAGCGCGCCAAAGGGCATTTCGACCACGGCATCGGCGTAGAAGAACGGGATGATCTGTCCCTGTTTGTTGTAGCGGATGTCGCTTTCAGGAACGATCTCCTCTGCTGTGATGATCAGTTTGCGCGCCGCCGCCGCTACTGCCAGATCATTGACGGCGGGGCCGTAAATGTAGGCATTGCCGTACTTGTCCGCCGCGTGGCAATGGATGATCGCGCAATCGGGATACAGGGCCGGAACAAACACCGACGGATCCTTGTCCGCCTTCAGCGGATGCTGAACGACCTTGAGGTACGGGTTGTAGCGGACGAGATCGCTGCCCAGCATCTGTTTGCTGAAAACCCCCGGAACGCCGAGCTGTGCGGCCTTGAATCCCTGAGCCACGCCGCCGTGACTCCATTCGGAAAGAATCGTGATCTTGCCGGCTTTGAGCGCCCGGTCATAAACCTTATCAATCCCGCGCATTTCCGCGCCCGTATAGGAACTGTGGGAATGCGTCACCAACCCGTAGGCGATAAAAAAGCTCTGATTGGTATTGGGCGCGCCGATCATCTGCAGGTTCTTTTTCCCCTGACGGATGATTTCGTAAAACGCCTGGTGGGGTGTGCGTACGTAAGAAAAACCACCGTCCGTGATGATGTCTCCATCCTGCACGTACGTCGCAACCGCCTCGCCAATGGTCATCCGCTTGTCCTTCTTGGCGTGTTCTTTCTTTAAATGCGCCGCGCGCGCTGATTCAAAATCAACCAGGCGATCCAGAACGGATGTATCGCCGAGTTTCAGATTCGCGACGGCCTCCTCGTTGTAGAGATATTTTGCCATCTCTTTCTCCTCCTCTTTGTATTAACCC
>Ga0208694_1006040_pt1 | contig 10029 bp, 8 predicted proteins | sample AD_UKC078_MetaG_FD_184442 | JGI IMG/M metagenome (GOLD analysis project Ga0208694, IMG submission 184442) | Active sludge microbial communities of municipal wastewater-treating anaerobic digesters from USA - AD_UKC078_MetaG (SPAdes) (version 2) | ecosystem: Engineered > Bioreactor > Anaerobic >...
AAGGCGCTGTCGTCAAAAACTCGGTGCTGATGCCGGGGGCCCGCATTCGTGCCGGCGCTAAAGTTTTTAGTGCCATCGTCGGTCCCGAAGCCATCGTTTCCCACGGCGAAGTCGTCAATGAAAAACAGGAAGATATTGTTTTGATTACCACCCGGAGGAAAAATAATGGCAAGTAAAGTTCTCGGTCTTCTCGACCTTCACAATTCGCCCGACCTCGGTCCATTGACAAGTTCCCGGGTTCTTGCTTCAACATCGTTTTTAGGCCGCTTTGCTTTTATGGATTTTGCTCTTTCCAACTTCTCAAACTCAGGTATTGATGAGGTTGGCATCTTAGTCAAATCCCATCTGCGCAGCGTCCTGAAGCACATGGGTTCGATGCAGTCGTGGAACATCAACACGAAAATCGGCCGCCAGACCATCATGTTCAACGAGCGCGGCAACATGAACCGCAAAAAAAATACTGACATCAACAATTTTTTGGTCAATGACTGGGTTTTACACGAAAGCAAAGCCAAATACATCATCATTCAGCCCGCACACGTCATTTGCAAAATTGATTTTGAACCGATTTTAAAAGAGCATATCGCCCGCGATGAAAAGGTGACTATTATCTACAAACACATCACCAATGCCCATAAATCTTTTGCGACCCATAATTTAGTCAATGTCAAAAATGGCTATGTGCGCTCCTTCAAACGCAATCGGCAGCTGGAAAAAGACGCCTGCGTCTCGATGGAGACATACATCATCAACCGCGATGTTCTCCTTAATCTGGTATCTGAGGCGCTTAAAACCAACCCGACGTATAGCTTTAAAGATGCGATTAAAAAGTACGCCAACACTTTATTTAAAGTGCATGCCGTCGAACATCTCGGTTATGCGCGCTCTTTTGATTCACTTGAACACTTCGTTGATTACTCATTTGAACTCTTAGACTATCGTTATGCCCATCTGCTCTTCATAAAAGATTGGCCCATCTACACGATAACGCGCGATACGACACCGACCCTCTATGGCACAAAGGCCAACATTCACAATTGTTTCATCGCCAATGGCGCCATCGTTGAAGGACGCGTCGAAAATTCGATTATATCCCGCAATGTGAAAGTCGGCCGCGGGGCGATTATTCGCAATTCCATCATCCTCTCCGACACCGTCGTCGGCGAAAATGCCATCATCTCCCACGCCGTCATCGACAAGTACTGCCTCATTTCTGATGGCGTTCATGTTGAAGGGGTCAAGGGCGCACCGAAATACATCGATCAGGGAAAGAGGCTTTAAATGAAAATAGCGATGGTCACTAGCGAAGCCAACCCGTTTGTCAAAAGCGGCGGTCTCGCCGATGTCACTTATTCTTTATCCCGAGAACTCGTCATGCTCGGCGAAGAGGTGGCTTTATTCATGCCGCTCTATCAGTCGATTATCGCTCAATTCGGCGACAAGCTTCAGCACGTCGCGGAGTTTGACGTCCCGATGTCATGGCGGCGCCAATACGCAAAAGTATACCGCACTTATGTCGACGGAATCACTTTCTATTTCATTCAAAATGACTATTATTTCGGCCGCGATAACCTTTATGGTTATAATGATGATTTAGAGCGTTTTGCCTTCTTTACGATTGCCGTTCGCAACGCCTTTAAAGCCCTCGGTTTTAAAGCGGATATCGTCCACCTACACGACTGGCAGCCCGGCATGCTTCCCGTCATCATCAGGGAACAAAACCAAAATGACCCTTTCTTTCAGAATTTCAAATTTGTTTTAACGATTCACAATCCGGCCTTTAAAGGCATGTTTGATAAGTATTTTTTAAATAATTTCTATGAGTTAAGCGATAGCTTATATGACAGCGGCAAAGTCCGCTTTGAAAATGTTGTCTCAACCCTTAAAGCCGCGATTGTCTACTCCGATAAAATCGCGACCGTTTCCTATACTCACCGCGATGAGCTTTTGTCTTTTGACAGCGAACACGGTCTGAGTTCCGTCCTCGAGCTTCGGCGTCAGGATTTTTGTGGCATCCTCAACGGAATCGATTACGCCGAGTTCAATCCGAAAGCCGACCGCGCCATCGCCTACCTCTTTAACGGCGTTAATGTCACCAAGGGCAAAGACGAGAATAAAGCGGCCTTACTTAAGCAGTTTAATCTTTCGAACCGCGGTCAACCCGTCTTTGGCTTAGTTTCGCGCCTCACCTGGCAAAAAGGCATTCGCTTAATCATCGCCAAAGCGCGCCACATCGTCGCTAACGGCGGTTCCATCATCATCCTTGGCTCCGGCGAACGCGAATTGGAGCAGGAAATTGAATGGATGCGTGCGCAGATGAGCGAGAATGTCGGCATCTATATCGGATATTCAAATGAGCTGGCCCATCTGATTTACGCCGGAAGCGATTTCTTTTTGATGCCCTCGCTTTTTGAGCCGTGCGGCATCGGTCAGATGATCGCCCAGCGTTACGGCACCTTACCGATCGTGCGTTTCACCGGAGGCTTAAAAGACACGGTCTGCGGCTATAACGGACAAAATCTCGACGAAGCCAACGGCTTTGGCTTTGAACACTTTGACGAATACGGAATGCAATATGGACTTGACCTCGCCCTTTCCTTGTATCAAGATAAAGAAGCTTTGCTTAAGATGCGCCGCAATGCCATGAAACTCGATCGCACTTGGAAAAATTCGGCCCTTGAGTATGTCAAACTTTATCGCGATATCAAGGAGTAAAAAAATGAAATTCAACCATCTTGAAATAGAAAAAAAATGGGCTCAAAAATGGAAAGACGGCAACGTTTTTAAAACTGATACTTCCGATTTCAGCAAACCAAAATATTATATCCTGGATATGTTTCCTTATCCGAGTGCGGACGGTCTTCATGTCGGTCACCCCAAGGGATATACGGCCAGCGACACGATTGCCCGCATGAAGAGAATGCAGGGTTTTAATGTTTTGCACCCGATTGGCTGGGATGCCTTTGGCCTGCCCGCGGAGCAGTTTGCCATCAAGAAGAATCGCCATCCCGAAGATTTTACCATCGCAAATATCAATAACTTCAGGCGGCAGATTCAGGCGATTGGGTTAAGTTATGATTTTTCTCGCGAAGTCAATACGACCGACCCGTCCTACTATCGCTGGACGCAGTGGATTTTTCTGAAACTATTTGAAAAAGATTTAGCCTATGTCGATTCGATACCCGTTAATTATTGCCCCGAACTCGGCACCGTTCTCGCCAACGAGGAAGTCATCAACGGCAAAAGCGAACGCGGCGGCTACGATGTCATCCGCTTGCCGATGCGGCAGTGGCTACTGCGAATTACCAAGTATGCTGACCGCCTGCTCTCGGGGCTCAACCAAGTCGATTGGCCAAAGTCGACGATCGACATGCAGACGAACTGGATCGGGCGTTCAGAAGGTGCCAAAATCACCTTTAAAGTCAAAGGACAGGACATATCATTTGATGTTTTTACGACCCGTGCCGACACATTGTTCGGCTGCACTTACTGCGTCCTGGCTCCTGAGCATGAATTAGTCAAAAAGATTGCAAATACCGATAAATTACCGGCAATTGAGGCATATTTATCGCAAATTGCCGCAAAATCAGATCTTGAAAGAACCGAGCTTAATAAGGAGAAGAGTGGCGTTTTTATCGGCGCTTACGCCATTAATCCCATCAACGAAAAAGAAGTTCCCATCTACATCGCCGATTATGTCTTGGCAACTTACGGGACGGGCGCCGTGATGGCCGTTCCGGCCCACGATCAGCGCGATTATGAATTTGCCCATAAACACAAATTACCTATCGTCCAAGTCTTAGAAGGCGATATATCTAAAAGAGCGATGGAAGAAGACGCCAAACATATTAACAGCGCCTTTGCTGACGGACTAAATAATCAGGAAGCGACAAAAGTCATCGTCGCTCATCTTAATAAAAAAGGTCTTGGCCAATTTCAAATTTCCTATCGGCTTCGCGACTGGCTCTTCTCACGCCAGAGATATTGGGGCGAGCCGATACCGGTCGCGCTGATGGATGATGGCAAAATTGAACCCCTCCAAGAGGGCGAGTTGCCACTCATTCTTCCGAAGCTCAGCGAATACAAACCCTCAGGTACCGGCGAGTCGCCGCTTGTTCATGCGGGCGACTGGCTCGAAGTTACAATCGATGGCCGAAAAGGCAAACGCGAGACGAACACGATGCCGCAATGGGCTGGCTCATGCTGGTATTATCTGCGTTACATCGATCCCCGCAATGATCAAGCAATCGGCGACTCGGAGCTTTTAGCTCACTGGCTCCCGGTCGACTTATATATCGGTGGTGCCGAGCATGCCGTTCTCCACCTCTTATACGCCCGCTTCTGGCACAAATTCTTGTATGATCTCGGCATCGTTAAATGCGAGGAACCTTTTAAGAAGCTTTTCCATCAGGGCATGATTCTCGGCGAAAATAACGAGAAGATGTCAAAGTCGCGCGGCAATGTTGTCAATCCTGATGATGTAATCGCCAAATATGGTGCCGATACCCTGCGCCTCTACGAGATGTTCATGGGACCGCTTGAAGCCTCCCTGCCCTGGTCTGAAAACGGCCTCGACGGAGCGCGCCGCTTTCTTGAACGCGCCTTTCGCTTATTTAGCGAAGACGAATTCCTCGCCAAGCACAGCGACACTAATGATGGGTCTTTAGACTATGTCTACAACTTCACGGTCAAGAAAGTTAGCGAAGACTACCAAAATTTACAGTTTAATACCGCGATTGCGCAGTTGATGATTTTCGTTAACGAAGCTTATAAGGCCGATAAACTCTATCGCCCCTATCTTGAAGGTTTCGTCAAAATGCTTTCCTGCGTGGCGCCTTTCATCGGCGAAGAAATATGGGAGAGCCTCGGCCATCAAGACGGCATCACCTACGCTCCGTGGCCGACCTTCGATGAGAGCAAACTCGTCCGCTCGCAGGTGACGATGGCAGTATCCGTCAACGGCAAATTGCGGGGCACCTTTGAAGCCGATGTCGAGGCTGAAGAAGAAGAACTCCGGAAACGGGCTTTGACGCTTGAGGGAGTGCAAAGAAATATCGAAGGAAAAGAAATCGTCAAAATCATCATCGTCAAAGGACGCATTGTCAATATCGTCGTCCGCTAGCGATTCTCTTTTCTTTATTTGAATTGTTTTCTATAATCAATTTGCACGATACTTGCTAAGCAAGATTGTAGCGGAGGTAAACGTATGTTATTAACGGTAGATGTGGGGAATACCCTCATTGCCTTTGGGGTTTTTGAACAATCCCGCCTGGTCGCTTCTTTTAAAACCGCGACCGATATTAAGAAAAGTCTCGATGAATATGTCTCGACGATCGAGACTTTTATCCAATTCAGAAAAATCGACAAAAGCGCTTTTCGCGGAGCGATTATTTCTAGCGTCGTTCCGTTTCTAACGGAAGTGATGCGCGAAGCTCTGCGCCTGTCGTTTAAATTAGAAAGCATCGTCCTGACCCCGGGTCTTAAGACGGGACTGCCGATTTTAATCGACCATCCCAACGAACTGGGAAGCGATTTGGTCGCCGATGCGGTGGGCGCCATCGCCAAATACGGCTCGCCGCTCATCATCGTCGATTTAGGTACGGCGATAAAACTATTGGCCATCGATCACAAAGGCGCTTTTGTCGGCGCGACTTTTTATCCGGGCCTCTATGTCGCCGTCGATGCTTTAATCGGCCGCGCCGCACAGCTTTCTCGCGTTTCGTTATCGCGACCGAAGAAAGTCATCGGCAAGAACACAAAAGACTCGACGAATGCCGGCGCAATCTATGGAACGGCGAGCATGATTGATGGCCTTGTCAAAAAATTCGAAGAGGAACTCGGCTATCCGACTAGGCATATTCTGACTGGTGGCGACGCTATTTATGTCAAGGATTTACTGGCGGACTTCATCTATGATGAAATTCTCTTGCTTGACGGACTTCGCGTCATCTACGAACGAAACGAGGCCAAAAAAAATGAGAAATAAGCGGATAATGCGCATCGTTTTTGACGCGATGTTTTTAGCCATTATTGCGGTAATGACGTTTGTTCCCTATGTCGGCTATATTCAAATCGGTCTGATTTCCTTTACGCTGATTCATCTTCCGGTCTTGATCGGAGCCGCGCTCTTCGGATGGAAACGCGGTCTGATGTACGGCATCTTTTTCGGCTTAGGTTCGCTTATTAAAGCGACGACTTATCCAGGCACAATTGACTTTCTTTTCGTCAATCCTTTAATCTCAGTTTTACCCCGCGCCGTTTTTGGTCTCGTCGCGGGACTGGCTTTCTCCCTTGCCAGAAAACTTCCCAAAATATATTTAAAAGGCGGATTCATCGCCGTTTTATCGTTTCTTTTGACGGCTCTTCACACCTTTTTGGTCTTGACGATGCTCGTCATCGTCTATCGTCCAGAGTTAGAAGTTTTTCTCAACTCTTCGGTGACGTGGGTCGGACTCGCCCTCGGCGGTTTAATCACGACCGGGGCTTTGATCGAAGCCGCGATTGCGGCAATCATCACCCCGACGGTGGTCCTCTTAATCATTAATAAATATCGCAATAGCGATTACTTGTTGCTCAGTAAGAAGGAGATAAAAGATGAATGATATCGATTATATCGAACTGACTAACCCCTACCGCGCGAATGCGGTCCGGGCTTTGCAGGAACTCGTGAAAATTGACTCTGTTTTTGATGAAAAGAGCGCTTCGAGCACCGCTCCTTACGGCGCCGGAGTTGAAAAAGCTCTTAAATATGTCGGGCGTCTGGCCCGCCAGTTCGGCTTTGATGTCGATTACTGCGACAACCGCGCGACCGAGATGACTTTTGGCCAAGGCGAAAGACTCATCTCTATTTTTGCCCATGCCGATGTCGTCCCCGTCGGAAGCGGATGGAAGCACGAACCCTTCGGCGCCCAAATTGAAAAAGGCAAGGTGTTCGGCCGTGGCGTCAGCGATGATAAAGGTCCGCTCATCGCCGCTTTTTACGCTATCAAAGCCTTAAAAGACAATAACCTCATCAATAACTATCGCGTGCGCCTGGTGGTCGGTGGAGACGAGGAGCGCGGCAGCAGCTGCTTAAAATATTATTTTAAGGATTTAAAGAAAGAACATCCGACTTACGGTTTTACGCCCGATGCCAATTTTCCGGTTATCTATGGCGAAAAAGGCATCAGCAATTTCCGTAGCCGCATCAATCTCGTCCTCCCCGGCATCATGAAGATTAACGGCGGAGAGGCGGTTAACTCGGTGATTGATTCAACTCTTGTCGTCATGAAAAGCGATGCGAAGTTTGAAACCTTTCTCAAAGGCTTAAAAAATAAGACGACTATCGAAAACATCAACGGCGTATCAAAGATTACTTTTCATGGCAAGTCCGCGCACGGTTCGACTCCGCAAGCCGGAGTCAATGCCGCTCTTTTTGCGATTGAAGCACTGGGAACCTTTTATCAAAACGATATCCTCTTAAAAATCTTTGCTCAGTTTCGCCATTTCGATGGCAAACCTTTTAAGGGTTATGCGAAGAGCAAAGACTTGGGCGAGACCACCTATAATCTCGGCGTCATCGCCTATGACGGGAAGGCTTTGGAGCTCAAAGTCAATTTCCGGTATCCAGAAGATGTTGACGATGCTGATTTTGTGCGCCGTTTCGATGAGGCAAGCGGCCTGACGAGCGAAATCTACTCGCGGAGTCCATCGCTTCTTTTTCCTCTTAAATCGCCGCTGATTAAAACACTCCTAAACGCCTATCGCGAAGAGACGGGCGATAAGCGCAGCAAACCGCTGACGATGGGCGGCGGAACGTATGCCAAAGAAGCTCCTAACACCGTGGCTTTCGGGGCCGCTTTTCCCGATGACAATCCGCACATGCACGAAGCTGATGAGCATCTGATTTTAAACAATTTTTACATCTCGATGGCCATTTATGCGCGGGCTGTCCACATGCTGGGAAATCTTAAATGAGGACCCGCTACAAACCTTGGGCAAAACCCTACCTCGATGATCATCAAGAAATAGTGATTAAATCACTTGATGACGATCCTTCCTTTTTCGCGGATGGTCCTCTTGAGATGGAAATCGGCTGCGGAAAAGGCGATTTTATCGTCGCTTTGGCCACCAATAACCCCAATACAAAGTATTTGGCGATAGAAGTTTCGGCGATGGTTGCCGCGATGGCGGCCAGAAAAGCGGTGGAAAACAAGTTGCAGAACATTCGCTTTATCGTCGATGATGTCGCAAAGATTCTCCCCTTATTTCTCGACGAGACATTAGGTGCCATCTATCTTAATTTCTCCGATCCGTGGCCGAAGAAAAAGCACGAGAAAAGGCGGCTCACTTTTCCCGCAAAGTTGCTAGAATATACTCGCATCCTCAAAAAGGGCGGATATCTCATTTTTAAAAGCGATAATGACGCCCTCTATAACTACTCTTTATCTACTATCAAAGAGAGCCCGCTTGAGCTCATCGCCTATACGGACAATTATTCCGCTCCGGTGGAAGGCGACGCGATGAGCGAGTATGAAAAGCAGTTTAGAAGCCTCAGCAAAAACATCAACCGCATCGTCGCAAGGAGAAAATAATTATGAAACTAACTGATCGTCAACTATCGCTTTTAGAAAAAGCGACACAGTTAATCTCGGTATCGGGTGATGAAAACGAAGTGCGAAATTTTCTTAAGAAAGAATTTTTAGACAAGGGTTTAGAACTCGTCGGCGATAACCTCGGGAGCCTTTACGGGCTTAAAAAATCGAAGATTATAAATGCCCCGAAAGTCATGGTTTCCGCTCACATGGATGAAATCGGCTTCATGCTTTTATATATTCAAGATAACGGTTTAATTAAAACTTCAGCTCTCGGCGGGCACAGCAAAGAAACGTTATCCGCCCATCGCGTCTTGTTAAAGACGAAGAGCGGAAAAAAATACTATGGCGCGATCGCTTCGATTCCACCCCACCTCAAAAGCGAAAAAGATCAAGACGAAGACCGATACATCGAAGAGTTACTCTTTGATTTCGGGTTTACATCCAAAGAAGAAGCCCTCGCCGCCGGTTTATCAATCGGCGATTCAATCGTCGTCCTCGGCGATTTTAAAATCCTAAATAACGGCCAAAGGTTATTAGCCAAAGCTTTCGACAACCGCTACGGGGTGGCATTATCTCTTGATTTGCTCGATGAGCTAAGCGGCGAAGATTTGCCTTATGACCTCTATATCGGCGCGAATGTTCAAGAAGAAGTCGGATTGCGCGGCGCGCAGACGGCCGCCCAATTAATCAATCCTGATTTCGCCGTCGTCTTAGATTGTTCGCCGGCTCGCGATATCGGCGCGAAAAAAGATGAATACGGCCGCTTAGGCGAAGGGGTATTGATTCGCTATCTCGACCGCGCGATGATCGCCTTTCCCGAGCTTTTGGACATGCAGATTCAAGCATGCCGCGAAACGGGCGTCAAATACCAGTATTTTGATTCTCCGGGCGGCACCGATGCCGGCAGCATTCACAAAGCCAATTCCGGAACTATGACGCTGACACATTGCATCTGCGCAAGGGGCATTCATTCGCCGAGTTCAATCATCGATGTCGATGACTACTTAGCGGCCAGAAAGTCCCTGCTGCACATCCTTCGCCATTTCGATGCTTCTCGACTCGCTTATCTAAAAGGAAGCAGGCGCTGATATGTATCGCCTATTTTACAATTATCACACGCTCGGTGATGTTTTGATGATTGTTTTTAACAATCAAAAGCGCGCGACTCACTTTGATAAAAGAAACGATGTCACATTAATTTATTCCGATTTTGAGCTCATTGGCATCAATCTTTTTAACATCTCCAAAATCGTTCGCATCAAAGCGCAAGGAATGATTGTGAGCCCGGCAAAAGAGTTTCTCGAAGTCATTAATCATATCTTAAAAAATGAAGGTCTCGAGACCTTGAATGAACAAAGCGAGTCGGGTTTTGTCGCCGGTCAGATTTTGGAACTGATTGAAACCGAAGATCATTCCTTTAAAATCGCTAAAGTCGACATCGGATCGCGCGTCA
>Ga0208694_1006041_pt1 | contig 10027 bp, 10 predicted proteins | sample AD_UKC078_MetaG_FD_184442 | JGI IMG/M metagenome (GOLD analysis project Ga0208694, IMG submission 184442) | Active sludge microbial communities of municipal wastewater-treating anaerobic digesters from USA - AD_UKC078_MetaG (SPAdes) (version 2) | ecosystem: Engineered > Bioreactor > Anaerobic >...
AGGGTGGGGTAAAACTGGCAAATAAGTTTGGCGCTGGGGGTGGCAAATTAACTTGGCGCTAACACCTCGCAAACTGGAAAATTACCATGGCGCTCGACACTGATATCCCTGACCGCCAGTTTTAGTATGCTGATTTCACTGGCCACACCTCTGCAGGCCAGCATGCCTGAAGACTACGAAAGCATGGGCAGTGCCGCCATCCTGCATGATGTCGACCAGTGCCGGACCCACCTGAAAGAACAGCATGGCAGCAGCCGGGAATCGGTTGAAAAAAAGCTGGCCAAAGAGCTGGAGGTATTCAAACCGCTGGCGGAAAAAGCACTGGCACTCCGGGCCGAGACCATCAAGGCCGGTCAGGCCATCAAGTCCAAGGTGGATCAAGGCAAACCGCTGACCGGCGACGACCTGGCCACGATCAATCACGGCATCAACCAGCATCTGGCGCTGCGTGATGAGCTGATGAAGGTTGCCGAATCCCATGAATGCTGGCTGGATATCCCGAAAAAACAGATGGGTAAACTGGGCTTAACGCCGGAAACAAGGCTGAAGGGGATCATGCTCTCGCTGTCATCCGCCCTGATCCTGTATGACAACTACCTGCTGGCGGTATCGCTGTTCGAGGGGGACAGCAAACTGCGCCGCCTGCTGAACGAGCGTGATCCTGGCTATGCCGTCAAGAGCGCAGCCCTGGCCAAGATCACCCTCAACTACAACTCCATCTCCAACCGCAAGCGCGTGCGCAATGCCATGAAATACTTCGAAAAGGAGACCGCCCGGCAGAAAAAGTCCATCGCGGCATCGGCAGACAGCGACTATCTCTACACCCTGATTTCGCAGAGTCCCTCCTACTCCATGGTCCGCAAGGTCTCCCCCTTCCGGGTGATCTGGCGCAAGGTCGGCTTCCTCTCCGGCATCACTACCGACACCATCGCCGGTCTGGAACGTGAAGGTGTCAGCGTTTTCAGCATGGTCTTCGGCAACGCCGTCGGCCTGGTGGAAACCCGCAAGGGGAAACTGTACGGACGCAAGGATGTGCTGACTGAAATGAGCACCTCCCTCCGCCCCGGCGATATCCTGCTGGAGAAAACCCCCTTCAGGCTGACCGACAAGCTGATCCCCGGCTACTGGGGGCATGCCGCTGTCTGGATCGGCACGGAGAGCGATCTCAAGCAACTGGGCATCTGGAATCATCCGGTGGTCAAACGTCACCACAGCTCAATCAAAGAGGGGCGCCTGGTGACCGAAGCGCTGCGCTCCGGGGTGGAGATGAATTCGCTGGAGCACTTCATGAACATCGACAGTGTGGGGATTATGCGCATGGCAGAGCAGACACCGAAAGAACGCGCCGCCATCGTCATCAAGGCTCTGCGCCAGATCGGCAAGCCGTACGATTTCAACTTCGACGTGGAATCCAAAGGGCGTGTCTACTGTTCCAAACTGGTTTACTTAAGCTACAGCGGCGTGGACTGGCCAACCAAGAAATCCATGGGGCGCACCACCTTTACCCCGGATGATGTGGCAGTGAAGGCAGCAGCCGGAAAACCGCTGCAACTGGTCACATTCTACCATGACGGCAAAAAGGTTAACGACGCGCCAACCAGACGCATGGCCGAACTGGTGGGACGGGAACTTATCAAACAACAACAGGCGGCGCACAGCGGACAGGCATCACATTGATCTGCAACTCGGCCAATTGGCAGCGTAAGACTGGCAGCAAGCTGCCGGAAATGGCAAGATTAACTTTTGACATATGGCTAAAAAACCGCTATTCCATACCGCTGTCAACAGTTTGCAGTCCACCATCATTCAAGGGATATTGATACCATGCTGAAATTTCTCAAGAAAAAACAGAAAATCGCCGTACTCAGTGTTTCAGCCGGTTCCGGTCATGTGCGGGCCGCCGAGGCCATCAAGGCAACCGCCGATAGGTACTGCCCCCAGATGGAGGTCGTGCACATCGATGTGATGGACCTGGTGCCTGAGCTTTTTCGTAAGATTTACACCGAAACCTACCTCAAGATCGTTGAACACCACCCGGCCTTCTGGGGCTACCTTTACCACAAGAGCGACAGCACCAACGTAAACTCGGCGCTTTCCAAACTACGGATCGCCATTGAACGGCTGAATACGGGCAAACTGCGCAAGATGCTCAAGGAGATCAATCCCGACCAAGTCATCTGCACCCATTTCCTGCCGGCACAACTGCTCTCACGCCAGATTTTCGAAGGCAAATTTGACAAGCCGGTCTGGGTAATGGTGACCGATTTCGATCTGCATGGCCTGTGGGTTCAGCCCAACATGACCGGCTATTTTGCCGCCAACGAGGAAGTGGCCTGGAAGATGGCCCGCAAGGGGATCAGGCAGGAGGATGTCTGGGTGACCGGCATCCCGATCATGCCCGAGTTTGGCGAAGAGCAAGACCGTGAAGCCTGCCGCAGGGAACTGGGACTGGACGATGAGAGGGCCTCCCTGCTGCTGATGTCCGGCGGCGCCGGCATGGGCAACATCGCAGCATTGGCCGAACAGCTGATCAAGGCCAACGAAAAGTACCAGATTGTTGCCATTGCCGGTAAAAATGAAGAACTGCTCAACGCGCTGAACACCCTCAAACAGAAGTTCGAGGAGCAGATCATTACAGTCGGCTATACCGACCAGATCCACAGGTACATGGCCGCATGCGACATGGCCATCACCAAACCTGGCGGACTGACCACCTCGGAATGCCTGGCCATGGGACTGCCGATGGTACTGGTTTCGCCCATTCCCGGCCAGGAAGAACGCAACGCCGATTACCTGCTGGAAAACGGGGCGGCCATGAAGGCCTGTGACCCGGATGCGGTGATCTGGCGCGTCGACATGCTGCTCTATAACCGCAACCATCTGAACGCACTCCGGGAAAACGCCCTGAAACTTGCCAGACCCGAAGCAGCCACCAAGATACTGGAGGCAGTGGCACTCAGCACGCTGCGCCAATCCAGGCATTGATCCTTAAAACGGCAGTTAACCGCAGAGCATCAGAGAACACATTGATATCATTACAGAATCTGATCTATTCAGATTCATCTGTTTGGTGAAATTGTATAATTCTCAACCCTTTGCTTCTTCTCAATAAGCTCTGTGTATACTATTGAGGCTCTTGCAAAAAGATTGTCATCCCCGAATGGTTCTATCGGGGATCCATTCTTTTCAATAGGTTAAAAACTTGATTCCGGCCAGAAGCCTGCCGGAATGACACGTTATGTGGCTTTTGCAAAAAGCTCTATTGTTAAATATTTTTACAGGTTGATATCACCGGGCCGGACGCTTTAAAAAGCGCCGGCCTTTTTTATGAAAAACAGCTTGACATATTTCCAATACCGTATATTTTACCATTCAGTAATTATTCCTATCAAGGAATGTGTATGATACACACCCATGAATCACAGCAGCAGCAACTGCAGGCTTTTGAAAAGGCCTGCCGGGAGTCGGGGCTCAAGGTCACCCACCAGAGGCTGATGATCTTCAGGGAACTGGTGCTGACACCGGATCACCCCACGGCCGAACAGCTGCACCAGCGGATACGCAAGAGCATCCCAACCATCTCGCTGGACACGATCTACCGCACGCTGGCAACCTTTGAAGAACACGGACTGGTCAACCGTGTGGACACGCAGCAGAGCCAGGCACATTTTGAAGCAGTCGGGACAGGACACCATCATGTCATCTGCACCAGATGCGGAAAGATTCTGGATTTCAAGTGGAATACGCTGGACAGTTCGTCCCTGCCTGATATGCTGACAAAGTGGGGGCGGGTAGATACGGCCAACATCACCGCCTATGGCATTTGCAATAATTGCCTCAAACAGTAACACGCCAATTACTTGATATTTGTGCTTCAAGTACAGGGAAGTACCACAACTCACGCAACATACAAAGGAGGATTACATGGCAGATCTGAAAGGAAGCAAAACAGAGAAAAACCTGATGGAGGCCTTTGCAGGGGAATCGCAGGCCCGTAACAAGTACACCTATTTCGCATCTGTTGCCAAGAAAGAAGGCTATGAGAGAGTCGCTGCCTATTTTCAGGAGACGGCTGACAACGAAAAAGAACACGCCAAGCTACACTTCAAACTGCTATGCGGCATCGGCTCCACCATTGACAACCTGAAGGCAGCCGCCTCCGGTGAAGAGGAAGAGCACACCGACATGTATCCCCGCATGGCCAAGGATGCCAGTGAAGAAGGCTTCAGCGATATCGCCTACATGTTCGAGGCCATCGGCCAGATCGAAAAGGCCCACAAGGAGCGCTATCTCAAGCTGCTGGAAGAAGTGGAGAACGGCAGGATGTTTGTCCAGGATGCCCCGGTAAAATGGAGATGCCGTAACTGCGGCCACATCCACGAAGGCAAGGAAGCCCTGGCAGTATGCCCGGTATGCAAGCACCCCAAGGCATACTTCGAACTGGTGGAAGATCACTATTAAAACCGGCGGGGATATCCATCCCCACCGATCGTAAGCCATGCACGGGCTGAAGCAATCCGCTTCAGCCCGTTTGCTTCATGTGGCACACAGACCGACCAAACCCAAAAACAGCCGCTGGCGCATATTTGACAGAGCTCCGCAGCCTGGCGCTGCGGCAGAATGCTCTCAGTATATCAAGGGAGGAAAAGGTGAAAGTATCCATTGGAGCAAAGACTGTCGGCACACCAACACCGCTATGGGTGATCGGCAGCTACGATGAAGCAGGCCGGGCCAACATCATGACCGCCGCCTGGGGCGGCATCTGCTGTTCCGAACCACCATGCGTGACGGTCTCGCTGCGAAAATCCAGGCATTCTTTCGAGAGTATCATCAAAAGAGAGGCCTTTACCGTCAACATCCCTAACCGGGCTCATATCAGGGAGACCGACTTTGCCGGCATCGTCTCCGGAACCGATACGGACAAGTTTGAGCAAAGCGGACTGACCGCTGTCCACAGTGAGGTTGTCGATGCGCCGTATGTCGCTGAATTTCCCGTAATCATTGAATGCAGGCTGGTCAAGACGGTTGAGCTGGGGGTACACATCCAGCTGATCGGCCAGGTTATGGATATCAAGGCCGACAAGGCGGTGCTGGGCGAGAACGGCATGCCGGATCTGATCAAAATGGATACCGTCACCTACGACTCCGGCCAGCGCAAATACCTAGGCATGGGCGAAAAGTTCGCCGATGCATTCTCGGTCGGCAAACCGCAGGGACAGCCAGACATCGGGCACTGACTGGTGCTGGCATGACGGCCTGCTATTTCATCAGCCTGCCAAAACACTAAACCTGCTGAATCTGCACCCAAAACCGCCAAGATATTAGACCGGACAGCCACGGTTGCCTGGTATGCAGTTTGATCTAAAACTGGCATTCCACCTCGACGGTGGTACAATATCAATTCAAAAGAGCCTCTTGCAAAAAGATTGTCATCCCCGAGTGGTTTTGTCGGGGATCCATTCTTTTCAACAACTTAAAAGCTGGATTCCGGCGAGCAACCTGCCGGAATGACAGTTTATGAGACTTTTGCAAGAGGCTCAAAACAAAACAAATTCAGCCTACAGGGCCAGGGGCGTGGAGAAGTCAGTCAGGTAGTATCAGCGAGGTGATGATATGAAATGGATTCGCACCAGAATGTGGAAGTGGACCGATATTGCAATGGTGAAGTGGAGCGCCGCCCTGTTCGGCATGATTGCCGGCGCCTATCTGTCAGAGCTGGTAAAACAGTATGTGTTTGTTGTGCTGATACTGGCATGCCTGCTGGCAATCCGCCCATTGATCTATTTTTACAAAGACAGCGATTAGCAGAGAAGCCGCGCCATGGCCGCCCACCCGGCCTTAGCCGCCACACCCGCGGTGCCGCAGCGTGAGCCCGCCGATGAAATTCCTCAAAAACTGGTCGCCGCATTCCTTGTAATTCTTGTGCCCCTTTCTTCTGAACAGGGCCGTCAACTCCGCCTTTGACACATTGACCCCGGCCTGCTTCAGCAGCGCCAGCATATCATCCTCGTTCAGTTCCAGCGCAATCCGCATCTTCTTCAAGATCATATTGTTGTTCAAACGCACTTCAGGCTTTTCACTCTGCTCCGGCGCCCCTTCCCGTGGGCCACGTTTCATCACGATCAGCCCATCCAGAAAGGCCTCCATGACAGCATCGCTGCATGCTGCATAACCCTCGGCATCTTCCTTTTTAAGCAGATCATTCAAACCGGACTTGTCAATTTCATGCCCGGCAAGCCTGAATATCTCGATCATGCTGCCATCACTGATATCCAGCGCGTAGCGAAACCTTCTCAGTATGTCGTTGTTGGTCATATCAGCCCCCCACTGCTTTACTTTCAATGTATTCTGATTCACAGGCATAGCTGCACCCAGCATGCTTGAGCGATTTATGTACGCACAAAGTTCAGCAGCTGGCTGTAATCATGCCGATCAGCGGCACGCAGTGCATTTATGTACTGTTGCCGGCACTCCCCGGCATCGACCAGATTGCCGCTGCCCCATGAGAAACGTGGCCGGTTCAAAAGGTGAAACAAAATAATGTCAGTCATGAGCCGGGCATGGCGGCCATTACCATTTGAAAACGGATGGATTGCCGTGAGGCGATGATGAAAGCGAACCGCTATCCCATCAGGCGGATATGTGCCATGCCCAATCCATGCAGCGCAATCAGCGCAGAGGTTTCTCAACTCAGTGGTTATCTGCCATGCCGGAACGCCGATGTTCTTGCTGGTGGTCCTGAATTCACCGGCCCAACGCCAGACCGTGCCGAACATCCGCTTGTGCAGGCCTTTACAGAAACCGTCAGAGAGGATGTCACGGGGCTTGCGTCGGAAAGCCCAGGCGTCAGCCATGGCAATATTTTCCTGTTCCCACCGGTCAAGCTCTGTACGATTCGTTATATGGGAAAGCAGCAGGCCACGCGCTTCATCCGCATCAAGCGGGGTTGCCCCTTCTGGATAGTCAAAATTCATGGCTTATTTTCCCATAACTCTTTTGGCATTTCCCGAACAAGCTCTTCGGCTGCGGCCTCAATTGACGCACGCAGTTCTTCGTCAGAAAGGTGCTGGGCTTCAAGCAGCATGGAGTGCGATACATGCTGCACGCGTGCACTGGCAATACTGCTGGCCTGTGCCCGAACCGCTTCTTCCAGTGTTGTGCGGGGAACAATGGCATACACAAAAACACAATCCATTGCCTCAGCTGCCTGCCGCATGGTTTTCAGAGAAACCACACCAGACACTTCATCCTGTTCAAGTCTGGGTATGCGCGGCTGGCTGACATTCATGCGGCTTGCCAGTTGTTTTCCGGTCATGCCCAGCGCCTCGCGGATTGCCCGTATCCAGCCTTTCAAAGGCGGAGTGATCTGTTTTACTGCTGCATAGCCGGACAGCGTCTTATCCAGTTGCTGACGTGCTATCAGTTTGTACTTTGGCAGCATAAGATAACCTCTGTGTTATTTTTAGACATTACTACGATAACACACGGGTTATTTTATTCAATAATATTTATAACACATAAATTATTTATACTGCCCGTTCAGCGGATAGTTAGAAACTGTTTTCGATTGCGTTTTCAATAAGATACCCAAACAGTTTCCGTCCAGAAACACCGGATGAGAAATTATTGGTTTCCGATTTGGAAAGATATTGAGCATTGACGAACGCCGGCAGACAGCATCCACCTAAAAAATCAAAAGCCCTTGTTTTTCAAGGGCTTTTATCTTTAACCGGACATTACCGGACTATTTAGTGGCGGAGAGGTAGGGATTCGAACCCTAGGTACGTTGCCGTACACCTGATTTCGAGTCAGGCACCATCGACCACTCGGACACCTCTCCAAAATGGAAATGCAAGATACCCCATTACTATTGAAAATTCAAGCTTGGATAAACTGCCGCACCCCAATAATTCAACATTTACTCTGTCGTTTTCACCAAACCAGCCAACAGTATTACCTACTCCCCCGCCGCCTTCAGATTGTAGACCGGCTTTAGTTTGTCGGTGATCATCACTGTCTCCAGCAGATACTTCTCAATCTCAGCCGGATCCTTGTATGCAAATTTGCTTTCGTCAAAAGTATCCCGGTTGATGCTGGTGGAAAAAATCCCCTGCATGGAGTCGCTGAAATCTTCAAGTCTGTACTCGCCCTTATCCAGTTTACGGAACATCTCCTTGCGGCTGTGCCTACGTCCAGCACCATGCGGAGCTGACTCATTATAGTTAGATTTTCCCTTGCCTGTGCCGATGATCGTACCGTCCGCCATGTTGAGCGGAATGATGACCTGCTCACCCTTGTGGGCAGATATTGCCCCTTTGCGGATAACATGGTCCGTCTCGGCAATATAGTTGTGGACGCTTTCGATAACCTGCTGTTCTTCAAATTTCAGACCAAAGAATTCCAGGATAGTCGCCAGCATGAATCGCCGGTTGTAGCGGGCGTATGCCTGAGCGATGGCAGCCCAGTGCATGTAGCGTTCACCGCCTGCGGCAAGAGGCAGGTATTCCATCCCCTTCGGCACAGTCATGCCCATCTGTGCTGTAATGCTAGCAGCCAGTTTCTGAAAATGCTCGGCCACCCGTTTGCCCAGATTGCGGGAACCGGAGTGGACGATCAAACGGTAGCTGCCGTCATGCTCCGATTGTCCAATCTCAATAAAGTGATTGCCCCCGCCGAGTGTGCCTAGCTGCATCAGCGGCGGCAGGTGACGACCGATCTTCTCGCCCTGGTAGAAGCCATCCTCGGTATGCTCACAGAGCGATCTGGCCGCCTTGCGCAGGGTATCAGGAACCGGCACATTGTCAAAGAAAGCGGCATCTTCACGCTGATTCATGCCGAGCGGAATATGCTCGCGAATAAAATCATCCAGCCCCTGAAAGTCGATCTGCCTCATACCCGCCAGAGGGTGTGACGCTACGCCGCAGCCGATGTCCACCCCGACGATGTTGGGAATGACAGCATTTCTGAACTTGCCGGTAAAACCGATGACGCATCCGGCGCCGGCATGGGCATCCGGCATAATGGAGATAAGTCCGTGCAGGGCAGGATGGTGGGCGATCTGCCTGATCTGTTCAGTCGCTATCGGATCAAGCGAATCGGCATGAATCTGCACAGGGCATTCGTTTTTCTGTATGTCGAACATTGGGACCTCTTTGTTTAAATCAATGCAATCAGGGAAACAAAATAGAGTTGATTGCAGACAGTATATTTCCAGAAAGATAAAACTGTGTCAGAGGCGGGCAGATTTCTCCGCCCGCCCCGCCGCCTGCTCTGCCCCTTTTGAGGTTGCCCGCTACCCGGTCGTGAGGAACCCACGCACGGACGTACAGACGACGTTCTGACTTATGGTAGCGCCCCCCCATCCGGGTCGCTGCCCCAATGCCATTTGCTTCTGGGGTAGGATAGGCACCTCACGATGGCACTGTTTCTGCATGGCGTGACACAAACTAAAGATAATTGATTGCACCAGTCTACACACATTCCGAACACATAATATTGAGCGGTGTTGTAGCATTTTCTCAATAGGGACGCGCAGACGGAGCTTGCCGGGATATTGTATTACTCTCTCAATCGTGAGAATGAAGGGGCTTCGGGAAGGACACAGTCCTATCAGATTTCGTAAAATCCCCCATTGCGCGTTCTCCCGGGCCAAGGCTGCCTGATGGTACGAAAGCGGGGCTGCAATTTCCCCGATTGGTTCACACATCAAGTTTCTTCATTCTCACGATTCAAAGAGTTATTTCAGATGGCAAGTCTCAATCTGCTATAACTGGGCAAACCGCCGGTACGACATCCCAGACACCTCATCATTTCCACCGGGGAGGACGGCATCTCCTCCATCAGTCGGTTGATATGGTAAACAGCTTGCAGGGCAGTTGGTGGACGCTGACATTGCCAAAGGCAACCGACTTCACACCCCGTTTACAAACTATAGCGGCCCCGGTTTTCTTGGACACAGAAATGATGTAAATTTCTTGTTCAAGGAGACAGCCAATGGAAAAGAATGTAGTCAGTCCCGGTGCAGTGG
>Ga0208694_1006042_pt1 | contig 10027 bp, 5 predicted proteins | sample AD_UKC078_MetaG_FD_184442 | JGI IMG/M metagenome (GOLD analysis project Ga0208694, IMG submission 184442) | Active sludge microbial communities of municipal wastewater-treating anaerobic digesters from USA - AD_UKC078_MetaG (SPAdes) (version 2) | ecosystem: Engineered > Bioreactor > Anaerobic >...
AGGGGTTGGGTTGGGCTTCTGAAGGTTGGACGGGATCAAAAGCCTATGCCCTGCTTAAAGAACTGAAAGAAAACCGCAAGGCCGGACAAGGGCCGCAAACATTGACGGAAAAGCGCGACATTGAACAGGCAAAGCGTGAAGAGGCCGAACAGGAACGGAAGCAAGCGGAAAAAGAAAACGTCACCTTTGGCCAATTCATGACGGGAACTTACCTACCGCAAAGCAAGCAAGACAAAAAAGCAAAGTCTTATGAAGTGGAAGCTATGCTTTATGAACGGTATATTTCCGAAGCATTGGGGGCTTTGACATTTCCTGAAATTAGCGCCTTCCACTTGGAAAAGATCAAAAAGACAATGGCCGGCGGCGAATTAAGCGCCCGGACAATTGAATATGTTTTGCAGATCATCCGGCAAGGTTTCCATATGGCCCGGAAGCTTGGAATTTATGCCGGTGAATCACCCACAAGGGCCGTCAAGTTTCCGAAGCCGGATAACATGAAGCTTCGATATTTGAGCATTGAAGAGGCTGAAAAGCTATTGGCCGGGCTTGCGGCGAAATCCCAAAGCGCCCACGACATGGCCTTGCTTTCCTTGCATTGCGGTTTACGTTTCGGGGAAATCGCGGCATTGACTTGGCCTTGCGTCAATCTTGAACAAGGCACGTTGGCCATTCTAAACGCAAAGACAGGATCAAGAACGGCATACTTGACGGAAGAAGCCAAAGCCATGCTAGAAGCGCGAAAGCAAAGCCAAAAGGAAGCGGCGACGCGCAAGGCCCTGAAACCTAGTCATGAATGGAAAAAGGAATTTATATTCCCTAAGCAATCAGGGGAAAAAGGCGTTAAGGCGCAAGCGTCAAAAACCTTTGGCCGGATTGTTGAAGAACTTAAGTTTAATGAGGGCGTTACTGACAGGAAACAGAAAGTCACGTTTCACACCTTGCGGCATACATACGCGACGCACCTTTACGAAAGCACACATGACCTTTATTTGACCCAAAGAAGCCTTGGCCATGCAACGGGAACCATGACGGCCCGTTATGCGAAAATGAGTGAGAGCCGTTTGCGCGAGGGCGCGGCAGCCTTGCAAAAAGCATTTACAACAAACGGCACAAAGCAAAAGAATCAAGCCGGACAAGTTGTGAAACTTACAAAATAGCATAGAATCTCTGATTAATTTTGTCCCGCTTTCAATAGTAAACCAAGTAACGAATATCCACACCATGTGGCAATCTTGGTAAAGGCCAGGTAAAACCAAGTAAACCCAGTATTCCACAAATAAGATGATAAAATATTTGTTTGTGGAAATTATATATATTTTTTATGGGTTTGTGGGCTTACTGGGTTTACTAGGTTTTGGCCTTTAAAAAACGTATCCGCCCTGCCTGTGGACATTATTGAAGCCTGGTTTTTATTCCTATAGATTAAATGGCTATAGAGAATGGCATTGGAAACCGGCATGAAACATTAGCTGTTTTGCAGAAAGCAGAACTGGTATATTATTAAATATTATCAAATATTTAAATACACATAAAGCCCGGGAAAGTGCCGCTGCGATAAGCACATAGAGCCACTATCAGCGCATGAAGCGCCATGATTCCCGGCAACATGGATCATTGCGCCTTGCGCAAGGCCGCCAGGTGCGCAGCGGTCGGATGCCCTGAGCGATGATCGGGGCGCGGGGCGCAGAGCGAGGCTTATTGTCGAATACACTTGTTTTTCTATTTGTATTAATAATTTCATTGACATCAAAGCATCCCTTTTCTATAGTGCACAAACATTAATCTATTACCACATTACAATGACCCCAAGGAAAACCAATGAACCATAACGGAAACGATATTGAATCGCGGCTCTGGGAGGCGGCGGATGAACTTCGCGCCAACTCGAAACTGAAATCCTCGGAATACTCGGTCCCTGTCCTGGGGCTGGTGTTCCTTCGCTATGCCGACCACAAATTTCAAGCAGCCGCGAAAGAACTGGAAGGTCAAGGTGGCGGGCGGCGAAAGATCGGACCCTCGGACTATCAGGCAAAAGGTGTGCTTTACCTTCCTGAAGCGTCGCGTTTCTCGATGCTAATACAATTACCCGAAGGGGCCAACATAGGCGCGGCTATCAACGATGCGATGAGGGCTATCGAAGCGGAGAATCCCGACCTCAAGGATGTACTACCCAAAACGTATAACCGTTTCGAGAACTCCCTGCTCAAGGAACTGCTCAAGACCATGAACTCCATCCCCATGGACATCAAGGGGGACGCCTTCGGCAAGATTTATGAATACTTCCTGGGCCATTTCGCCATGAGCGAGGGACAGAAGGGCGGGGAGTTCTTCACCCCCACCGCCATCGTCTCGCTTCTGGTTGCCATTATTCAGCCGTTTCACGGCCGCATTTGTGACCTTGCCAGCGGATCGGGCGGCATGTTTGTCCAGAGCGCCCGTTTTGTTGAGGCCCACAAGCGCAATCCGTCAGCCGAAATCAGTATCTATGGTCAAGAGCGCGTGTCGGAAACCGTCCGGCTCTGCAAAATGAACCTTGCCGTTCACGGGCTGGCGGGTGACATTCGACAGGGGAATACCTATTATGATGATCTGCACAAAAGTGTCGGGAAATTCGATTTCCATCTTGCCAATCCGCCTTTCAATGTGGACCGCGTGGACAAAGACAGGCTCAAGGACGATCCGCGCTTTCCCTTCGGGCTGCCCCGCACCGACAACGCCAATTACCTGTGGATTCAACTTTTCTATAGTTCTCTCAATGAAACCGGCCGCGCCGGATTTGTCATGGCCAATTCGGCTTCCGATGCCCGTGGCTCGGAACTGGACATCCGCAGGCAGATCATCGAAGCCCGTGCTGTAGATGTGATGGTGGCCGTCGGTTCCAATTTCTTCTATACCGTGACCCTGCCCTGCACCCTTTGGTTTTTTGACCGCGGCAAGCGCAAGAGCAAAAGAGCCGACCAGGTGCTTTTTATCGACGCGAGGCACATTTACAGGCAGGTTGACCGCGCCCACCGCGACTGGACACCAGCGCAGATAGAATTCCTGGCCAATATCGCCCGACTTTACCGAGGTGAAGAACCGGAGAACCTGCATGACAGTATCGACTTAATGACCCAACATTTCCCAGACGGTAAATACGCGAATGTTGCCGGTCTGTGTAAGGTGGCGACCATCGCCGAGATCGAGGCCCAGGGCTGGAGTCTCAACCCCGGCCGTTACGTGGGCGTTACTGCACGTGAGGAAGATGATTTCGACTTCAAGGAACGGCTTGAGGAGCTGAACGAAGAACTGGAGACCCTCAACGCCGAGGCCCGGGAATTGGAAGAACGGATTGTGGAGAATGTGGTCAAGTTGTTGGAGGCAGAGTGATGGGCCAAGGGAAGCAAAGTATCCGTATTGCCGATTTTGGTCGTGTTGTGACTGGAAAGACACCCCCGACAAAACAACCCGATCTTTATGGTTCATGCTACCCATTTATCACACCAACAGATATTAACGATGATAGCCGATATACGGAACCTGCTCGTTTTATCAGCGAAAAAGGACGAGAAAAACATGCATCCTCAATGCTCCCGCCGAATACTGTCTGTTTTACTTGCATAGCCTCTATCGGGAAAATTTGTATGACAAGCCAGTTAAGTTTGACCAACCAACAGATCAATTCCGTTGTTGTGGATCATACAAGGTACAATCCTCGATATGTTTTCTATTTACTAAGAACTGAAACAGAACGGATCAAAGCAGTGGCAAGTGGTGTCGCTACTCCTATAATCAATAAAACATCCTTTTCTGAACTAGCTATTGAAGTCCACCCCCTTCCTACCCAGCGCAAAATCGCCGCTATCCTCTCGGCCTACGACGACCTGATCGAGAACAACCTGCGGCGGATCAAGATTCTGGAGGAGATGGCACAGAACCTCTACCACGAGTGGTTCGTCAAGTTCCGCTTTCCTGGTCACCAGCATGTCCGCTTTGTCGATTCATCCCTCGGCCGGATCCCGGAAGGGTGGGAGGTCGGAACACTTGGCGCAGTATCATATGTAATTCCCGGTTATGCATTTAAAAGTAAAGACTGGGCAGATACTGGCATACCAGTTATTAAGATTAAAAATATAAGACCAGGCAATCTTATCGATACCGATCAGGTTGATCATGTGCCAGAGGCGATATTGTCCTCAACACACACAAAGTTCTGGCTCAATAGTGGTGATATATTGATCGCCATGACTGGAGCCACCGCAGGCAAGGTTGGAAAGTTAAGAAGCAAAAAATCTATGCTACTAAATCAGCGAGTTGCAAAGATCGAACCCAAGCAGAACTTTAAAGAACTTGTATGGTGCGCAGTTAGCAGTCCTGATGCTGAAGATAGATTCTATGCATTGGCTGATGGAGCAGCTCAACCAAATATGAGCGGGAGTCAGATTGAGAATTCTGAGCTTATAATTCCGAAAACCGACTTAGTTCAACAATTTAATGATTATGTTTCTCCTTTTATAAATGACGTAGACAACATGATTTTACGGAATCAAAATCTTCGCCGCACCCGCGATCTACTTCTTCCCAAGCTCATCTCCGGCGAGGTGGATGTGTCAGAACTGGATATCAATATTCCCGAGGAGGCGGTATGAGCCAGATATTCAACATTTACTGCGACGAATCGTGTCATCTTGAAAATGACCGGCAAAAAGCAATGGTCCTGGGAGCCGTCTGGTGCCCGCTTGAAAAAACACGAGAAATTGCAGTCCGTCTCAGAGAAATAAAGAAAAAACACAATATGTCAGAGTCTTTCGAGGTGAAGTGGACCAAAGTATCTCCGGCGAAGAAAGAGCTTTATCTCGACTTCATTGACTATTTCTTCGATGATGATGATCTGCATTTTCGAGCGCTGATCATACCGGACAAATCCAAGCTGCGGCATGATGACTTTCCCGGACAGGACCACGACATTTGGTATTACAAGATGTATTTTGACATGTTAAAAGTCATCCTGCGACCGGATGCTCAGTATAGAATTTATCTGGACATCAAGGATACTCGTGGTGCGGAGAAAATCAAAAAACTGCATGATGTGCTGTGCAACAATATTTACGATTTTTCACGACAGGTGATCGAACGTTTGCAGTTAGTCCATTCCCATGAAATCGAACAGTTGCAGTTGGCCGATCTCATGATCGGGGCAATCGGATACTTAAACCGTGGCTTGCAGGGGAATGCCGGCAAAGAAGCCATTATCCAAAGGATGCAGAAGCGGTCTAAATATGCATTAACTAAAACAACACTGTATCAAGAAGAAAAACTTAATATCTTTTGCTGGCGGGCGTCGGAGGTTCAGGGATGAGCGAAGCACCGGATTGGCTGCCTCCGTTGGTTCTTTTTAATGATTATCAAGGGAACTGGAATGCTTACCTAGAAGCCATCTATGGGTGGTTCAAACGTGATTTTGTGGATAACAAGCCAGTCTTCCAAGGGCAACGGCTCGGATTAAAACGATTACCACTTTCATTCGGAAAAGAAGCAACATTCTGGCACTTAATTCAAGAAGGGGAAAAAGAAGAAGACCGTATCCCCGATTTAAGACGATGCGAACGGATTCGATGGCCAAGGCCCGTTATCGAGCATGATGGAGATGCTGCCATAAAATTATGGCGGAACCGGCGTAAAGGCGAAGAAAGGATCTGTCTGTGGTTTGAGCAGGAAAACTATCTGGTGATTCTGGCGGATCGTGAAAAATACATCCTGCCCTGGACGGCCTATCTGGTTGAGACGCCACACGGCAAACGCAAACTGCAAAAAGAATATGAGGCTTATTGGCGGAATAAAGGTCATTAAACGGCTGAAGCCGCCCCATTGCTGGGACGGCCTCGTTACTCCTTTTACACATGGTAAATGAGCTGGTAATAAATTAATGAATACGGATAGAAAAGTCAAGGGAAATATATGGTTCTAAAAACAACATCTTACACGGAGGACGCCCTTGTGGAACAACCGGCCATCGCCCTTTTAGCGGAGTTGGGCTGGAAAACGTTCGACGCCTATACCGAGTTTGACCACGGTGTCAGCCCTCTTGGCCGGGAAACGAAAGCGGAAGTGATCCTGAAAACCCGCCTGCGGGAAGCGCTGCTCGGACTCAATCCGGATGTGTCCGTTGATTCCATCCACCAAGCCATTGAGGAACTGTCCCGTGACCGCTCGCGCATGGGCGCTGTTGCCGCCAACCGTGAAGTTTACCACCTGCTCAAGAACGGCGTGCGCGTCCCTGTGCCCGATCCCGAAGGTGACGGGGAAACCGTGGTCGTTGTGCAAGTGATTGACTGGAACAATCCGGCCAATAACGATTTTTTGATTTGTTCGCAGCTTTGGGTTTCCGGTGAGATGCACACGCGGCGCGCCGACCTGATCGGCTTTGTCAATGGCCTGCCCCTGCTATTCATTGAACTGAAAGCAGCCCACCGCCGCCTGGAAACCGCCTTCACGGGCAATCTGCGCGATTACAAGGATACCATCTCGCAGCTTTTCTGGCCGAACGCTCTGATTATCCTTTCCAACGGCAGTCAGAGCCGGGTGGGCAGTATCACGGCAGGATGGGAACACTTTGCGGAATGGAAGAAGGTCGGCAGCGAGGATGAATCAGGCCGGGTTTCTCTGGAAACCATGCTGCGCGGCGTCTGCGACACGAATCGGTTTTTGGACCTGGTCGAAAACTTCTGCCTGTTTCAGGAAGTTCCGGGCGGTATGATCAAGCTGACGGCCAAAAATCATCAGTACCTCGGGGTCAATAACGCGCTCGAAGCCATGGCTGACATCCGCCGGCGGGAAGGACGGCTGGGCGTATTCTGGCACACCCAGGGCAGCGGCAAAAGCGTTTCCATGATCTTTTTTGCTCAGAAGGTGCTGCGCAAGCTGCCGGGCAACTGGACCTTTGTGGTGGTCACCGACCGGCAGGAACTGGACGGCCAGATCTACAAGAATTTTTCCTCGGCGGGTGTCGTGACGGAAGGGCGCGCCCAAGCCGAGAACTGCCTGCACCTGCGGCAGTTGCTCTCGGAAGATCACCGCTATATTTTCACATTGATCCACAAATTCCGTTTGCCGGAGCTCGTCTCCACACGCAACGATATCATTGTCATTACCGATGAGGCGCACCGCAGCCAATACGACACGCTGGCCCTGAATATGAGAACGGCTCTGCCCAATGCCGCTTTCCTGGCTTTTACCGGCACGCCGCTGATCATCGGCGAAGAAAAGACGCGGCAGGTTTTTGGCGACTACATCAGCGTTTATGACTTCCAGCAGTCGGTGGCGGACGGTTCCACGGTGCCGCTGTATTATGAAAACCGCATCCCCGAACTTCAACTGGTCAATGAAAACCTCAACGAGGATATGGAAAATCTCCTGGAAGCGGCGGAACTGGACGAGGCACAGGAGAAGAAGCTGGAACGGGAATTTGCCCGGGAATATCATTTGATCACCCGCAACGATCGCCTGGAAGCGGTGGCCAAAGACCTGGTGGAACATTTCACGGGACGCGGCTTTCAGGGCAAGGCCATGATGATCTGCATCGACAAAGCCACGGCCATCCGCATGTATGATAAAGTCAAACGGCACTGGGGTGAAAAGATTGCGGCGCTGCGAAAGGAATTGGACCATGCGGAAGACCATGCGCGCCGGGCGATTGAGGAACGAATAACCCGCATGAAAGAAACCGACATGGCGGTGGTTGTTTCTCAGGGGCAAAACGAAATTGCCGAGATGGCGGAGAAGGGCCTGGATATAAAACCACACCGCAAACGCATGGTGGATGAGGACCTGGAAACCAAATTCAAAAATCCGGACGACCCCTTCCGGCTGGTTTTTGTCTGCGCCATGTGGATGACCGGTTTCGATGTGCCGAGCTGCTCGACCCTCTATCTCGACAAGCCGATGCGCAACCACACATTGATGCAGACCATCGCCCGGGCCAACCGCGTGTATCCGGGAAAAGTGAGCGGCCTTATTGTGGACTATGCCGGCGTATTCCGGGACTTGGAGAAGGCGCTGGCCATCTATGGCGCCGGCGGCGGCAATCAAAAGCCCGTGGAAGACAAGGCGGCGCTGGCCGCAGCCTTGAGGCAGGCATTTGCCGATACCACGGGTTTATGTGCTGAAAACGGCGTGAGTCTGGAGGTCATCCGGTCCGCCGAAGGATTCAACCGCATCGGACTGCTCGACGATGCCGTGGAGTCACTGGTTGCATCGGAAGAAATCAAGCGGCGTTACCTGGATCTGGCCAATACGGTATATCGCCTTTACAAGGCCGTGCTGCCCGATCCGGCAGCCCGCGAGTTTGCGGTTCTGGTTACACCCATACAGGTGATAGCCGATAAAATCCGCTCCCTGATACCGCCGGCGGACATCACCCAGGTCATGCAGCAGGTGGAAGCATTGCTTGACGAATCTATCGCCACGGAAGGATATATTATCGGTGAACCGAGCACATCTTACAGCGGCGAACATTTGATAGACCTGAGCAACATTGACTTTGAGAAACTCGCCGAAAAGTTCAAGGCAGGCCGAAAGCGTACCGTCAACGAGAAGCTGAAGGGCCAGGTGGCGCAGAAACTCATGGCAATGGTGAGGCTCAACCGCACACGCATGGATTATATGGAGCGCTTCCAGGCGATGATCGACGCCTACAATGCCGGCAGCCTGAACGCGGAGCAGTTTTTCCAGCAACTGGTGGACTTTGCCCAAAGCCTGAATGAAGAAGAAAAACGGGCGATGGGTGAAAAGCTGGATGAAGAAGAACTGGCGCTCTTTGATCTGTTGACCAAGCCGCAGATTGAAATGAGCAAGGCGGATCGGGAAAAAGTCAAAGCCACAGCCAGACAATTATTGACCACGCTCAAGGCGGAAAAACTGGTTCTAGATTGGCGCAAACGCCAGCAGGCCCGTGCTGAAGTGCGTGTGACCATCGAAAAGGTGTTGGATCAGGGTTTGCCAAGAGCCTATACCCCGGAACTATTTGAACAAAAGACAACTGCCATATTCCAGCATGTCTATGACGCCTACTATGGTGCAGGCCGCAGTGCTTATGCGGCAGCGTGAAGACAAGCTCCGTCCCCTGATCTAGGCTCACTGCATATATAATTCACATTGAAAACAAATATGAAAATGGGGGACGGAGGCCATGGGGAGCCCCATTGGGGGCGGACGGGCAGCGCAAGCTGCGGGTGATGATCTGACCGGGGAATCTGGGCGGATGATCATCCCGGGAGGCGGGGGCACAACATAAGCGCGAAGCCGTGGCAAAGAGCGGGACGGGAGCTGTGCGCAGCGGGTCACGCGTCTGCTACGGCGCAGCGCAACAAACAAAGTCTATTTTATCTTGTAAGAGTAAGGCAGAAAACATCGCCGCCCTTTAATCATGAAGCTGCAAGTGAACATAATGATCATTATGTTCAACGAGGACGGGCACCGGATGGGCGTCCTGCCCATCCGGCAAGTTGCATAAGGCGCCTTATGCGATCTTGCCGGCCGCAGCGACTTGCGGCATCCATGATGAGGCGGCAACCATGAGAGCGAAAACAAAAACAACAACAACAAAAATAAATCAGCTGGCACGTGGGCGTTTTCGGAATGCGGCGAGCCTCGCGAGCGGAGGGGCGTTCAATGGCCCTTCATTGTCCGCCCATGTAGCGAGTGTGGCTGCCGGCATGGAGAAAGCGCACAGGTGCCGCACATTATGGTAACAGGGCATGGCAGAAGAACATAAACAAGGCACGATGCAGCGGCGCACAGCTTGCGGCAACTATGCAGGCTGTGTGACGCGCATGGTGCCGGGAACTAGGCACAGGGCAGCGAAGGCGCGACGCTTGCGTCTTTTTGCAAGCGGCGTGACTGAGCGGGCAAACAGGGGAGAAACAAACAGCAGAAGAACGGCATTGCCACCAGGCACCAAGCGAGCGGCGCGGCGGCAATACAAACGGCATTTAAAAACGGCGCAAAGAAGGCCGGGCAAGTGGTGAACTTTCCGAAATAAGGGGGGAAG
>Ga0208694_1006043_pt1 | contig 10027 bp, 9 predicted proteins | sample AD_UKC078_MetaG_FD_184442 | JGI IMG/M metagenome (GOLD analysis project Ga0208694, IMG submission 184442) | Active sludge microbial communities of municipal wastewater-treating anaerobic digesters from USA - AD_UKC078_MetaG (SPAdes) (version 2) | ecosystem: Engineered > Bioreactor > Anaerobic >...
GGCCGGCCCCGCAGCCCACCCGGCCGTCCCGGTGGTGGTCGGCCGCCCCCCACGCAATCCGGTGCGATTTGTCGCCGCTGCGACGGCGCTGGGTCTGCTTGCCGGCGCGGTGGTGCTTGGCAGCACCGATGCGGACCCACCAGCCCAGCGGTCCTCGGATCCGACCATCACGGGGACCGTCGCTTCCGCGCCACCGGCGGCGATATCACCGGCACCGGCACGTACTACCACCGTCACAGAAACCGCGACCACCGTCACAGAAACCGCGACCGCCACAGAAACCGCCACCCCCACGGTGAAGCCCACACCGGTCGACAGCGGCGCCGACGTCACCGCCGAGGCCACCGGTGCACGTCGAACACCGGCGCCCGCCCGGCGTCCCAACGCCGCGGTGGGCGTCCGAACCGAGCCGGACGCGACGCTGATCACGTCCGCCGGCTGGAACTCGTGCACCCGGGTATTCGGCTGGTCGGCCTGCGTCCAGGCGGCCCGGGACGCAGCCGGCGCCCCCTGGGGCGGAGCGCCGCCGTTGACCGGCGACGGCTCGTGGGCGGTTCCGCACACGGCCAGCTACGGGGACTACTCAGCCGCCGTGGGCCCGATGGGGCGCTGCTACTGGTACGGCTATGACGCGCTGGGCCGGGTGGTGGATTCGGACATGTTCGAACACAGCGGCGCACCGGCCTTCGCGACGGTCACCGCCACCATGGCAACGTTCCAGACCTTCGGGTGCACACCGTGGTTTCGGGTCGCCCCACTCAAGTGACCCCAACGGCTTAAGGTTCCAGACGTGAATCGCCTGGACCGCTTCTTCGAGATCTCCGAGCGCGGCTCGAGTGTCGGGGCTGAGGCCCGCGGCGGTCTGGTGACCTTCATCGCGATGGCCTACATCATCGTGCTGAACCCGATCATCCTGTCCGGAACCGAGGACGTCGCCGGCAACACACTGCAGTTCGCGGCGGTGTCGGCGGTCACCGCGCTGGTCGCGGCCGTCATGACGGTGCTGTTCGGTCTCATCACCCGACTGCCGTTCGCCTTCGCCGCGGGCCTCGGTATCAACTCGTTCCTGGCCACCGCGGTGGTCGGAGTCGTCACCTGGCCGGAAGCCATGGGGCTGGTGGTGATCAACGGCCTGATCATCGTCGCCCTTGCGGTCTCGGGTCTGCGGCGCCTGGTGTTCGACGCGGTACCGATGCAGTTGAAGATCGCGATCACCGCCGGCATCGGTCTGTTCATTCTCTTCATCGGACTGGTCGATGCGGGCTTCGTGTCCAGTACCGGCGTGGGGTCCCCACCCATCGGACTGGGCGACGAAGGCAAGGGGTCGATCACCAGCGTCCCCACCGCGGTGTTCGTCGTCACCTTGCTGCTGACCGGGGTGCTGGTGGCCCGCCGGGTTCGGGGCGCGATCCTGCTCGGACTGCTGTCCGGAACGGTGCTCGCGGTGGTTATCGAGTCGATCTGGCACCTCGGGCCGGCGAAAGACCATCCCGGAGGGTGGAAGTTGTCCGTCCCGGAACTCACCGGTTCGCCGTTCGCGCTGCCCGATCTGTCCCTGCTCGGCGACGTCAGCTTCGGTAGCTTCAGCCGGATCGGCACCCTGGCCGCGACGGCATTGATCTTCACGCTGGTCTTTGCCAACTTCTTCGACGCGCTGGGAACCCTCACCGGCCTGTCCCGGGAGGCCGGGCTGGCCGACGAGCGGGGAAACTTCCCCCGCCTTCCCGCCGCACTGGTCGTCGAGGGTGCCGGCGCGGTGATCGGCGGGGCGGCGTCGGCGTCGTCGAACACCGTGTTCGTCGAATCCGGCGCCGGGATCGGCGAGGGCGCCCGCACCGGCCTGGCGAACATGGTCACCGGCGCGCTGTTCCTCGCCGCGATGTTCGTGACGCCGCTCGCCTCGATCGTACCGACCGAAGTTGCCGCCGCCGCGCTGGTGATCGTGGGCGCCATGATGGTGTCCCACCTTCGTCATGTCGACATTTCGGACTTCTCGGTCGGGTTACCGGTGGTCCTCACCGTCGCCGTCATGCCGCTGACGTACTCGATCGCCAACGGCATCGGGGTCGGGTTCATCAGCTGGGTAATCGTGCGCAGCGCCGCGGGCCGCGGCCGTGAGATCAGCGCGCTGCTGTGGATCGTGGCCGCCGGCTTCCTGCTGTACTTCGCCCGAACCGAGATCGAGACGCTGCTCGGTGTGTGACCACGCCTGCCGTGGGGCAGAATCCCAACCATGACCGGCTCACCCTCCAAGATCACCATCACCTCGCTGACAGACGGACCCTACGAGGTCGTCGGCGAGGCGGACATCCTCGCCGCGGACGGGACGCTGGTGAAGGAAAGCAGCAAGAGCTACCTCTGCCGATGCGGCCACTCCGCCAAGAAGCCGTTCTGCGACGGTGCCCACAAGAAGGAAGGCTTCACCGCACCCTGAGGTCCGCGGTATTACGCTGCTCTGACGAGGGGAACCACCGGCACACGGCCGGCGCCCAGAAGCAGGTGAGAAGTCATGAGCAACGTTCGCATGATGCGGCGACTGGCACTGGCCGGAGGAACGACGGCCCTCGTGGTGATGGGCGCGCTCACCGCAGGCTGCAGCAGCACTGAGGAGGGACCCTCCACGACCACCACGCCGTCGTCGTCGACCACCACGGTGTCGTCGCCGTCGACCACCGTGTCTGAGACTCAGAAGGCTCTCTCCCCCGGCGATAGCAACTCGTTCTCACCGACGGTCAAGGCACCGCATCCCGGCGGTAACTGCACCAGCGTCGTCAACGGGGTATGCATTCGATGACCCGGAGGCGCGCTGCGACCGCCGCGGCGGTCGCAGCATCGCTGCTGAGCGCCCCGTCCGCGTCCGCCGCCCCTGCACCCCCGTGGGACGGCTGGTACGAGGTCACCTTCCACGCCGACCAGAAGACCGGCAGCAGCGCCGCAGCCGCCCAGAGCGAAGAGGCATACACCGCCTGGTACAAGTTCTCCACCGACTGCTCATCGGGAACATGTGTCGCCTCGGTGGTGGACGGTCCCACCCCGAAGGACAACGTTCCGAAGGCGACCACCTTCACGTGGAACGGCACCCAGTGGACACGCTCGGAGACCTGGCGCTGGGACTGCCTGCTACCGGACCGGACCATCACCTTCGACTCCGCCAGTTCGGTGACGAACTACACCCCGCAGCCCGACGGGTCGCTGAAGGGCACCTTCGGCACCAACATCGGTGCGGGTGACTGCCAGGGCACCGTCTACATTCCGCTCACCGCTGTCCCCGCCGATCCGGGGACGGCCGACACCGTCGTCACCTGAGCGGCCATCGGCGACTGAGCCGGTTTTTGCCCTCCTCGGCCCTGCCCCGGTGCTAGGTTGGCGCCGTCGGTGCCGCGGAAGGTCAGGTCAGCATGGGTGTGGATACCGGTGAAGTCGACTGGGAGACGCTTCGGGAGGCTGCTATCGCGGCCGCTGCCCACTCGTATTCGCCCTACTCGAAGTTTCCGGTGGGAGTTGCCGGGTTCGTCGACGACGGCCGCCTGGTGTCCGGCGCGAATGTCGAGAACGCCTCCTACGGTCTGACGTTGTGCGCCGAATGCTCGATGGTGTCGTCGCTGTACGCCACCGGAGGCGGCCGGCTCACCGCCGTCTACTGCGTCGACGGCAACGGGGACGCCCTGATGCCGTGCGGACGCTGCCGCCAGTTGCTCTACGAGCACGGGGGTCCGGAACTCGCGGTCATGACACCGCGGGGAGTCCAGACGATGGCCCAGATCCTTCCGCAGGCCTTCGGCCCCTGGGATCTCGAGGAGAGGACGTCCGGCTCGTGAAACCTCAAACAGCCGGTGGCAGCACCGAGGTCGGTGATCAGAAGGCGAGCAAGGCCGCCTGGGCGATCCTGGCCGCGATGGGCTTCGGCGCCCTGATCGCTCAGATGTTCAGCACCGTCATCGGTCCCGCACTGCCCACCATCAAGGAGGATCTCGGGCTGGGCCTGTCGGCACAGACCTGGACCATCACCGCCTACAGCCTCGCGTTCGGCGCGGCCCTGGTGGCCGGCGGTCGGATGGGCGATCTGGTCGGCGAAGTCAGGATGATCGTCATCGGCTTCGTGATCTTCGGCGCGGGCCTGGTGGTCGCCGCCGTCGCGGTGGGGGGTCCGCTGCTCATCAGCGGACGAGCGATCCAGGGCATCGGCATCGGCATCTCCGCGCCGGCAACGTTGTCGATCGTGGTCAACTCATTTCCGTTGGCGCAGCGCGGTTTCGCCGTCGGCGTGTGGGGTTTTGCGCACGGGTTCGGACTGCTGGTGGGACCGCTGTTCGCCGCCTGGATGATGGACATCGCCAGCTGGCGGTGGGTCTTCTGGGTGGCGGTGCCGCTGACCGCACTGGTCATCATCGTCACCCTGGCCGCCACCCGCGGGTACAAGAGTGTGCTGGCCAGCGGCAGTTACGACTGGCTCGGACTGGTGCTCGGCGGGGCGGGCATCACTCTGATCACCTATGGCCTGCAGAACTCGTCGGCGAGTTGGGCGGCCGCATCCACCTGGGGCCCGTTGGCGGGCGGGCTGGGCCTGCTGGTCCTGTTCGCCGTTGCCGAAACGCGCATCTCCCATCCACTGGTGGACTTCCGGCTGTGGAAGGAGCGGCTGTTCTCGGGCGGCTTCTTCGCCGAGAGCGCGGTCGGTTTCGTCTACATCCCGTTCCTGACGTTCATCGGCTCGCTGTTCTTCATCAACGTGCTCGACTACTCCCCTGCCAAGGCCAGCTGGGCGATCGTGATCACCACCGGAATCTGCATGGTGTTCGAGCCACCGGCCGGACGCTGGGTGGACAAGGTCGGCCCGGGACTGCCGATCACCGTGGCCCTGCTGATGCAGGCGGTGGCCCTGGCGTGGATCGGCTTCACGTTCGGCCCCGCGACCTCGCTGGGCCAGATGGTGATTCCGTTGGCGCTGATGGGTATCGGCGTCGGTATCGCTCTGCCCGCGTGTAACACCGCCGGGATGTCGGCGGTGGACGCCAAACGCGCGGGGATGGGTTCGGGACTGATGCAGATGACGTTCAACATCCCCGCAGCCCTCGGTGTGGCCCTGGTGACGTCAGTGATCGGCACCCTGACCGCGTCGAAGGTGGGGCCCGGACTGGGACTCCGGACCGAGCTGCGCGAGGTGGCGGCCGAGTACGCGGGCGCGGTTCAGGACGGCGATATGACCCGGGCCGACGGCATTCTGGCCGGACTCCCGCAAGACTCGGTGGACGCAGTCAAGGCGGCCGTCGTCAGTGCCACGTCCGGGGCCATCACGACCTCGATGCTGGTGCTCGCTGCCGTCGCGCTCGCCGGAGCGGTGTTCGCCTGGGCGGTCATCGGCCGCCGGCGTACCCCTGACCACGTCGAGATGACCCACGCCGCTCAGGTCTGAGCGGACCCTCACGGCCCGTCAGTCGCCGCTAGTCGAAGCCCAGGGCGTCGGCGATTCCCTCCCGTAGCTCCCGCAGTGCCGAAGTGGCTGCGATCCGGCTGGCCGCGATATCGCCCGTGACCGGAATGACCACCTGCAGATAGCATTTCAGCTTCGGCTCGGTGCCGCTGGGGCGCACGATCACCCGGGCGTCAGAGAGGGTGAAGCGCAGACCGTCGGTGGGCGGTAACCCGTCCACTCCCCGCTCCAAGTCGTCGAGCCGCTGCACATCGCGTCCGCCAAGAGCGGTGGGCGGATCGGCGCGCAACCGGGCCATCGCATCAGCGATGAGGCTGACATCGGCGACCCGAACCGACAGTTGGCCGGTCGCATACAGGCCGAACCTGCGGGCCAGGTCGTCGAGGACATCCTGCGGTCCGCGGCCCTCGGCCTTCAGGGCCGCGACCATCTCCAGCATCAGCAGCGACGCCGTGATTCCGTCCTTGTCCTTGACCGCCCCGGGGTCCACGCAGTAGCCCAACGCCTCCTCGTAGCCGAACCGCAGGTCGGGTACCCTCGCGATCCACTTGAACCCGGTCAGCGTGGTGGCGTAGCCCAGACCGGAGTCGGTGGCGATGCGCTCGAGCAAGGTCCCGGAGACCACGGACTGCGCGTAGACACCACGAGCCGGATGGCCGCTGCGGCGGCCGCGCTCGGCGATCCACCAGCCCAGTAAGCTGCCCACCTCGTCGCCGGTGAGCATCCGGTAGTCGCCGTCGCAGCGAATGCCGGCCGCACACCGGTCGGCGTCGGGATCGTTGGCGATGATCACATCCGCGCCGACCATCCGCGCGTCGGCGAGCGCGAGGTCCATCGCGCCCGGTTCCTCGGGGTTGGGGAAACTCACGGTCGGAAAACGACCGTCCGGAGCGAACTGCGCCGCCACTGTCGAGGGTGCGCTGAATCCCGCCCGTTCGACCGTTCGCATGAAGACCTCGCCACCCACACCGTGCATGGCGGTGTAGACCGCCGTCACCGCCCGGGGGCCGTCTCCGAGAATCGAAACCGCCCGGGCGACATAGGCATCGAGCACGGAACCGTCGAGGACGTGAAAGTCCTCGGACTGCGGGATATCGGCCACCGGGCCGACGGCGGCGATGCAGGCGGAGATCTCGGCGTCGGCCGGCGGCACGATCTGGCTGCCGTCGCCGAGATACACCTTGTAGCCGTTGTCGTCGGGCGGGTTGTGCGAGGCGGTCACCATGACCCCGGCGTCGCAGCCGAGCGCACGGATCGCGAAGGCCAGCACCGGCGTCGGCAGCGCCGACGGCAGCACCTTCGCCTCGATTCCGGCACCCGCCATGATCCGGGCGGTATCACGGGCGAAGACATCGGAGTTCCGCCGAGCGTCGTAGCCGATCACCACACTGAGCCGTTTACCCGAATCCGGTTCTGCCGCAGCATGTCCCGCAGCATTCAGATAGGCGGCCAACCCAGCCGCAGCCCGGGCCACCACGACCCGGTTCATCCGGTTGCTGCCCGGCCCCAGCCGACCTCGCAGACCGGCCGTACCGAACTGCAGGGTGCCGTCGAACGCATCGGCCAATTCGGCGGCGGCCGCAGGCTTTCCCGCCTCGACATCGGCCAGCAGCGCGGACAATTCCGCCGCGGTGGCCGGGTCCGGATCGTCCGCCAGCCAGGCCCGCGCGGTCTGCAGCAGCGCCGCGTCAGTCATGCTCAGTAACCGCCCGGCCCGGACTCGGCACCCGTCACGATCGCCACCGAGGAGGACGCTCCGACCCGGTCGGCACCCGCCTTGAGCATCGCGTGGGCGTCCTGGCGGCTGCGCACCGCCCCGGATGCCTTGACACCCAGCGATGCTCCGACCATGGCGCGCATCAGAGCGATGTCATGGGCGTTGGCACCGCCGCCGCCGAACCCGGTCGACGTTTTGACGTAGGCCGCGCCGGTCCGCGCCGCGATCAGACAGCCGATCGCCTTCTGGTCGTCGTCGAGCATGCTGGTCTCCAGGATCACCTTGACCGGTGCCGGCCTGGCGGCGGCGACCACACCGAGGATGTCGTCATACACGGCGGCGTAATCGGCCGACAGCAGACCGCCGATGTCGATCACCATGTCGACTTCGTCGGCACCCTCGGAAACCGTGATGCGTGCCTCCTCGGCCTTGGCCAGCCTCGTCATGGCTCCCAGCGGGAAACCCACGACCGTGCAGACCATCACCCCGGATCCGGACAACCGCTCGGCGGCCGTCGGCACCCATCGGGTGTTGACGCAGACCGAGGCGAATCTGTGCTCCAGTGCCTCGGTGCAGAGCGCGTCGATCGCGGCCAGGGTCGCGTCGGCTTTGAGCAGGGTGTGGTCGATCCGGCCGGCCAGCGTGTCGGCCGTGCGCAGTGCTTTGGGGATGTCCACGCCGTCGGGAATTGGCCCCAGCGCCGTGGTCACCGCCTCGTTGGCCCGGTTGAACAACGCGGTGTAGTCCGGCAGATAGGTGTTCATGCGGCGATCTCCTTCAGGTCCCGAGCAGGCTGGATTTCAGGTAGTTGAACAGCGCGACACCGGAGTCCTCGCTGAACTTGTGCAGTTGTTCGGAGGACGCCGTCACCTGGTCACCCTCGAGCCGGTTGAGCAGCGTCGTGCAGATCATCGCGAACTTCGAGAATCCCCAATGGTTGAGGTAGCCGGCGAGCATGGCGCCCTCCATCTCGATGTTGGCCACCCCGTTGCTCTGCACCCAGCGCAGCCAATTCATCTTCGATTCGGGAGTCTCGAAACACACCGCGCCGTCGAGGCGGAACTGCTCGAGGAAGAACTCGTTGCCCGCGATCGTCTTCCCGCTGACGATGGGAAAGTCGACGCCGGCGTTGGCTGCGATCACGGCATCGACCGTCTCCGCCGGGAAACCGCCGTCGAACCAGTACTCACCCTCGCCGCCCCTGAGCAGACGGTAGGGCTTCAGGTCGGCCATCAAACCCTCCGATGAGACGACGACCGTCCCGCCGGGCAGGCCCACTCCGCCACTGGTGCCCACGCGAGCCCAGAACACCTCGTCGAGAGCGTCGAGTTCACCCCGCTTGAGGAAGAACACCATCCGCATGAGCTCCTGCAGCGCGATCGACGCGCTGGGCATCCCCATGCCGTGAGAGGCGAACAGCACCCCGGCGGTGTACCGGGTGACGAAGCGGTCCTCCTTGGGGAAGGCCACCACGTCAGCGCCGTCGTTGAGTCGGCTCCAGCGGTCGGCGAACTCCTTGATCCGACCGCCGGAACCGGCCACAACGACTGCCTTCACGCCCCGAAGGGCGTCCAGGATGGGGTCCGAGGAGCCCACCCCGAAGTGGTAGTAGACATCTTCATGGCTACCGTCGAGCACGCCGTCGAGGAAGGCGTGGTTGATGTTCTCCGTCTTCACGTGGCGTGAATCTACGCGGGCGGCTGACACCGCGGAGCGATAATCAGCCGACTCGCGTCACGCCCCGATCAGCCGGCCGAGGCGGTGCGCTTGGCCCGCGGGCCCTGCTCTGCCCGCGACGACGACGCGCCGGCCTTCGCGCCGGCCGTGGCGGTGCCGCGGCCAGCCGCGGGGGCATCCGCCGCCGCATCGGTGACGGTGCCGCCGGCCACATCGTCGTTGGCGGCCCCGGCGCTGGTCTGCTCCTCAGCGGTCTGGGCATCAGCGCTCTCGGCGTCGGCGCTCAGGGTGGCGGCGACCGCGTTGCGCGGGTTGGCCACCTCAACCGCTTCGGCAGCCGCCGGCTGGCTCGCCGTCGCCAGCGGAACGCTGGTGGACAGCGCGCTCGCCGTGGTCCACAGCGCTCCGAGCAGCGACGTCCGCACGCTGGGGACGAAGTTAGCCGGAATTTCTTCCGGCGCGGTGATCGGACCGGTCTGGATGCCGGCACCGGTGAGCAGGTTCAGCACCGTGCCCGGCAGCCCGGACGGGCCGAGCAGCCCGTCGATGGCGGTGTTCCAGGCCCCCTCGAAGTTCAGACTGGCCAGATTCGCGAGCCAGGTGGTGGCGAGGTCGATGGACTGGGTGGCCAGGATCGTCGCCCCGCCCACCGCGGTGCCCACGAAGCTGGTGAGGATCTGCGGCAGCGCCTGGATGACGGCACCGACCCGCGCCACCACGTTCTCCGCGATGTAGACGCCGGCACCGACCAGGCTCGCCGCCGCCGCGGTCGCGGGCACGACCACTGCAGCCACCAGGACCGCAAAAGCCGCCTCAAGGTTGCCCTGCAGCGCCAGTTCGGCGGCGGCAACCAGTTCCGCGGGGTAGTTCCACACGCCGGCGCTGATCGCCGCCCCGGCCCCGATCAGACCGTCCAAGCCGATGTTGATGTAGTCGAACCAGTTGATCTGCAGTTGGCGGCCGATGGGTCCGGCGTTGGCGGTGTTGTTCGGCAGCGTGCCGACGTAGCTGTAGTAACCCAGTGCGTCCTGGGTGGTGAGCAGGTAGTTCAGCAGCGCCCCGCCGGTCTCCCCGAATCCCGCATACGGCCAGTTCGCCACGCCGGCACCGGGCGTCGGAGCGTCGGCGCCGTTGTAGTAGGCCCCGAACAGATAGTTCTGGCCGATTTCCAGGCTGCCGAGGATCTGTTCGAACGGGTTGTG
>Ga0208694_1006045_pt1 | contig 10026 bp, 17 predicted proteins | sample AD_UKC078_MetaG_FD_184442 | JGI IMG/M metagenome (GOLD analysis project Ga0208694, IMG submission 184442) | Active sludge microbial communities of municipal wastewater-treating anaerobic digesters from USA - AD_UKC078_MetaG (SPAdes) (version 2) | ecosystem: Engineered > Bioreactor > Anaerobic >...
GCAAATGTTACTTGAAGTTCTTTTTTATCTTTATCATAACTAGCTTTTGTCATTTTTGTACTACTAACAATACTAATATCTTCCATTCTTTCTTTCTCCTTTATTGAATATTATATTTATCTTTTTTCTATCGTGTTATATTATTTAAAATAACCTTTACTATGAAACACATCAGCTATAGCTTCAGCCATCATGTATTCTTTTTCCTCCATTATATCATAAAAAGCATCTATTAAATCATCCGCTTCATCACCAGTTAAGACAAAAGTTTTCGGGTTATTTCCAAATAATTCTATTTTAATAACTGATTTACTCCAATCAATAGTTGCTCTATATAATTCTCTATTATTTTCAACTAAAGAATATATAATAGTATAACCATTATCTCTTACTGTTTCTTTAAGTTCTTGTTTTTCATTTATATCAAAATAAGTAGGGTAAGATAAAAGTTCTGGTAGGTACTCTTTAGCTTCTTCTCTTTTTTCTTTTTTAGTTAAACCACGAATTTTACGCTCTCGGTCTAATTTTTCTAGATAATCATATAAAGCATAATCTTCGTCTGGTTCCCAGTTACTGCCAATTATCATTTTGTCGAAATCATTTTTAATTGCACCAGCTTTATCTAAAGCTTTATATATTACACAATTTTTACATATACAATTACAACAATCTGATTCTTTATCATACTCTCTTGAAAAATTATGTATAAGATTGCATGCAAAAAATAAAGCTTTTACACAATCATTAAACTTTTCATATAGTTGGTCATACTCATATACAACATTTTCATTTTGACCACTACCATCAGGATTTTCTTTAATTATTTTAGGATTTCGTTTATCATTATCAATTATATTAGATTCTTCTAGTACATTATTGTCAATCATTTTTTGTAATTTAGATATCATATCTTCATATTCTGCACCAATAGAATCAAAATCTAACCCAATGTCAGACATATTTTTTCTTATTTCTTGTTCTAATTTATTATGTTCCTGTAATGCATTATTATCATGATATTCTTCAGATTTCCACCATAATTCATTTAACATTTTTAATTTATCAATAATGTCTTTTATTTTTTCATCTCTATTATCATTATCAATCATATTAGATTCTTCTAGTACATTATTATTACTTATGTTCTGTTCTGTTAAATAATAATCTTCCAGCTCTGCCTCTAAACGCTCCTTGAGTTCTTTTAAAGTATTAAAGGTAAATACTAAGTCCCAGGTGTTGGTACAGGCTACAAATTGAGGGTGTCTCCCGCTTTCGTCAATAAATTCTTTTTGCGCCTCGTCAAACTGTAGAAAATAGTCCTGCGAGACAATATTGTTGTAATCGTCAAATGCCTTTTGGATATCGTTAATTATTTTTTCTTCTCTATCATCATTATCAATCATATTAGATTCTTCCAATATATTGTCCATATCAGAAGTTTTTATTTCTATATTATTTTCAGGTTCAATTATTCCAGTAACTTTAAACTTTTTAACCAATGCAAAAAATTCTCTAGCAAGTAGGTTCCAATATAGTTTATTAACTTGTTCATCTGAATATTTTGAAGCTTCTTCATTACTTTGATTAAACCATTTCTGTATTCTCATTCTTTCATCATCATAAGAATAAACAAAAAACATAGGCAATCCTTTTAGCCACTCGATAAAAGCATTGTATTCTCCAATTTGTTTAATTTTCCAATCAAATTGGTCTTTAAATTCAGCATAAACACAATTAAGTGCAGAAGCTGTATCAGTATAATTTTCTATCTCATATTCATATTCTTCTGCATATTGTTGTGCCGCTTCTATAATTTCTTTTCTGATTCTTTCTTTTACTTCTCTTTGCATTGATATTTTAATACCCATATTTTATTAACTCCTTTGAATATATTATAATTTAATAACCTTCTAAATTAATAACTTTATAAATTGCTTTACCTAAATTTACATCATTTTTTTCCCAATATTCATTTATTTTGTCTAGTAATTCTGTTGCTTCTTGTGTCTGTAAAATATAAGGATTTTCAGCATTAAAATTTATTGCAATAAATGGTGTACTCCAATTAATAGTAACATCACCTACTACATTATCATCTTTATCTTTATAAATATATATTTCGTCTTTTCCTTGTTTTTTAATTTCATATTTTAATTTTGAATTTATGTTTGACCCATCTACTAAAAAAGTATCCATATCCATTGGTTTTATATTATCCATATTCATATTATATTAACTCCTTTAAAAAATAATTGTAATCTCATATTAATTTGATTTTTTTAATACTAATATTAATTAATCATCAACAAAAACATCAGCTAAATCAATATTTCCGCCATATTTAATAAATTTCTTAAAAAAATCATTACTAAGTTCTTTATATTTTTCATAGTTGTCAGATGATATAATAGTCTGTTCATCATCTTTATCAAATTTAAGATACATCATAAATCTACCTGACACTTTATTTTCAATTATTTCTGCATTTGTTTTATGACTAAGTTTAGCTAAAGATTTAATTTCACTATCAGACACAACAATATCTTCAATATCCAACATATTAATCACTCTTTTTCATAATTGATTTATAGCACTTCTTACAGCAACCATACTGTAATAGTTCTATATCAACATCAAGAAGATTAGGAAATATGTTACTTAAATTAATAAGACAGGGATTTCTTAACCATTCTTGATATTGTTTATATTCTTCTATATTTAAATTCACTAATCTTTAAACATTTTATCGAAACATGTACCACATATACTAGACAACAGAAGTTCTCTCTCGTCAGTGGAAAAATCAGGAAGAGCATCTTGTATATTTATTTTGCCGGCTTTCCACTGTGTAAATCTCTGATATTGTTCCTCTGTAAACTTAATTTTATACATAGTACCACAAGACACACATTTTATATTAATATAATACTGTGACATTTTAATTCCCCTTTTTTACTTTATCATGCACCAAATATACAAAACTAATACTATCAACAACAAAACCCATAAAGGTATATTTTTCATTTTAAAATCCTCTGCTATATTTAATTAACTTATATTAATAACTGGGTTTAAATGAAATATAATTAAATCAAATAAACCCAGTCACTTTAAAAAAGTTCTAATTTACTGCAAATTCTACATCCATTACTTCATCATCTTCTGTTACTTTAAGCTTATTCTTTTTCTTGAGGTCAGCTACAATATCATCAATACTAGATTCCCAGTAAAACTTTGTAGCAAACATCTTGGTAATGCTAGCACCCAAATCTATCTTTTTTGTATCAGCGTTAATAGCTCTAGTAGGAGTATAATCATGAGTAATAGCTTCAGTACAAGCGTTATAAAATCCCCACTTAGTATAATCAAAGTTATTATCAAGTCTGTTAGCAATCATTTTACTAACTCTTTTAGGAATATAATTCAACAAGAGTTCAACTCTATCTTCTGTTACGGTCTCATTTGTCCAATTTCTCCAATTAAGAGAGTAGCTACGAAATCCCTTAATAAGTTCATGGGCATTATGACTAAATTCATTAAGATTAAACTTACTACCAAAGTGTTTATAAGACATTGACATAAACTGTCTAGTAGCAATCATACCATTAGTACAAACAAGTCTAACAGCATCAATATAAAATCCTACTGCCTGGCTTCCGTCATAGCTGTTGACTATCCGTATCATAGGTGAAATTTCATCGCCTGGTCTTACTTCAACACTATAATCTTTAATAGTATACAGACGTGTCATTAGGGAACCATCTTTTGAAAGTATAGTCTGAATGTCAGTATTCTTGAAAGACATTCCTTCTTCTATCTTCTGAACAATATCACTATGCTTAATCACAGGATATGAACTGGAAACTGTAGCAAGATACACGGGTTTACCGGAATTATCTTCTCTGAACAATGCTTTCTTGTCTGGTATTTCAATGCCATCAAAGGAAAGTTTGCGTTCCATTACATCAAAATTTAGCTTTGATCTATCAGGACCTGACCAACTATCTGTTACAAACATACCATACTTTGCCTGTCTCATAAGTTCAGTTTTTGTAGTTGTACGTTCTTTTGCTTTCCGTGTATTAATTTTAACTGTCATTTAAAAAATCCCCTTTTTTGAATTAAAGTAATATATTGAATTTTTACTATCTCTCACTCACTATATATATTATATCACAACTTAGAGATACTGTATAGTACCCATATGTATGGAAATTAATTTATATGTTATCTTTCTGATTACTCAATAACCCATACCCAAGTCATACAAGCACCGCTTTTACGCCTCTGCGGGACAGTACTACTACTCATTGACGTAGAGCATACCTTTAATTTAGCATCTACAATATTGAATTTTATACAATTCATATTCATATTAATATTCTTCTTTTAATTATCCAACGTAACACAATACACCATTAGACACTTCATAATAGTTGCCATCCAGCATCATATCTTGCCCCATACTATCAAAATCTATATAATACTTAATTGAATCAGGAATATCAAAACCTTCATCTACATATTCTTCGGCAATTTCTGCCATAGACATGCCTGAATAAAGAATCCATTTATCAACTGTATTATTATTAATCATTTCAATAATATCATTAACACTATTTATAGTGTAATAATCTAATTCAAGTATAGAATCTAATACTTCCCGTTCATAGTCATGCATAAGATTATAAGCATTCTGTAATTCTACATAATCTTCTATTGTATCATCTTCATCAAAAAAATCTACTTTTATTGTATCAAAATCAGCTTTTAAAATAGTATAATTACCATCTTCGATATCTTCTTCAGTGATACCAATTTCCTCCAATATCTCAAAATCTTCTCTGAACAAATTAACACTTACCCAACGTTCCTCATCATTAATATTATTTTTAATTAGGACTTGAATTTCCATTATTTTAATCTCCTTTAAATTGTTTTAAATAAATGGCATATAAATTTCATCTTTGAACTCATCGACAATCTTTTTTGCAAGTTTACAAGTCTGTTCATTTCTCAGGTCATACCAACCTTTATCGTACATTTCAGCCCAAAGCTTCATACACTCCATCATTACTGCCATAGAACTCTGTTGAAGTGTTCTATGTGTATTATAACAAAGCTGTTCAGCAAATTCCTTATGTCTACTAGTATCAAAACTATTTACAAAATCTGAAAAACTTTTTGCCATTTCTTCGCCTGTCATTTTAGTCATTTTTATTCCCCCTGATTTTTATGTTGTATCTGTTGTGTCTCACTCACTATATATATTATATCACACTTTAGAGATAAATACAAGTCTTTTATTTGTAACAATAAAAAAAAGATGTAAACTTATTGTCTACATCTTTTTATTGAACTTTTATTCATTTTTTAAGAGAAACTTATTAGATATTGATTTAAAACTTATTCTAACTTTATTATTTTCTGGTTTAGCAAGTCTCCACACTATTCCTTCACGTTCAATATTACTGTTGTTGACTACACTTTTACCTTCTGCTAGTTTAAGTATTTCATTAATATCATTGGGTAATACAAAATCTCTATAGATAATTGGTACAGATTTCAAACCTATTTCTTTAGTAATTCTTTCTACTTCATATTGATTATAATATTCTTGTTTATCTATATCAAAAATATCAAATATATAAATATCTATACCTTTTATCTTATATTTATTACCTTGAATACCTTCACCACACAGTTCACCTTGTAGTGCTATGTTTCTGTTTTTAAAATAATCTCTCATTTTTTCTTCTATTTGTTGCTCTTTAACTACTTGCCAATATTTGCTACCGTCATCTTTATCAAGCTGGTTATTTCTTGAACAAACGTAAAATTTATTGTCTTTAAGATATATTGTTTCAGAAGACCCGTCTATCTTTTCAGTACCAACAAATTTCATACCAGCAACTTCGTTAATTAGATTTTTAAGATTTTGTATACGTTCTTCGTCTGTCTTATTAATAAAATCAGGAAAACCTTTTTTAATTACAGTATTAGTAAATAGTTTCTTAGATAGTTTAGGAAAATGACTAAACATAAAACTAAGTACAACATCAGGTATATATTTTTTAACCCATTTCTTATTAGTAATTACTTTTTTATTAGCGTCATTATTTTCATCTGGTTCATATTTAGTAATACCAATAATTTCAGTAACATCATCATCAATATTATAATTACCTTTAGGAAGATAACTAAGTGGCAATACTAGTCCTTGACTTATTTGACCACGCAACTTAATTGTTTTAACTCTATATTTTCTATCTTTAAGAAATTCAAACTCTGGTGCTGGGGGAAGTATACTATCTATTTCACAATATATAACCTTATCCCCAACTTTAAAATTATCTTTCTTAGCTACAACACACTGCCAGCCATTAATAATAGCTAGTTCTATTGCATCAGCATTTTCAATTGGTTTAATATCTATTATTTCTTGTATACTAGCAAGTTTTCTCATTTCACATTTCTCCTAACTAACCACGAATTAATTTTATCATCTAATAAACAATATATTAATATAATCATAAAAATTAATATAGGTAACCAATAAAGTGCTAATACCAGTATCCATGAACAATTTATATATCCTAAAATTTTAAAAAAAGACATTATTACAGCAATAATAAATCCTATTGACAATATAAGTGGCAGATTATATTCTTTTTTCATATAATATCACTTCTTTTTCTTCTTGTTGTTTTTCTTTTTTTCTGTTTTGTTCTCTGTTTCCATATATCTCAAATATAGATTGCCGCTATTAATATTATTAACAAAATAAATATTATTAAAATCATCAGTAATATTCATATAACTAAAATCATTTAAATCATATTCATTTTTATTATGAAAATGTTTTACAATTGTAATTAATTCATTTTCTTTTAAATAAACAAAATTGTTAGAATTATTTATAAAATTAGCTTCCACTTTATATTCTTTATCATTTAATTTAAAATTCAAGTTCATTGTTAATTAAACCAAACTTTCCACTTTAAAATTTGAATTTTTACATTTCTTACATGTACATCTTGAAAGAATATCAAGTGTTTTGCATTTACGATAAAAATAAGTCTTAACTCCACAATTTTCACATGTAACTACATATTTAGGCTTTTTTATATTAGCTATATTTTCTATTTCATCTGAATCAGGAGTGTAATAAGTAGACACATTATATTCAGGATAATGTCTATTGATTAGTTCGGCATATCTCTTGAAGTTAGGACCATGATTACTACACCCTGGGATCGTGTGTATAAGTTCGTGAGCCATAGTCTTTTCTATTTCAAAATCTTCACCAATTAGTTTTTTGTTAATGCCTATATAATTAGTTTTATCAATGTTATTATATGCAATTCTTTTAAAAGTATAAGTAACACCCCGTACTCTTTTAGACCTGGTCTTTAGTTCCCCAACTTTTTTGATATCTTTGACAGGAATAGGTACGCCAATTTTAATAAGTTCTTTACTTACTGTATTAAATATCTTAGTAATTGAACTATCCTTAACTATTTTGTTGTCAACAGTAACTATAGTTTCCTTAGTTCTAGCCATTAGTTTTACCCTCCGAAAGTTGTTTTGTCTATCAACTATATATATTATATCACAACTTAGAGATAAACACAAGTAGGCTGAAAGTATGGAAATAAAAAAAGATGTATACTAATTAAGATTTAGATGTAGACTTATAATCAGGACATGCTATCAACTCAGCATGCGGCAATGATTCAATTTTACAATTTTTAATACAATCAGTACATTTCTTCATTATCACTAGTTTCGTAGTAGGTTTAATTTCTATCTTTTTTTGTTTCTTAGTTACTTTTTTAACTGTCTTTATTTTAGTTTTTTTATCTTTTTCCATATTTTCACCTTTTCATTTAAAGTCCTTTAAAAATATCATCTAATACTCTACATGCATAAATTACCGCAATTACGACAATTATAATTATTGTAACTAAAGCTGTTATAACATAACTAAACATTTTTATCACCTACATTACTGAAATGAACTTACAATCAATTTTATGAGGATGTACTACATTTTTAAATTCAGATAAACTCATACTTTTTGAATACGTATCAGACCTTACTATAACTTGTTTATTCAGATTCCAACTATAAGTAAACTTGAATTCAACTGGTACGCCTTCAGATTCACCAGCGAACCAATCATGTATTCTAGTTATTTCTTTTTTAATTTTTTTACTTTTTTTCATTCCAGTAACCACCTGTTTATCTGATATAAGTATATTATAACATATAGCTAGTCAGGCGTCAACTAGCTATATGTATACATTTATATATAGATGTTAACCATTTGACTTAAAATTGTATACAGGCTTGATAATATTGACTATATATTATTTTTCATATTTATCTAAATTATATATAGTAGTTAAATTTTTAAAATCTTTCTGTTTTAATTCATAAACAATATTATTAATAATATCATCTTTATATTTTTTATATGCTAATTCCCAAATAATTATAACATCATAATTTAATTTTTTAAATAAATTAACTCTTTTTTTATCATAATTCCAAATATCTATAGCCATTAATTTATTTTTTTCGTTTATAAATGTAGATTCATATCTTAGAGGATTACAATGCCAATAATCACCATAATATTCTATTATAATACTATTAAATATATTTATATCAGGAATAAGCCATTTCTTTTTATTTTTATCTAAATATAAAATAGCATCGTTGTTCACTGAATCACAACCAAATTCGTTACATAATATATTAAAAATTTCAATTTCATTTTTACTTTTATTATAATAAAAATCTTTCAAATTGCATGCAATTGTTTCATTTTGCCAATATTCTTTCATATATATACTTCTTATTTCTCTTTGAATCGGATTATCTTTGTACCATTGTTTTATTCTTTTTGATTGCTCTTTTTTAAATTTTTCATCTCTGGGTTTAGACATTTCTTTAATTACTTTATTTCTATATTCATCATTTTTCCACATTTTTATAGTGGCTTCTTTACATTTTTTCTCTAGAATTTTTTTTGTTTCTTCTGAATGATGTTTTTTATAAAAAGGATTTTTATCCCCAGATTTATCATAATGTTTAATACAAAAGCCGGATTTGTTTCTTCTATTTAAAGTAACGCCACATATTTTACATGTTTTTATTTGTTTACGTTTATTTAAGCAATCTCTACATAACCCACTAATATTATTGTTATTTATTTTTTTACCGCATTCACTACAACATCTTATCATAACAATCACTCCTTATAATTAACTTATAATTTATGATGATTATTGGGTCCAAAAAACAATAAAAAAATAACTGTAAACATTAAGTCTACAGTTATTTATTAAGTTTACATTAAGTTTACATTAAATTAATCAAATAAAGTTTCAAATTCACTTGGTTCTAAAGTTTCATCATCACGAGTAATTTCAAAAATATGGTCTGAACCGTCTCCATCCCAACCACATTTAATTGTATATGTGGGGTCGGCGTCAGGGTCAAGAACTATCTCATACGAATGCCCGCCATTGCCAAGTTTGCCAACACCAGCTATTAATTTAACTAATGGATCTTTTTTCATATCTTTTTCAAAAGTTCTATATTTGACAATTAAAACATGTTCTTTTTCATTATTTGTTAATAATTTATCTAAATCGTCAGGCTTAAAATCTTCTCCAGATTTTTCCAATTCAGCTTCCATCACATCTAATCCTGTATAATAATTAGGAAACTCATCTAGATGATCCTTAGCAATTATCTTAGATATAACTTCATTTAAAGTATGTTCTTTCTCTACTTCAATACCTCTTTTTAATTGTTCTTTGTCATAATCATCATCAGGTCTAGTATCTTTACCATCTAAAACATATTTATAGCCATGCTTGTTTTCCAATTATATCACCACTTTTTTAAATTCTATCACCTACGATATTACCATTATTATTAAGTTTATATCTAGGGTCATTTAATTGTCTGTCTATATTTAATTTTCTTTTTTGATTATAAACAGCATATATA
>Ga0208694_1006051_pt1 | contig 10018 bp, 6 predicted proteins | sample AD_UKC078_MetaG_FD_184442 | JGI IMG/M metagenome (GOLD analysis project Ga0208694, IMG submission 184442) | Active sludge microbial communities of municipal wastewater-treating anaerobic digesters from USA - AD_UKC078_MetaG (SPAdes) (version 2) | ecosystem: Engineered > Bioreactor > Anaerobic >...
TCTTGACAACAAACTGACTGCCAAGCTTTTGGAGGCCGGAGCTTTTGGTCCGGACCGCCTCTACTCCGACCGGAAGAACTTTGTGCTCGAAGGCGGCAGTATAGAATCGGATGGAGCCGGCAGCTTGCTAACCACCTCAGAATGCCTGTTGTCTCCCACACGCAATCCGGGAATGAACAGAGATGAAATTGAGTTGTATTTAAAACAAGCCTTCGGTCTGCAACGGGTGCTTTGGATAGAAAACGCCTATTTGCAGGGAGACGATACCGACGGGCATATCGATATGCTGGCGCGTTTTTGCAACCCGGATACCATCGCTTATGTTTCGGCCGGTTTTCCTCAAACAGCCGGGGGACATGAACCTAAGCAACTTGAATCCCTGAGTGCCATGGAGGAAGAATTAAAATCGTTCAGGACACTTTCGGGACAGTCGTACCGCTTGATTCCCCTGCCTTTGCCCGATGTCGTTCGGTACAAAAACGAAGTATTGCCGGCCAGTTATGCCAATTTTTTAATCATTAACGGAGCCGTTTTGTTGCCCGTGTACGGACAAGAAAAAGATCAACAGGCTGTAAAACAGCTTGCTAAAGCTTTTCCCGATCGGGAAATTATTCCGGTTAATTGCCTGGCGTTGATCAAACAGCACGGCTCCTTGCATTGCATAAGTATGCAACATCCGGTATAAGAAAGGCGAAGATATGTATAAACATTTGAGATATTTATATCTTTTTAAGACTATTCTTAGGAGACGTTTTAACTTAATGCAAGGCTGTTATGTAAAATTCATTTAGCTTTGCCTGTCCATATTTCACCAATGATTTCGTCGCAACGATACTTGCTGTTTTTCCTATTGATGAGCCTGTTGTTGGCCTGCACAAATACAACAGGGCAATACGATTTGACTTATCCCGTGGTTCGCATGGATTTTTCGGACGAATTGGTGCTTGAGGGCAGTGTCGAAGCAACGAATTCCACCTTTATCAACTGCCCGGATGTCTACAACTCTAAGATAATTTACCTTGTCGAAGACGGGGCCTGGGTTGAAGCCGGCGACACGGTTTGCATACTGGAAAATCAGCAATTGGTCAATCAACTGGAGACGGTTAAACGGCTTTGCGAACTGTATCAGGCAGAATACAACAAAGGGGTGGCCGATTTGGAGTTGGATTACGCCTTATTGCAGGCTCAGGTCAAAAACAACGAAACGCAAATGGCCATTAGTAGTCTGGATTCCCTGCAATTGAAGTATTACACTGAAAATCAGCGAAAAATAGCAGAAATTCGTTTGGAAATGGCCAGGATAGAGTCCCGTAAACTCAAGAAGAAACTAAGTGCCTTAGAAACCATCCAGCGCTCGGAACTTCGTAAGATGGAGTTGCAAATCACTCAGAGCCAAACGCTGCTCGAATCGACCCAGGCTTCGCTGGACGAGCTGATTTTGAAGGCTCCAAAAGCCGGCATGGCCATAAGGGGCGATTCCGATATTAGTGACGGCAAAATACAGGAAGGAGAAGAAGTGTATCCGCAAACGCCTTTAGTGATTATTCCCGATTCCGGCCAGGTGAGGATAAAAATACAAGCCACTGAGGCAGCTTATAAGCGCTTGGCTCTTGGGCAGAAAGTAGAATACACTTTTGACGCTATGCCGGGGAATTTTGCTTACGGATCCATAGTAATGAAATCCCCCAGAGGTTATACCATGAGCCGCAATTCCAGAGTGAAGTTTTTTGATGTGCTGGCTTCGGTTGACAGCGGTCTGCAAACGCCCACAGCCGGTTTATCGGCCAACTGCAGGGTCTTTTTGAATTATTTGCCCGATACCGTGGCTGTTCCCATTGTTTCGGTTTTTCAGGAAGACAGCATCAACGTGGTATATATAAAAAAAGGTTCCGGTTTTATCCGACAGGAAGTGTCGGTAGCCCTGCAATCGTCCAAAGAAGCCGTAATAGCCTGCGGTCTGCGGGGTGGAGAGGACATTGCTATGTTGCAACCTCTCAGGTCGAAGGTCAAAGACGAAGTTTTCCTGGATTATGAACAGCGTAATCGCTTTAAAACCGTCAAAAACGACAGCTTGCCTGCGGACTTTTTGGAGGTGCCGCAACACATCGTACCACGACGGGATTCTCCCGAACAGATGGAAGAGGAGCCTACGTTTCAGTTTCAAGATCATATTATTATTGTAAGATAGTCCTACAGGATGAAAAAGAGTATTTTATTATTATTACCAATCGGTCTTTTATGTGCCGCCTGCGGCAAGGAAAAGAAACAGGAAATTCCGCTGACTCAGGTGAGACAGGAAACATTCTACATAGATTTGTACGAAGAAGGAGATATTCAGGCTACGCAGTCCAAGGTGATTTCTTCGCCCGAAATTTCGTGGCGTTACGGCGACCTTAAGATAACTTATGTGGTGGACGACGGCCAGGAAGTGGAAGCCGGCGATACCGTGGTCATTTTTGATCCCTCCGAAGTGCGCAAGGCCATCATAGACGCCGAGTCGCGCCTGGAGATTCATTATGCAGAGCTCGAAAAAATGCAGGCTCAACAGGAATCTGATATGGAAGAAATGATGGCCGATTTCGAAGTGACGGAGTTGTCGCTCGAAATTTCCCGTCTCGAATACGAATCGGCCGAGTACGAAGCCGTAATCAAGAAAAAAGAAATCGAACTCAATCTCGAAAGAGCCACCATTGCTTTGGAACAAGCAAAAAGTCAGATAGAAAATCGCAAAAAAATTCAGAAAGAAGAGCTAACTCAAAAAAAACTCATCATAAGCCAGGCAAAGTCTGAACTGGAAGATGCCTACAATACCTTGAACTTATTGTTTGTTACTTCCCCTTCGCCGGGCATTGCCATTGTAAGTCAAAACAACACCACAGGACTTAAATTTCAGGAGGGCGATCAGGTATGGAAAGGTCAGCCTATGATAGAATTACCTAATCTGAACGAATTAAAAGCGGCGATAAAAATCAACGAAGTGGACATTGCTAAAATCACCAAGGGTCAACGAGTGATTATACGTCCCGATGCTTTTTCGGATTCCTTGTATTTTGGCCACATTCAAACCGTAGCCAATCTGGCGGTCAACAAAGAACGCAATTCCAGAATCAAGGTTTTCCCCGTGGATGTGCTTATCAACAGTTATCCAACCGATTTGATGCCGGGCCTTACCGTGAGTTGCCGCATTATTATCGATGAAATTCCCGATGCTGTTTATATTCCTTTGAATGCCCTTTTTAAGGAAGGTATCCAAGATATTGTATATGTGAAAACAGCTACCGGGTTTAGGATTCAGGAAGTCAAAACGGGGCAGTCTAATGCGGATTACATTATTATCGAAGAGGGGCTCAAAGCCGGAGAAAACATTGCGATGGCCAATCCTTTCCTGGTGGCTGAAGCAGATAAATCTTCCAAAAAACAGGCACAATGAAACGTACATATCTTCCCCTACTGTTGTTTGGATTAAGTGTGGGTTTATTCCTACTGCCGGGCTGCAAGCAAACGGTACAAGAGAACAACCTGATAAAACGGGGCGATTTCAAACAAACCATAACCGAAACCGGTGAGTTATTTACTGTCGATAACCGGTCTATAGTGATGCCCCGCTACGGCAGGTATTGGTATAATATGAAAATTATCGGCTTAGCGGAGCACGGATCAAAGGTAAAAGCCGGCGATTCCATCGTTCAGTTCGATCCTACCGAAGTGAAAAAATTCATCATGGATCGCGAGACCCGCCTGGAAAACGAACAGGCTAATTTGGAAAAATTGTTGGTTCAGCAACAAAACAACCTGAAAAATCTGCAGTCCACCCTGCGTGGAGAGGAAGCCTCCTTCAACCTGCGCAAGCTTGCCATGGAATACACTAAGTTTGAGTCGGAGCGGGTGCAGGAAATTAAAAGGTTGCAATTCCGCCAGGCCGAAATCAATTTCGAAAAAGTAAAAAGACGGATTGAACTAACCAAGCTAATGGCAGCCAGCGATCTTAAAATACAAAAGATTAAAGTGGCGCAAATAGAAAATGAAATCAAAATGGCTCAGGACGCTCTGCCGCAACTCACGATGCGTGCGCCCATTTCGGGCATATTCCAGGTGGCCCGCAAACGGCGTTCGCGCGACAATATAGCCGTTGGAGACGATGTGCGTTTCGGCACGATGGTGGGCAGCGTCCCCGATCTGACCTGGATGAAGGTTCAGACAACGGTCAACGAAGTAGACCGGGCTAAAATTACACAGGGACAGCCTGTTATTGTGCGCCTGGATGCCTTGCCGCAAGTGGCTTTCGATGCTCAGGTATCTTTCATCAGTGTGTTGTGTCGTCCCTACGACAATAACGACAGAAGGAAGGTGTTTGATATAGAAGTAAAACTTCTCGAATCGGACGAAAGGCTAAAACCCGGAATGACCGTCAGCTGCGAATTTATAGCCAACGATCTGAAGGATGTGTTATACGTACCTAATGCTTGTTTGTTGAAAGAGGGCGGACGTTACTGGGTATTTATACCCAAAGCGACCGGATTTGATAAGGTGGCAGTAGAATTTCATACCCGCAACAATACGCATTCCGTTATCAGCGGCAATATTGCCGAAGGCCAGCAGGTGATTCCTGTTGCCGGAATTATAGATCAAGAATAAAATACTATGCAATTCGAAGAAATAGTACGCGTGGCTCTGCACGCCTTGATGGATCATAAGTTCCGTTCTTTCCTTACCATGTTGGGCATCATCTTTGGGGTGGCATCGGTTATTGCCATGCTTTCCATAGGTGAAGGTGCCAAGAGGGAAGCCATAGCCAAGTACCAGGACCTGGGGGTAAACAATATTATTGTTCGCGAAAAGAAGTTGTCCAATGCCGAGTTGGAAGAAGTACGGGCCAGATTCTCTCCCGGTTTATCTATCAACGATGCCAGAGTAATCAAGGAAATAGTTCCCGAGGTTGCACAGGTGGCCCCTCAAGCCGAAAAAGAATCCGAAGTAAAAATGGGCGATATGTCCGCCAAATCTACGGTGATTGGTATTACGCCGGCTTTTATTGAGATTTTGAATTACGAAACCGAAGAAGGCAGCTTTATTACCGCAGACCATTACAACAACAGCCTTAAGGTTTGCGTATTGGGAGCCGGGCTGGCAAACTCCTTTTTCTCCAATCAAAGTGCTTTGGGTAAAATGGTAAAAGTGGACGATCAATGGCTCGAAGTGGTGGGTGTAATGAAATCCAAGGCTGTTTTTACGGAAACGGTAGGAGAGCTGGCCTCGCGCGATTTGAACAACGACGTCTATTTACCTTTAACCACCTTCAACAAGCGTTTTGCCAAAGAAAACCTGCTCGAGAGTGAAATCAAGCAAATCACCGTCAGGGTAAACAGCTCGGACAAACTGATGGAAAGTGCCGCCCTGATACGCAGCATCCTCGACCGTCATCATTTCAACAATCAGGATTACAGTATTGTGATTCCTTTTGAACTCCTGAAGCAGGAAGAAAAAGAACGGCAGATTTACAATATTCTGCTGGGTGCCATCGCTGCCATTTCTTTGATAGTAGGAGGGATAGGTATTATGAATATTATGTTGGCCTCGGTTATGGAGCGAACCCGCGAAATTGGTATCCGCCGGGCTATCGGTGCCCGCAAAAAGGACATTATGAGCCAGTTTGTGGTCGAAGCTGTTGCCATCAGTATTACGGGAGGCCTCATCGGAGTGGTGCTGGGTGTGGTTTTGTCTTTTTCCATTTCCCTGTTTACCGATGTAACCACTTATATCAGGGTGTATTCCATATTTATTGCTTTTTTCTTTTCTGTATTGGTGGGTATCAGCTTCGGTTACCTGCCGGCCAAAAATGCAGCTAATCTTGAACCTATCGAGTCGATACGCTACGAATAATGAAAACGCTTTATGCTCATTGAAATAAAGAATTTAGTCAAAAACTACGTTATGGGCGACATTCAGGTGCAGGCCCTTAGGGATATAAACCTGACCATAGATCGTAACGAATATGTGGCCATAATGGGGCCCTCGGGATCGGGGAAATCAACCCTTATGAATATTTTAGGTTGCCTCGACACACCCACCGAAGGCCAATACTTGTTTGAAAATGTAGACGTCAGCACTCTCAGTGACGATGAGTTGTCTGCTATGCGCAACCGGGAGATCGGTTTTATTTTCCAAAACTTCAACCTTTTGCCCAAGATGAACGCTTTGCAAAATGTGGAGTTGCCTTTGATGTATGCAGGCATACCTAAAGCAATGCGTAGAGAAAGAGCCATTGAGGCGCTCGAACGAGTAGGTCTGGCCGACCGTATGGATCATAAACCCACCGAACTCAGCGGTGGACAGCGACAGAGAGTGGCTGTAGCCAGAGCCTTGGTGACCAAACCCGGCATCTTGTTGGCCGACGAACCTACCGGTGCCCTCGATTCCAAGACCGGAGTGGAAATTATGGCCTTGTTCGATGAGTTGCACCGTGAAGGCAACACCCTGATTCTGATCACACACGAAAGGGAAATTGCCGAATACAGCCGCAGGATTATTCAGATTCGCGACGGTCTGATTTTCTCGGACGAAGAAAATATTCGTTCGGACGACGTGGAAGAAAAGATTTACAAAACCAGAGGATAAATTATTGATAATGAAAACAAAAATACTTATTTGCCTACTGTTTTTCAGCTTGGTTTTCCCTCATCGACCCAAGGCTGAAACCTATCATCTGGACCTGGATCAAAGCATTTTTATTGCCAAAAACAAAAGCTTTGAAATGCTTAGTTTGTTGCAGGATATTAAAATTGCCGAATACAACCTCAAGTCAACCACCAGCGGATTAAAGACGCACGTGAATCTTAATCTGACCTTGCCCGAATACACGGAAACCATCCGTCAGTTCGAAGATACCTCGGGCATCGCCTTTTATTCGGTGCGACAACTCAATTACAACGGATCCCTGCGTATAAACCAGCCATTACCCACCAACGGCAATATTTATCTGCAAACCAACCTGACCAATACCGACGACCTGAACAACGCAAAGCGCCTGATGAACCTCAATACCCGCCTGGGTTTGACTCAGCCGCTGGATGCCATTTACGGCTACAACAACATCCGTGCGCAACTTATACAAGCCAAATTGGCTTATGAGCAGTCGCAAAAGCAGCTTAAACGTGCCGATCTCGATTTGGTTTACAATGTAACTAGTGTGTTTTACAATTTATTGTCGGTGCAGAAAAGGAAAGAACTGGCCCAAATGAACCTTGAGAGGCAAAAAGAGGCCTACGAAATAGCCAAAAACAAATTCGCGGCCGGTTTGATCAAGGAGGTAGAAGCCTTGCAGATGGAGGTAGATTTAGCCGAAGCTCAAAATAATTACGACCTGGCCATTATGGATCAGAGTTCGGCTGCCAACCGTTTTAAAGAATTGATTGGCATTGATATCAAAGACAGTGTGGTGTTGAATTCGGTTCTTGAATATGAAGTGGTGCTTATAGATCCTCAAAAAGCCGTAGAGTTGGCTTTACAAAACCGCCTCGAAATCCGCGAACAGGAGATACAGATTGAGCTCGGCGAGATGAGCATCAAGCGTCAAAAAGCCGAAGGCATGATCAAGAGCAGCCTGACAGCCTATTTTCAGAAAGTAGGAGTCAGCGAGTTGGGCACCGATCAGGGCTTTTTGAATTCCATCGACCGTTCTGCTTCCGATTTTATGATAAGGCCGCAGAATTACGGGGTAGGTCTTACTGTGAGTGTGCCCATCATCGACTGGGGCGAAAACAAGGCCTTGGTTCGCTCGGCCGAATCTCGCCTGCAGAAGAGCCTTTACCGTCAGGAAGAAGTGCGTCGCAGCATAGAACGCGAAGTGCTCGACCTTTCCAACGAGGTTATCAGCAGCCTTAAACGTTTGCAATTGCTCGAAAAAAACCTGGTGATTGCCGAAAAGAGTTTCGAGATAACCCTGGCCCGTTTCTCCAACGGCGACATCGCCAGCCAGGAATTAGCTCTGGAGCGCGAAAGGCTCAACAACGCTTACACCTCGCACCTGTCGGCCTACATCAACTACCAGTTGCGCATGGCCGACCTGATGCGTAAAACTTTTTACGACTTCCAAAACGACAGGCCGATACTGTAGTTATTTTAGTATCACTTTTTGCACTTTGCCTTTACCTACTTTTACAAAGTACATACCTTTACGTCCTATGTGCAGCACAAGGCTGTTTGTGACGATAGCTGTTTCATTTACAAGTAGCCGGCCCGTTAAGTCGTAGATGCTTAGGTCGTAACCCAAAGCATTGTTGATCACGATGTTATTACCCTGCGTGAACACGGTCACATTCGACAGGTTGTTTTCGTCGATTGCACCAATCACTCCGAAGCTTGCAATAAACGTGGTGTCTTGCGTTACTGTGAAAGTACGCGGGTTTTCCTTGTTACCGTCGTTCCATTGCAGAAACTCAAAACCGTCAGCCGGCACAGCGGTCAATTCTGCGGTAGTCTGAGCGATATAGCTGCCGCCACCTGTTACGCTGCCTTTGGTGGAGTCATTGCTTTCGGCTGTTACCGTGTATTTCAGTTCCGAATGCTCTTCAAAATAAGCCACCAGTGAAACATCTTCCGTCAGGGTAAAGGTGTATGGGCTAAGTGAGCATCCGTCGCTCCAACATGTGAATTTGTAACCATCCTCAGCTATGGCAGCGACCGTTACCTGATCGGTTTCGCAGCTATAGGGTGCAGTAATAAACACCCTGCCCATTTCTATATCATCCGACACAACTCTAAGCGAGTAATATCCTTCTTCAATAAAGAGTTCCTGCTCAGGCATTTCATCCTGAAAAGCTGCGGTACTTCCGCATCGGATAAACATGGGGATATTAAAACTGTAATGAAATGCATTATTACCCACATCCGGTGGTGCAGGCGCCCAGAATGTAACGTGCTGCAGATTATAACAACCTATAAAAGCTTGTTCGCCTATCGTTCCCAATTGTGGACCAAAGTGAATACCGGGCATGCTATAACACCCTTGGAAAGCTCCAAAGGCGATAGAGTTTATAGACCGCAGATACGGTACCTCTTTCAAATCCTCGCAGTCCCGGAACGCCCACATTCCGATGTCTGCCAAGTTATTATCTTCACTTAGGTTGATGTGGCTCATTCTGTAACAACCGAAAAAAGCTTCTTTACCGATGAGTAGTACTGCATCCGGAATTTTAAAACTACCTGTGATACCGCAGCTTATAAAAGCCCTTTCCCCGATAGCGGTTACCGTTTCAGGAATAACCGTGTTGCAGCACCCTTTGTAAAGCGTATTGGTAGCTGTCTCAATCATAGCATTGCAATTATCCCGACTGTCGTAATTGGGGTTGCTGTTACTGACGGTAATGGCAGTTAGATTTTTCCAAGGATAGGTAAGAAAAGCATCCTCACCAATCTCCTCCAGCGATGCCCCGATATGCAGGCTGTTTATGCTGTCGCAACAGTAAAATGCCTCTTTTTCTACAGTGGTTACAGCATCCGGTATTCGCACCTGTCCCTTAATCCCTTTACAGTTGTAGAATGCACCTCTCTCGATGGTTTCCAGTGCCGTGGCACTTCCCAAATTGATACTTTGCAGTTTAATACAGTTTTGGAATGCCTCGTACCGGAGCTGTTTTAGCGTAGCGGGAAATACCAGATTATCTTTGATACTCGAGCAGCCGTAAAATGCTTTGGTACCAATATATTCCACCCGGGCAGGTATAGCAAGTTTAGTAATGCCTATGCATCCTTCGAAGGCTGACCCCCCGATGAATTTCAGTCCGTCAGGAAGGTCTATGCCGGTAATCTTTCTACATCCTAAGAAGTTTTTCCAGCCTATAAACTCCAAAGTCTTAGGAAACTTGATATGTCCCTCTATGTTCGTACACCCCTCGAAAGCTTGGTCACCAAGGATTCTGAGGGAATCGCCCAATTCTATGCTTGTCAGCGCTGTGCAACCGAAGAATGCCTTCTCAGCAATGGAATCGCCACCTGTTATTGTTACTTGGGTCAGTTTCGG
>Ga0208694_1006055_pt1 | contig 10013 bp, 4 predicted proteins | sample AD_UKC078_MetaG_FD_184442 | JGI IMG/M metagenome (GOLD analysis project Ga0208694, IMG submission 184442) | Active sludge microbial communities of municipal wastewater-treating anaerobic digesters from USA - AD_UKC078_MetaG (SPAdes) (version 2) | ecosystem: Engineered > Bioreactor > Anaerobic >...
GACCAGTGCCGCGCCCCATATCCTTGGTGGTGAAAAAGGGTTCGAAAATTCGGCGCATGGTTGCCTCATCCATGCCAACCCCCTTGTCGCTGACAGACATGGCGGCGTAGTGTCCGGGTGCCAGGTTGTGACGTGCCGCTTCGGTTTCGTCAAGCTGGAGCGATTTGCAGGAGATGGTCATCTCCCCGCCCCTGGGCATGGCCTGCCAGGCGTTCATGTACAGGTTCAGCAGCACCTGTTCCATCTGGGTGCGGTCAGCCTCAACCAGGACCGGTTTTTTGCCGGTGTTCAGGTGGGTAGTGATTTCATGTCTGGCCCGGCAGAACATGGCGGCGCTTTTTTGCAGCAGTTCATTCAAGTCAATGGTTTTAAGCACATATTTGCCGCCCCGCGCAAAGCCCAGCAACTGGCTGGTAAGATCGGAGGCGCTTTTGACCATCTCTTCAATGCGTTTGAGCTTGTCGAAATGAACGTGATCAGATTCCATGCCGTGCAGCATCAATGATGCATAACCACGGATGCCGGTCAGCAGATTATTGAAGTCGTGTGCAATGCCGCCGGCCAGGGTGCCGACCGCTTCCATCTTCTGGGCCTGCAGCAGCCGGCGATTGGTTTCGTTGAGCTGCTCGGTCCGTTTTGCAACCAGTTCCTCCAGATGCTCCTTATATTCGTTAAGGGCGGCTTCTGCTTTAGCACGTTCCGCAATTTCCCGGTTGAGCTGCTGATTGGAAAGCTGCAGCTCTTCGGCCCTGTTCCTGCAAATATCCCGGGCAGCCTTGAGCTCGGTGAAATCGGTAAATGAAAACACATGGCCGCGTGACCGGTCATGTGTGTCAAGAGGTCGCGCGGACAGTATGCAGGCGATGACCCGTCCGTCCTTGTGCATGAAGTTGAATTCTCCATGCAAAAAAACACCGGCATCGGCAGAGTTGAGATATGCTTCGATTTCGTCGAAATCGGATCGGCAGGAACAGATGCCGAGGATGGAGAGCGCGGGCAGATCCTGCTGGGTCCAGCCAAGGATTTCTGTAAACGCCGGGCTGCACCATTGGAAGGTATGCCTTTTTACAAGACAGATGCCGTGGGGTGTGCAGTTGAGTACGGCCTTGAAGAATTCAGTCGTGCGCTGCAGACCCTCATTGGCGGCGCTGAGTTCTTCTGCCTTTTCCTGGGCATCCTCCAGGTTGAAGATGTATTGCTGCAGCAGTCTGCGTAATTGCTCGTCCTGCATTGTATTTTCCTTGTTCATATTCTGGCCGCCAAGTTATGCCGATTCAAAAGAACGGATGGTCTCCAGTATCTCCGGAAAGCTGGCGGGTTTGCATAGATACTTGTCGGCACCGGCATCCAGGCCGGCCTGGATCTCTGCCGGTTGCGCCTTGGCAGAAAGCAGTATCACCGGGATATTAGCGGTTTTCGGATCGGTTTTCAGCAGTCGGCAGACATCGGTGCCGGTCATTCTGGGCAGTTTGACATCCATCAGCACGATATCAGGTTTTTCGTTGATGGCGGCATTGAGCGCTTTTTCGCCGTCGTTGGCCACTATTGTGCAGTAGCCTAGTTTTTCGAGTTTTTTCTGCAGATAGGCCGAGATCACCTCTTCGTCGTCTACTACGAGTATCTTTTTAGACATATATCAACCTCGATCACTTTCATTTAAGCCAGCAATTGATGAACCTTTCAGCGGCAAGCTAACGGTGAAAAGCGAGCCGTGACGTTCGTCGCCCAAAGGCCAGTCCGGGAACAGATTGGGTGATAGCGGGCTGTCGCAGACAATCGTGCCGTGGTGCAGTTCCGCAATTCCCCTGCTGATGGTCAGTCCCAACCCTGTGCCGCCGACCTTCTGGGACATCAGGCTGTCGGCCTGGAAGAATTTCTTAAAGATGTCCTCACGGGCATTTTCCGGCACACCATAGCCGTTGTCAGCAATTATGAAGCGGATATGGTCTGCAGACAATTCTACACCCAGATTGATGCGCCCGCCATCAGGATTGTACTTGATGGCGTTGCTGAGCAGGTTGATCAATACCTGTAGGATTCTGTCTCTGTCAACATCAATGGCAGGCAGGCCATCCGGCACTTGTGTGGTTATGGTGTGTCCATGTCCGGTGGCCAGGTCACTAACTGCTGCTATCGCCTGGCTGATCATTTCCGCGGGTTGAACCGGTTCGAATGTCAGTTCGATCTTGCGTGACTCGATCCTGGAGAGGTTCAGTAGGCTCTCGACCAGCCGCATCAGCCGTTCGATGCCGGATCTGGCTATCTGCAGGTCTTCGCGCACCTCATCGTCGATATTGCCGGAGTAACCTTCCAGTATGCCGGACACACTCAGCAGCATGGCCTGGATCGGGGTGCGCAGCTCGTGGGATGCGATCGTCACAAAATCTGATTTCATCTTGTCCAGCTCGGCAATGGAACGGGCCATCTCGTTGAAGGTGACAGCCAGTTGCCCGACTTCATCACTGGAAGTCACGGGGATGGTCTGTTCCAATTGGCCTTTGCCCATGGCCATGGCGCCATTGGTAAGGGTGCGCAGCGGCTTGGTAATACTGATACTGACAAAGACCGCTATAACGATGACAGCGCCGATAGTCAGCAGGGTGATGATCAGCATCTGCCAGCGGTGGCGGCTGGACTGATTCTTGATAAAAGCCAGGGTCTGGCTGTTCTGGCCTGCAATGATTGTCGCCTCTTCGGCAAGACGTTTTTCTATCATTGTCCGGGTAATGGTTGCATCCTTGTGGAATTCATCCACATTGGCACCCAGGGTCACATAGCCGAAACCGCGGCTGGTGCTGCCGTACTGGCCGGTAAAATATGGTATGGCGGCATAGGTGGTCAGTTTCCAAAGGCCGCTCCACAGGATCAGGAATGAACCGGAACCGCCGTCCTCTGTGCCGCCATGCCATCCTTCACACTGTGGGGCGGTATCGAGGATACGGCAGTCCAGTGAGATCTTGCCGCTGCGGATCTGTTCGGCCGCCGGGGCCTTTTTCTGGCTGAAGTTGTGGAAGGACGGCAGACGCCGCGTGAATTCCTCCAGCGTCAGCCCGCTCTTTTTGTAGGCGTTATAGGTTTCCTGGCTGAGCCAGCCCGGCACTTCCTGGCCGGTTAAGGGGTTATGGCCGATAATGAAGAAGTCGCGCGGGTGTGAGATGCTCTTGCCACGATAGTCCCACATCCAAGCATAGTTGCCGGAGCCGCCGTCGGACAGAACCGTAAATCTCTCTTCAGTCGGGATGACGTGGTCGGTGAATTCCATGACATGGATATGATCCAGGGCCATGGTCACATAACCGGTTTTGTCGCCCTGGCTATTGAAAACCGGTGTGGCCCAGCGGATGATCCCCTCGAACTTTCTGCCCTTCGGGTTTTCCTTGCCGGCGTAGGCACTGCCAGGTTTGACGGCAATATTGCCCTTGTCATCCTTGTATATCCAGCCCGGTACATGGGCGCCGATTACATTGGAAACATAGATTTCACCCGGCTTCAGGCCGGACAGTTGCCGGAAATATGTTTCGGCCCGGCAGTATGTGTGCTCCCTGCGGCTGATGTCCCGCAACTCTTTACTGATGCGCCCGTCCCTGATCTTGATCTTTTCCTGCCCCTGTAGGTCGATGTAGGTGATCTCCCGGTACAGCGGTCGTGAAACCTTTTTGAAATTCAGTGGCGGCATGTGGCGCCAGGAATGGTCATTTTCCGGGTTGCTGGACTTGAGCGAACTGGGTTTTGCCCCTTTGACGCTGGTGTGGTCGGTGGAGATCACATCCCGGCGGGCAGCCTGGTATATCTTCAGGTAGAGTTCTGGATCGGGCTGGAGCAGGGAAAGCATGATCAGGTCTTTATCGCGCTCATAAAGGAAATCGGCGACGCGTTGGGCCAGTTCAACGGTACGCACCTCGATGGCCTCGGTGGCCTTCTTGTCCAGCGCCTTGACGCTGTCTGCGACAGCTGTTTTTCCCAGCTCATCGGTCTGCTTCAGGTTTCTGGCTCCCATCTGTTCCACCTGCTGCAATACCAGCATGCCGGTCTCGGCCAGATTGCTGGCGCCGTTATAGACCTGGAAGAGCAGCGGCGGCAGAGCAACTGCCAGAAAGGAAAACAGTATCTTGTGCAGGATGCCAAGGCGGGGCTTTTTGATGGGCATGGGCTTTCTCCGCTTACGGTGCCAACAGTTCCACGATCCTGCTCCAGCGTGTCTCGCGCAGGGTCTTGCGCAGCAGGATGCTGCCCGGGTTGATCAGCAGGCAGGAGTCCTCCGGCAGGTTGTCTTCAAAAAACAGGTGGCCACTCTGGACGGTGATGATCTGCATGGCGCTGCGCGGCAGGGATTTGTCGAAATATGCCGGATTGATCACCACCAGTGGCCGTCCGTAGCCAGTCTGCCCCAGCGGGGCCAGGTCCACACCGTATGGGTCTTCATTGCGCAGATAAACTGCCTGGGCCGCCTGTTCGCCGGCAGGCATGGCCGCCAGCACACGGCGATGCTCCGCCAGCCGTCTCCCCAGCATGGACTGCAGCCCCTCCGGCGCTCCACCACTGGCCGATTCCTTGTCCGCCTCCCGCAGATACATCTGCTCCATCTCCGCTTCCATCTTGCGGTGGCCGTCGCGAATGGTTTCCGCCAGCGCGGGATTCTGTCTCTTCATCTCCCGGTAGAGTTTTTGCGAGTCGGCCCGTCTTTTGGGCTGTTCCTGGCGCCACTTGCGCAAGTTGTCCGCCGCCGGTGAACTGGTGGCGGCCGGCATGGCGGCTATCTCTCCATCCATCCGCCTGATCTGGGCCAGCAGGTATTCCCGGCGGCTGAGCGGCACGGACCAGGGCCGGTTGCCGCGGCTGAAGATCAGTGTGGCCAGTCCCTTGCTGTGGTCCTTGTAGACCGTGATCCCGTCCAGGCTTCCCTCCGGCTGCAGCGGCACCAGGAGCTGCCTGCCGCGGCTGTCCAGCAGGTTGTCGGGGAACAGCCGTGTCCCGGCGGCTGTCTCCAGGTTGTTGATCTCGATGTCGAGCGTGTTGGCGGTCTCCTCAGTCGGTCCGACCCATCCATCCTCGGCGCGGAGCAGTTCGAGGAAATAGAGTGTCCCCAGGCCATGCACCGGTTGCCCAAGACAGGGGGCATCGCACCCCTGAATTCCCCAGCTGCGCAGCAGCCCATCCAGTTTTGTCCCAAGGGGTGGATTCAGGTAAGGCTGCCGGATGATGATATCCAGCAGCTTCTGCAGCCTGGCATCATAAGCAGCGCTCTCTTTCTTCCCCAGTTTGTAATAATAGGACTTGTCATTTTTTGTGACAGCCGCCTTCATCCGGCCCGGCACATCCGGGGCAAAGGCATAATCGCCGGCGCAGCGGTCGGCCAGGGCCGGGGTGGGGAGCAGGAACGAGGCAAGCAGCAGGAATATTTGAAAAAAAAGGGGAGTTTTCATTTTATGCCTTTTGCCCAAAAGATACTCCTATAACCGCGCATAACCGCGCATAACCGCGCATAACCGCGCATAACCGCGCATAAATGTATTAGTGTAATTCGTAATAGACGCCTTTACGCTCACCAAATTTATTCAATTTTTCTTTATCAACCAAACGTTTAAGCAGTCGAGAGGCTTGATCTTCGGAAAGACGGCATAAGTCCACAACATCCGCACGCTTGATTTGTCCATGTTGGCGTACATAGCTCATAACCATCTGCTCATGTTGTATTGCGGTAAAGCCTACTTGACGTGTATAGGCGGCTTTTTGACCAGTAGTCAGATACAAAGAAGCGGATAATGTATAGCTTCGTCCGCGTGTCGCTCCATGTGCTTCTACCATACCCGCCTCGACCAAAGCTTCCAATGTCCGTTTGGCGCTTGTTGCATCTCGCTGTATGCAAATAGCCAATTCATCGGCTGTCAGGCGTTTCAACTCACGCAATGTGGCCAATGCTATCAAGCTGTCTACAGGCAATGAACCGCTGCGTCGGTTTTCCTCTTGAACAACCAGTTTCAAAAAGTTGAGATCGGCCTTTTGGGTTGGGATGATTAACACAACATTATTGGCATCGGTACGGCTGTAATCGGGTATAGGGCGCCCATAGCGCAGTAGACCTCGGTAAATTGTATCAACACCGCGGCCGGAACGTTCAACGATACCGATACGTTTCATGGCATCGGCCAAAGCCGGGTTACGCGGTCGTGGTTCCGTGGTAAGTATGTTGGCCAGCGTTACACCGTCAACCAGGCCGCCTGGGTTGCTGATTACAAGGGCTTCATCCTCCAGTCGTATATGCGTTGCACCCAGTTTATGGTAATCGCGGTGAATCAAGGCATTTGCTACAGCTTCGCGAAATGCTCCCATATCAACCTTTGGTACTGGGACCCTGAACAGGCCTACTTGCAATTCGTCTTCAGGGTTATATGGCCTGAAATTTGTTTCCAGCCACTCCAAAGCCTTCAAAAGAGGGAAACGCCTAAACTCATTGAAACGCACAGCCTGTTGTGCCAATACTTGAAAGGCAAATTCATGTGTCGGCAACAGTTTGCGCAGCGTTGTCTCACGCCCGATCAGCAATAGGCCTGTCAGTGTTGGTATTCGTGTGCCATCTGGTTGGCGTATCGTCAGACCAAGGGCACCATCCAACGTCTCGTCGTCAAGCTCCAGCAGCACCCGATCTCCGCCATAGTGCTGCACAGCCTGTCTTAAACGTTCACGCTCCAGCGGATCAAGATCGTCCAGTGTTGCACCTGCCACCGGTTGAGCCGATGCATCCAGCAGGCCAAACGTAGTAGCGCGGCTTAACCGGTCATGGGGAAGCATCGGTACGCATTCGGGAGTGCCGTCAGGTTTTAAGCGCCGTCGCAGATAGACTCCACTGCTTGTAGCCACTTCTCCCCTGGCTTTTGGTACAACTATGCGCGCCACCCTCACGTTATCCAACTCTGCGGCTTCCACTTTTACTGCGAGAGAGGGAGAAGTGCGCGCCGCTACTAAACCTGCCAGATTACCGAGAGCCATATGTTCGACATGCAGGCCGGTAGGTCGGGCATCGTCTTCCACGCCAAGCCAAAGTTCGCCTCCATCCGTGTTGGCAAGGCCTACAATTGCCTCTACCAACTCCCTGTCGGATAATCTCGCACGATCACTCTTGAATTCAACTGTGATGGATTCGTTTTGGGGCAGCACGAGAGTCATTAGCTACAGTTTCCTTTCAAATTTAATCCCTATATTCCAGAACTTTTTGTATCCAGTTTTTTATCATTTCCGTTTTCCAGTTAAGCAAAAAACAACTTAAATTAGAGCGGTTATCTTTTTCCCTCCACAATGGCGATCTCAGCTTCCGTCAGGCCGTAGAGTTCGTAAACCAGCCGGTCGATTTCTGCTTCGAGCTGCGGGATGTAAACACTGGGTTCCTCCTTCAGCGGGGGAACAGATTCAGCTCCCTCCCCTTCAAGGGGAGGGTTGGGGTGGGGATGGGGTTGTTTATGGTCGGCCAGGATTTTCTCCACCCGCTCGATGATGGGGGTTTGCTGGGCGTCGGTGGCGTGTGGGATGGGGAGTTGCTCTACATGGTGTTTCTTAACTTCAGCCAGTGCTTCTCCTTTTTCTGGGTTCATCAGCGAATAAACAAAATCAGTCAGTTTTGAATTTAGGATTCCAAGAAAATACAGAAGATTGAAACAGTTGTCTTGTGGTATCAAAATATGCAAGTTGTTACGCGCTATAAAGCTACTTCCCACCAATGTAGCAACTATAGAATCACCCGTCTGACGCACCATGATTTTTTGTGGTGCTTCAAAAATGGAGGCATCACGGGGAGCGGCCAGCCACGGGCCATACTGAATCCAATAATTATTATCCCACAAAATTTTGTAACGCTGAATAAGGCTGCCACGCAGAAGTGGTGTCCATGTCCCATCTGGCGCATTTCCTTCACAAACATAAGGTTTTTCTCTCATTGTCTGTTCTGTTTGAGGAGGAGTGCCTTTCCCTTTTTCAAAAGGTTTTACACCGTTAAATATGTTGCAGATCGTGGAGAGTTGAATTGATGATGATACGATCTTTCGGTAAAGATTCTGCGTGTGGGTATCCGCAATAATATTAATTGAATCCCCATTTTTTGGAATATCCTTCCAATCCAGTTCATGGCTTAACTCAACCCTCGCATCCTTTTTGACATAAATTGAAACTTTGTCAGGTGTCGAAACATCTTTTGTGTTGTTTTCAAAGACCAGTACAAGTGTATCAACAACTGCATCGAAAACATTATCAGGCAAGTGAAGTAGACTGTGCCAACGATAATGATTTGTCATGTACTGGCGGATTTTCCTGAAGGTTACAGATTGAAGCCAGGTGTTTGGAATGATGATGCCGAGGATGCTTTGCTTTTTCATAAGTTGTTCATAACGTTCAAGAAAAAGCAGATACAAATCTTTTTGATAATCCTGATGTTGGAAATACGTGGCAAAATACTTTTGCTGGTCTTTTGAAACCAGATTCCCATATGGTGGATTGCCGATAACCGCATCAAACCCCACAAAATCCCCGTTTTCATCCAGCACTTCCGGAAATTCAAAGCGCCATTCAAAGGCGTTGCTGTAAACCAGCCGCTGTTTCTCCTCGAAACGCCGCTCCAGCTCATCTACCTCTTCATGCATCTTCTGCCGCCGCTGCATCTCCTTCTTGTCGAATCCGAACAGGGAAAGCTGGGCCAGTTCGTTCTGCTTTTTGCGCAGGGCAATCAGATTCTTGTCGTTGGGCAGGCCGAAGTTCTCCAGATCATGTTTGAGGTTGTCGATGGTTTTACGCAGCAGCACCTTGTTGACAGGGGAGAGTTTGTAATCAAAAACATGGCGGCGGTATGTCTCGGTCAGCTCTTTCAGCTTTTTGCGGTCGGCCGGTAGTATGTTGGGGTTGCCGCCGATGGCAAAGCGGCTGACCAGGGAGTTGCCGCACTTGATGTTGATGTCGATGTTGGGAAGGGTTTCCAGTTGGCGTGATGCGTGTCCGTTGGCCGTGTCCGTCCGGTAATAGGCGTTTTTAAGCAGTTCGATCCAGAGCCGCAGGCGGCAGATCATGACCGATTTGGGGTTGATATCCACGCCGAACAGGCAGTTTTCGATGATGGTTTCCTTTTCGTGGAAAAGGGTCTCCTGTACCCGCTGCGATTCTGTGTCCAGGTAGTTGTATTCAAAAATGTGGTCATCCTCGGTGACGATCAGCTCGTCGTTTTCGATGGTGACGCCGTATCCACGCAGCCGCTTGTCGTCCGCATCAGCCAGTATGCCCAGGTCGGACTTGACGGCGATGATCTCGTTCAGGGCAGAAACCAGGAAATGACCGGAGCCGACCGCCGGATCGCAGATTTTCAGACTGTTGACGATATCGTTGGCTTCCTTGATCGTGATCTTGTCCAGGGTGTTGTACAGTCCGGTAATATCCTTGCATGACCAGCCGAATTTTTCGTTGAATTTTTGCACCACGGTCCGGCGGATGGTTTCACGGCAGATGTACATGGTGATGAAGCCGGGGGTAAAGAAGGAACCGTCCCGGTAGCCGTTGATCTTTTCAAAGATCAGCCCCAGCACCGAGGCGTTGATGATGGTCTTGTTTTGCTCCTGGATTTCAGCGACCCCTTCGCTGGCAAAGTCGTAGGCATCCAGGAATTCGAGCAGATATGGCAGGGTGTTCTTTTTGCCGCCAAGGCGTTTGCCGTTGTTCCCCTTTAAGGCGGTGGAGCCGTAAACATCTAACTCCAGCCTGCTTTTCAGGTCGTTGATGCACATAACGGCTTTTTCAAGTTCGCTCTCTTCAAAAAGCGAGCTGTTCAGGTAGGGGATGCTGCCGAAGCGGGCCTGAACCGCCGGGCTGCGCTCGTCCACCCGGACAGCCAGCACATCGAAAAACAGCTCGTTCAGTTCATCAAAATTGCTGACCCGGTTGCTGTTGAGGAATGCGTAGGAACGGTCTCCCTTGTGGTAGGCGATCAGCTGCCCTTCCAGCAGTTTCAAGAACAGCATTCGGTTCAGCCAGGTGATGCATAG
>Ga0208694_1006056_pt1 | contig 10012 bp, 6 predicted proteins | sample AD_UKC078_MetaG_FD_184442 | JGI IMG/M metagenome (GOLD analysis project Ga0208694, IMG submission 184442) | Active sludge microbial communities of municipal wastewater-treating anaerobic digesters from USA - AD_UKC078_MetaG (SPAdes) (version 2) | ecosystem: Engineered > Bioreactor > Anaerobic >...
GAAGAGCAGCGGCCGGAGCTGCTTCGGGCCTACCAGGAAACGGTCTCGTCTCTCTATGAAGACGATGTGCAGGCGGAATAGAGAGGCTGTCGATGAGAATCCTGCAGGTACGCTTCAAGAATCTGAACTCACTGGTCGGCGAATGGCAAATCGACCTGATGCATCCGGCCTTCGCGTCTGACGGCATCTTCGCCATCACCGGCCCCACCGGCGCGGGGAAGACCACCATCCTCGATGCTATATGCCTCGCCCTTTATGGGCGGACGCCTCGCCTGAATAAGGTCACCAAGAGCGGAAACGAAATCATGTCCCGCCAGACCGGCGAATGTTTTGCCGAGGTGACCTTCGAAACCCAGACCGGGCGTTACCGCTGTCACTGGAGCCAACACCGGGCACGCAAGAAGCCGGATGGCGAACTCCAGGCCCCGAAACACGAAATTGCCAATGCCGATTCCGGCGAAATCTTTGAATCCAAGATCAGAGGTGTAGCCGACCAGATCGAGTCGGCTACCGGCATGGACTTTGATCGTTTCACCCGATCCATGTTGCTGGCCCAGGGCGGCTTTGCCGCGTTCCTTCAGGCGGCACCGGATGATCGTGCTCCGATTCTGGAGCAGATAACGGGCACAGAGATCTACAGCCAGATATCCATCCGTGTCCATGAGCGCCAACGTGAGGAGCGGGAAAAACTGAACCTGCTCCAGGCTGAAACGGCAGGTATCGTGATTCTTGACCCGGAGCAGGAACAAGAGATCGGGCAGACACTCGAGACAAAGCAGAAGGAAGAGACAGTCCTTGCCGCCAAATCCGCTGACACCGGGAAGGCCATTGCCTGGCTCACCACCATCGATGGGCTGAAGAAGGAAATCATCAACCTGGCCGATGAAGCGAGCAAGCTGCAGGGCGATATCGAGGCATTCAAACCGGATCGTGAAAAGTTGGGCCGGGCTTTGAGTGCAGCCTCACTGGACGGCGCATACGCAACGCTCACCGCCACCCGCAAACAGCAGGCGGATGACAGAGCAGGCTTGAAAGCTGAGGAAGAGGCTCTTCCTGGACTGGAATCCTCCGCCAAGGAACAGGCCGAAGTACTGAAATCGGCTGAGCAACAAACCGCTCGGGCCAAAGAAGAGCTGAAAGCGGCCACGCCTACATTGCAGAAGGTTCGCTCCCTGGATCAAAAACTTGCCGATCAGAAAAAAGCTGTTTCGGAAGGTGATGAGGGCTGTAAGAAGGATGCGGCCAAAATTGACGCTGACAAAAAAGCCCGGCTCGAAGAGCAGGACAAACGATCCAAGGCTCATGAGACGCTGGATCTTGTGGACGGCTATCTCAAGGAGCATGCACAGGATGAATGGCTGATAAGTGGTCTGGCTGGCGTTGAAGAACAGATCGGCGGCCTGCTTTCCAAACAAAATGAAATCGTTCAAAAAGATGCTGCTCAAGAAGCAGCCAATACGACTCTGGAACTGGCGACAAAGTCACTCGACGACTGTCAGAAGCAATCCGGCATTCGGAAGCAGGAACTGGAGGACGCCTTAAAACAGCTTCAGCAGGGTAAGGATGCTTTGAGCCAGTTGCTGGGAGACCGCTTGTTGCGGGAATACCGCACCGAGAAGGAAACCCTGCTGCGTGAAATGGCCTTCCTGACGAAAATTGCGGAGCTTGAAGATCACCGGGCAAAGCTGGAAGACGGCAAGCCCTGTCCACTCTGCGGTGCAACCGAGCACCCGTTTGCGGAAGGGAATGTCCCTGTTCCCGATGAAACCGAAAAGAAGATCGACGCCCTGACCAGGCTGATCAGCAAAGCCGAGGATCAGGAAGTCGCCATCAAGAAACTCGAAGAAGCTGAAAGCCTGGCCCGCAAAAACCTGACGGAGGCTGAAAAGCTGGAGTCAGCAGCGGCTAATGACAAGAAGGCTGCAGAGAAAGCCCTGGCCGAGGTAAAGGACGGCCTGGTGAAACTCCGTGCTGATTTTGCCGAACGCAGACAGGCCGTTTCTACCAGACTCCAGCCGCTTGGTATTGCGGACATCTCTGAAACGGACATTCCATCACTGATCGAAACCCTCACGGCGCGGCTGAAGGCGTGGCAGGCCCAGGTCAAGAAAAAGGCGGACATCGAGAAACAGATTGCCGACATCGACAGCGAGGTGAAGCGGCTGGATGCGGTTATCGAAACTCAAAGCACCGCCCTGGCCGAAAAGCTGGAGCGTCTTGAAACCTTGAAAAAGGAACTCACCACCGGAAGAGATGAGCGCAATGCACTGTACGGCGACAAGAATCCCGACGATGAGGAGCGCCGTTTCAACAAGACGATTTCGGATGCCGAAGGTTCCGAAAAGCAGGTCAGAGAACGGCACAATGAGCTCCAACAAAAATGGAATACCGCGAAGTCCCATGTCGAATCTCTGAAGAAACGTATCGAGCAACGAGAGCCGGAACTGAGAAGGCTTGAAACGGAATTCTCCGCAGCGCTTGCGCCTGTGGGATTTTCAAATGAAGAACAGTTTTTGGCGGCCATATTGCCCCCTGAAACTCGGGCGGAGTTGACGGCTACGGCCAAGGATCTGGATGAGCGTCAAACAGATCTGAAAGCCAGGCAGAAGGATCGGGAAACGCGCTTGACCACGGAAATGGCCCGAAAGATCACCGACAAGTCGCTGGAAGAGCTCGAGCCGCAATTCAAAGAGCACGAGGAAGCCCTGAAAGAGCTGCGGGACATCATTGCCGGTCTCAAGCACAGGCTAAGTGAGAATACAGCTGCAAAAGAGCGGATAAAGGAAAAGCAGGCAGCTATCGAGGCCCAGAAAACAGAGTGCCGCAGGTGGGAAAACCTGCACGAATTGATCGGCTCCGCAGACGGTAAGAAGTACCGCAATTTTGCTCAGGGTCTGACCTTCGAAATGATGATTGGTCACGCCAACCGGCAATTGCAGAAAATGACCGACCGCTACTTGCTGGCCCGAGACGACGCTCAACCCCTGGAACTCAACGTGGTCGACAACTATCAAGCTGGTGAGATACGGTCCACGAAGAATCTTTCCGGCGGCGAGAGCTTCATCGTCAGCCTATCTCTGGCGCTTGGGTTGTCCCATATGGCCAGCAAGAATGTCCGGGTGGATTCGCTGTTCCTGGATGAAGGCTTCGGCACCCTGGACGAGGAAGCCCTCGACACCGCCCTGGAAACCCTCGCAGGCTTGCAGCAGGACGGCAAGCTGATCGGCGTTATTTCACACGTACCGGCCTTGAAGGAGCGAATCAGTACGCAGATCGAGGTAACGCCTCAAACCGGTGGCAGAAGCCAGATATCCGGGCCTGGATGCGGCAGCGTCGTCCCAGTTTAGCGGAGCTGGAATTTCGAGAAGATGGTGAATAACAAGGAGACAAGATGAGCAAGAAAATCAGTGGTGCCGAATATCCTCTCTCGAAAATATTCAGCTCCGACTTTGATTATGTCATACCGTCGTATCAGAGGCCGTATGCGTGGACAGTGGACCAGGCGTCCGAGCTGTTTGACGACCTATATGATTTTTACCTCCGCGAGAAGGAAGACACTTATTTCCTCGGCAGCATTGTTCTGATCAAAGAAGAAGGAAAGCCTTACTCTGAGGTCATTGATGGTCAGCAGAGATTAACGACGCTGACAATTCTCCTCTCATCGATAACGTCAAATCTTTCGGGCGATCTGAGGAGTGACTTCGAGAACTACATAAGGGAGCCAGGACGTGCCTCCCAGGGACTGAAGCCTAAACCGAGGCTTTCTCTCCGAGAAAGAGACCGTGAGTTTTTTACGAAACACGTTCAGTCTCTTGATTTTGATACCCTGCTCGGCCTTGATCCTGCTGGTCTCGACAACGAATCTCAGAAGAATATTCAGTCGAACAGTCGCCTGTTGCTGGACAGACTAAAAAATACCTTCGGCAGTGACGCCGACAAGCTATGTGCTTTTGGCGCGTTTCTGGTTCAACGGTGCTTTTTGGTGGCGGTTTCAACGCCAAGCCAGCAATCCGCCTTCAGGGTGTTCTCAGTGCTGAACAACCGAGGCCTAGATTTGCTCCCTTCCGATATTGTTAAGGCTGATGTTATTGGGCGAATTGCCCCGGCGCGTCAGGATGAGTTCACTGAAAAATGGGAGGAACTCGAAGTTCAAACCGGCAGGAATGGTTTCAATGACCTGTTTGGACACATCCGGATGATTTATGCTCGGGAAAAGGCCAAGCGTGCGCTACTTGAGGAGTTCAAGGAGCATGTGCTGAGCGTGGTTGCCACGCCGGAAGACCTGATTGAAAAAGTCCTGGAGCCCTACGCCGATTCATACCTCATCGCAAAATCACAGCAATATGTGTCCACGAAAAATGCTGAGGACGTGAATCGTCTTCTGAAATGGCTGAATCGCATCGATAACTCCGATTGGCTGCCGCCAGCGATCCTCTTCCTTTCACAGGAGAAAGATCACCCGGAATACGTTTTGTGGTTCTTTACAAAGTTGGAGCGCCTGGCGGCCTATCTGCACATCTGCGCAAAAAACGTGAATCAACGCATCGAACGTTATGCAGAGGTTATTGCTTCCCTGCAAGCGCCGCATTCAAAGGATGCACCTGCTGTCAGCGTCGAACTGACCAAGGCTGAAATCGATGAGATGAAACAAGCCCTTGATGGCAAGATCTATGAGTTGACGGCTCGCCGCCGCAATTACCTTATCCTGCGCTTGGATTCATTCCTGTCAGATGGAGCCGCAACCTATGATCCAACCCTACTGACTATCGAGCACGTTCTCCCGCAAACCGTCAGCGACGGGAGCGAATGGGCGAAGTTATGGCCCGATCCAGACGGGCGGAAGAACTGGGTACATCGCATAGCGAACCTTGTACCCCTTACACAGAAGCGGAACTCGAAAGCACAAAACTTTGATTTCGACACTAAGAAGACAGCGTACTTTGGCGGGAAGCGAGGGGTGTCGTCATACGTTCTGACGACGCAGGTTCTTAAAACCGCTGAATGGACACCATCTGTTGTCGATCAACGGCAAAAAGACCTGCTTGAAGTTCTTGTTGACCGCTGGGAACTCGCTTGAGGGGCTAATATTTCGTATGACACTGGCCTTCATCGCTGTATTTTTTGGCTTGGCGCTCCTCGTCTGGAGCGCCGACCGTTTTGTGGAAGGATCGGCCTGTACCGCTCGCCATTTCGGCATGCCGCCGCTGCTGATCGGTATGGTGATTGTCGGGTTCGGTACCTCCGCGCCGGAAATGGTGGTATCGGCGTTGGCCGCTTCGCAGGGTAACCCAGGCATCGCGCTGGGGAACGCCTACGGCTCGAACATCACCAACATCGCCCTGATTCTGGGGGTGACGGCCTTGATCAGCCCCATCGCCGTACATTCGCAGGTGCTGCGCAAGGAACTGCCCATTCTCACGGTGGTGACCGCCCTGGCGGCATGGCAACTCTGGGATGGTGAGATCACCCGGATCGATGCCGTTGTGCTGCTGACCGTGTTCGGAGGCCTGATGGCCTGGACCATCTGGCAAGGGATGCAAAAGAAAGAGGATGCGCTGGGAAGCGAGATGGAGCAGGAACTGGACGTTCGCACCATGCCGATCCGCCGTGCGGTCTTCTGGTTGGTAGTGGGGTTGGCGCTACTCATCGTCAGCTCTCGCATCCTGGTCTGGGGCGCAGTGGAAATTGCTCATGGATTCGGGGTCAGCGACCTGATCATCGGCCTGACCGTGGTCGCGGTCGGCACCTCGTTGCCGGAACTGGCTTCATCAATCATTGCAGCCAGGAAGGGCGAACACGATATCGCTCTCGACAATATCCTCGGCTCCAACCTGTTCAACACCCTGGCGGTGGTGGGTATTGCTGGAGCGATCCACCCGCTGGCGGTGGGGCCGGAAGTCTTCAATCGCGACATGCTGGTCATGGCCGCACTGACCCTGTCGCTATTCGTGATCGGCTATGGATTCCGGGGACCGGGACGTATCAACCGCATCGAGGGCGCGGTGCTGCTCACCTGTTATGTGGGCTATACGGCCTACCTGATCAGCACGGTTTTCGGCGGGCAGGCATAGGCCAATTCGATTCCCGTTTCGGGAACCGAACCGGCGTCCGAAAACCGGATTCGAAGTTGTTGCGGTTCAGCGCCAGGTATCCGGTTTTACTGCAAACCCGTCACCCTCGTCCGGTGCCGGGAAATCAGGGGAGAAATTCGTTTCTCTGGTCGGGTTGTCGGGAAGTGGTTGTGTAAGATGACTTCGGCGTTTATTATCAAGGAGTTACGAGGAGCGCGGGCTTTGAGACTGTTTTGCGGTAGGTCGGCGTTCCCTCCACCAATTAATTGTCCAGCCTTGTCCAGTTAAATCCATCAAAGCTAAGAAATACAAGGGTTTTCCTTTATTTGTTGTCCAAGCCAGTCCGAAATGATGTATTGAAATCCAATTATTTTGGAGGTATATTTAGCGGTATGAAGCGGAGTGCATATGGCATATACCTCCAAAACCCAAATTGGATACCTCCAAAAAGGAGAGAAACGGCATGCCCAGAAGGATTGCGCCTCTATCGGACATTCAGGTTAACAAGGCAAAACCGAAAGACAAGAATTACAAGCTGAACGATGGCTTCGGCCTCTACTTGTTGGTGACCTCGACAGGTGGCAAGCTCTGGAGGTTCGATTATCGTTTCGATGAGAAGCGCAAGGTGCTGGCTCTAGGAGCATACCCGGCTATTACCCTTGCCGATGCGCGGGAACGCCGTGAGGATGCAAGGAAGCTGCTGGCAAATGGCGTCGACCCCGGACAGGTTAAGAAAGAGCAAAAACAGACAGGCAAGAGTCTCAGAGAAAACACCTTCGAGGTTGTGGCCCGTGAGTGGCATAAGAAATTCTCAGGGCAATGGTCACCCGGGCATGCTGAAACAACCATAGACAGACTGAAGAGGGATGTCTTCCCGTGGCTTGGGGATAAGCCGGTTAGCGAGATCAAACCACCTGACATCCTGGCTATATTGCGCCGTGTGGAAAGCCGTGGGGCTCTGGAGACGGCGCACAGGATACGGACGATATGCGGGCAGGTATTGCGCTATGCCGTGGCCACAGGAAGGGCCGAGAGGGATTCTGCAGCCGATCTCCGTGGTGCATTGCCTCCCGTCCGTGAAAAACATCATGCGGCATTGACAGATCCGAAAGCAGTAGCAGAACTCTTGCGGGCGATTGACGGCTTTAAGGGAACCTTTCCCGTGAGGTGTGCTTTGAAGCTGGCCCCTATGCTGTTTGTCCGGCCCGGGGAGTTGCGCCAGATGGAATGGGCAGAGATCGACCTTGACAGCGCTCAATGGAATCTCCCGGCAGAGAAGATGAAGATGAAACAGCCGCACATCGTCCCACTGTCAAAACAGGCAGTGCTCATTTTGGAAGAGTTGAAGCCATTGACCGGATCGGGCCGTTATGTTTTTCCCAGTCATCGTTCACGAATGAGACCGATGAGCAACAATGCCATTAATGCATCCCTGCGGCGAATGGGGTATACTTCCGATGATATGACCGGTCACGGGTTCCGGGCTATGGCGCGTACTATCCTTGACGAAGTGCTCCAGGTACGGTCCGATTTCATTGAACACCAACTGGCCCACGCGGTCCGTGACCCGAACGGCAGAGCATACAACCGGACGGCTCACTTGGCTGAACGTCGGAAGATGATGCAGCAATGGGCGGATTACTTGGATGGCTTGAAGGCGGGGGCAAAAGTAATACCGTTCAAAAAGGTGGAGGGGTAGGAAATATAGATCCTATATGGAAGCAGGAACAAACACCCCTAATACATTGGAACGAAAAGACTATTTGTGTTAATAATTTTATTTATAAAAACATCACTTAAACACATTATACTCGAAACGATAAAGAGCACAGAATACAGTATCACTGGTGTAACCAAATTTTAGCCTAGAGCTCCTTGAGTGCCCAGACCGGGCTTTTATAAGCCGAAAGGGCACATTATGCCTAAATCATTACTAACACTGGAAGAATTGGCAAAGGTTTTTAAGGTCGCTCCCGGCAGTATCAGGAATCAACTTTCCCGTGGGACGTTTCCCGTCAAGCCGTTGAGGATTGGTCGTCTCCTGAGATTCAAGTCCGAGGATGTACAGAGGTTTATCGACTCTGGGGAGGCAAATCATGCGTAATGACCTCCCCAGCACCGGTTATCTCAGGCTTCCAGAAGTCCTGGCTTTGTATCCCGTGAGCAAATCTACCTGGTGGGCAGGCATTAAGAAGGGCCGGTTTCCTGCTGGAGTGAAGCTCTCGGAAAGGACAACAGCATGGCGCGTTGAAGACATCCGCAAGCTGATTGAATCGGTCGGGAGGTAATGAATGATGACACCAAAACACAATACCTGCCCGGAAAGATCAAATCAGCCATCTGACAGCGCACCCCGAGCCCGGCATGGCATCGAGGGGTGTGAAGCGGAAATCAGGAATGGTGACACCGTATCATCAAATGGTGATACTATCAACGGAGAAGACCTGCTCTCACCACTCTTTGCCGATTGCGAGGGGTTCATCAACGTGAGGGCTATCCGCACCGGCAAGCTACCTAGAAGCGAATTCTATTCAATAGACAACTTCAGGTGGTTGTCTGGTGTCATTGACAAATACCGTGAATACAATCTCTATTTCGGGGTTGCGACACGAGGGCACGGTAATGGGAAGAAAGAAGGAATCACATGCATACCCTCAGTCTGGGCAGACATCGACTTTAAGGACACACCACGGGAGAAGGCTGATAGGCTTCTCAGTGAGCTTCCGGTCAAGCCTTCGATTATCATCGAATCAGGCGGCGGGTATCATGTTTATTGGTTTCTCAAGGAGCCCGCAGGCTCAGAGGACATTCCAACGGTCGAGGTGGTCAACAGGAAGTTGGCATCCTTCTTGGAGGCTGATTCCGGCGTCTGTGATGCATCTCACATTCTGAGGATACCGGGAACACTCAACCATAAATATAACCCTGCACGTACCGTGGCGGTTAAGGAAAATACCGGAGCGCGGTATAACCTGGAAGAATTTGACTTTCTCCCCGAGGCGCCTGAGGATCAGGATAATGAAAACCGAGGGCAGGACCTTGATATTGAAAAACTCTTTGAGTGCAGCTTCATCAAATGGTGTAGCGACATGCCTGGAGAAGTATCAGAGCCCCTATGGTATGCTATGGTGTCCAATGTGGCGCGGGTATCTCCTGGTGGGCCGGGTCTCGTGCATGAACTATCACGCAGATATCCGGGATACTCCAAGAAAGAAACAGATCAGAAGATCCTTCATGCACTGAACAGCGCAGGCCCTCATACATGCAAGTACATCAAGGAAAACGGTTATAATTGTGGCAGGGATTGCGGAGTAAAGTGCCCGATTAACCTGCTGGCGAAGAACGGATCACCGGCAGCAGGGAGTGATTCACCGCCAGAGTGGCCGGAGCTTGTGCCTCTGAATGACAGCAAGGCACCTGAGATTCCCGATAACATACTTCCAGGGTGGGCAGGTGGTTTCGCGCGAGAGGCTTCACGTTCAATTCAAATCCCTTATCCCATGGCGCTTGCTTCGGTCCTAGGGGCAGTGTCAATGGCTGTATCCAGTGCGGTTAAATGCATTCATGTGAGGCCGGGGCACATTGAGACACCGAACGTCTATCTATTCGCACCACTGTTTTCTGGTGAGCGCAAGACGGGCATGGTCGGAGCTGCAACAGCTCCACTGTATGAGTGGGAGACCGAGCAGGCAGAATTCAAAGCCGGTGAGATAAAGGCAGCAGAGAGCAGGAGAAAAACCCAAGAGAAGATAATCGAGGGCATGAGAAACAAGGCTGCGAAAACCTCTGCCGATGAAGAACGCAGATCGCTTATCGAGAGTATAGCAGCGCAAGAAGTAGCTCTTGAGGATATCCCCGCACTTCCCCGTTTGCTTGCCGATGACGCGACACCGGAGAGCTTGCCGAGGATACTGAAGGTACAGGGCGAGGTCCTGGGTATC
>Ga0208694_1006059_pt1 | contig 10007 bp, 6 predicted proteins | sample AD_UKC078_MetaG_FD_184442 | JGI IMG/M metagenome (GOLD analysis project Ga0208694, IMG submission 184442) | Active sludge microbial communities of municipal wastewater-treating anaerobic digesters from USA - AD_UKC078_MetaG (SPAdes) (version 2) | ecosystem: Engineered > Bioreactor > Anaerobic >...
AAATGCCTTTCTTTTTAACAAAAATGTGCGAATAACCAAACTCTTTTGCGATTTCGTTTGCATCCTCAATTCGGTCGCTAGAATTAAATGCAGGATAATCTTTTGAGATATAATCTTTGATAAACATGACGCTAATTTAGGGAAATATTAAAAAGGGTGAACGGTTTTTAAACAATTTTAAAATTATTAAAGAATAATTTGCATTGTAATAAAACAAAATATATCTTTGTCGCCTTTCATTTTTACTTTTTATTAGATTTATTTCAAACTGTGATGCTTTCGGGCATTGCAGTTTTTTTATTTTGTGACCAGAGGTTTTGCTCGCAGGAAAATTAATCCAGCCAAAATTACAACACCTCCTAAACCTTGCATTGGTGTTAATTTCTCCCCGTCTAAGATCCCCCAAATCACTGCAACAACCGGCATCAACAAAGTTACTGTGGAAGCAAATAATGGGGTTGAAATACTCAGAAGACGATAATTGAGCATCATCGCCAAACCAGTACCAAAAATTGAAAGTAAACTCACAAATCCCAATCCTACAAAGAGATTCTCATTCGCATGAAGGTTATTAAAAAATCCCGAAAACACCAAAGTGATGAGAGAGGGCAAAATTAATACGAAAGAAAAAACAAAAGCCGACAAAATTTTCGCAGGAATCTCATGAAGCTTTGATTTTACAGTGGTAGTAGAAATTGCGTAACACAAAGTCGCTAGAAGCAAAAGCACAATTGGAATAAGTTTCAACTCGCCACTTTCTCCTCCGGAAAGCGCTAAAATGCAGGCTCCGGAAAAACTTATTGCAACGCCAATTAATTGTCTTTTACTGGTAGAAAATTTCCAAAAAAGAGTTCCCACAATAATGACGAAGATGGGCATCATCGAATTGATGATTCCAGCAATACTGCTGCTGATTTGAGTTTCGGCAATCGGAAAAAGAAACATTGGAATAAAATTTCCCGTCACTGCCGCAATAATTAACCACTTCAAATGTTTTCTGGGGAATTTTTTGATGTTCAGAATTGCCAAAGGGAGAAGAACAATCCCTGCAATTAAAACGCGCAACGCTCCTACTTCATAAGGAGTGAAATGCTCCAGAGATTTTTTGATGAGGATAAATGATGAACCCCAGATGATGGAAAGTACCACCAGTAAAACCCATCTTTCTTTTTCAGGATTCATTATTTCTTTTTAAAATTGTTAAATAGTCTTTTTTAGAAATCATTTTCGCTCCCAAACTTTCCAAGTGTTCGGAAAAAATTTGACAGTCAATTAACTCTAAATTTTCTTTATTGTTTTGAATAAAATTAATAAACCCGGCTTTTGAAGCATTGCTCACTTTGGCAAACATACTTTCGCCACAGAAAACATGACCAATTTGAATTCCATAAAATCCACCCACCAATTCTTCATTTTGCCAAACTTCGATACTTTTTGCGATTCCTAAATGATGAAGTTCAACAAAAGAATTGATGAGTTCATCGGAAATCCAGGTTCCGTCTTGGTCTTTTCTAAAGGTTTTCTGACATTCTTCTATGACTTCCCGAAAACATTTATTTTCTGTAAAACTAAAAACTTCGTCGCGCAGAATTTTTCTCATTGATTTGGAAATCTTTACCACATTCGGAAAAAGAACAAACCGTGGATCTGGACACCACCACAAGATTTCTTCTCCCGGATTAAACCATGGAAAGAGACCCAATTGGTACGCAAAATGAATTCTTTCTGCGGACAAATCGCCTCCAATTGCCAATAACCCACTCTCCGAATCAGTTGATTCTGGGTCTGGAAAAGAAATGATATGAGGATCGAGAAGAATCATTTTCAAAATGAAATCCTGCTTTTTGGAAAGCAGGATTATAATGTATTTTTTACTTAATAAGTCTAGAACGGCAAATCGTCATCTTCTTCAGCAAAGACATCTGTTTTAGATGCAGTGCTTTGCGAATCTGCTGGTTTTGCAGAAGTAGGCTCATTGAAATCATTTGAATCTACTTTTTCTACTTTCCAACCTGTGATTGAATTAAAATATTTCACATCACCTTGAGGAGAAGTCCATTCTCTACCTCCAATATTAATGGAAACTTTTACTTTATCACCTTCCTTCAATTGATTCAGCAGATCTCCTTTTTCCTTAAGAAACTCGATACTGATCGGTTGTGGATATTGTTCTTCGGTCACTACAACCATTTCTCTCTTCTGAAAACCGCTCGGAAAAGTCTGAACTTCACCTAATTTTTTCACTATTCCTTGTAATTCCATAATTGATTATATAAAGGTGTAAAAGTAAGAAATTAAGAAGAGATAGAGAAGCTAGAGTTTTAAAATTTTGAAAAAAATAAAAAAAATGAAAATTTATTGGGTTAGAAGAGAAAAAGTATTTATATTTGCACTCACAAAAAAAGGAAAGAAGTTCATTTTGCGGATGTGATGTAATTGGTAGCCATGCCAGACTTAGGATCTGGTGCTTCACGGCGTGGGGGTTCGAGTCCCTTCATCCGCACGATTTTTTTGAAATATTTTTTAGAATTTTTTATTAAATTTTTAGAAAATTAGCTATGCGAAAATAGCTCAGCTGGTAGAGCACGACCTTGCCAAGGTCGGGGTCGCGGGTTCGAATCCCGTTTTTCGCTCTCCACTTTGCCTTGGTGGTGGAATTGGTAGACACGCAGGACTTAAAATCCTGTGTCCGTAAGGATGTACGGGTTCAAGTCCCGTCCGGGGTACTAGCTGATAATCAGCGATTTAGCCTCCTCGAAAGAGGAGGCTTTTTTTGTAAAAAATACTTTGGGTACAACATAGGTACAACAAATTTTACTTTAACTTGATTTTAAATGGTTCATCTTGTGTTAGTTAAAAATTTCTGTTCTGTGAAGTATCCTAAATATTTTTTTTAATAATTTAATTTTGTGTTAAACAAAATATTTAACTTTACAAAAAAATGGCTCAACTTGATTACATAAAAGACATTGCAAAATATGGTCTTGAAAATGATCAAGAGCGGTTATTATCTGTGCTCAATGAGCTTATTGAGCATTCCAAAAAGACAAAAAAGCTCAATTTTGCTATCCAACTCCAATCCATTTTAAAAGACTCTTTACGGTTTCAAAAGACCAGTGGACTAACAAAAGTTGGCACTGAATCTTATTTAAATAGAATTGAAGACAAAGAAATCTCTGAACTTATACTGGAGAAAATTACTTCAGATTATTCTTTGGACAATATCATTGCCAACGAAAGTATCTATAATGAGTTAAAATTTTTCATTGAGGAGCATCAAAGGATAGAAATTTTACAACAATTCTCTCTTCCTGTATCCAATAAGTTACTTTTATATGGGCCTTCCGGATGTGGAAAAACATTGGCTTCATACGTAATTGCAGGGGAGCTGCACAAGATGATGATTGTTATTAATCTTGGAGCCATCGTTTCATCAAAATTGGGAGAGACCAGTAAAAATCTTTCTAAAATCTTTAAAAAGGCGGCTCTTGAAGACTGCATTATCTTTTTAGATGAATTTGATAGTTTAGGAAAAATCAGAGATTACAGCCAGGATCACGGAGAGATGAAACGTGTGGTTAATACAATTCTCCAGTTATTTGATTACCTGCCACAAAGCAGTATTGTCATAGCTGCAACGAACCAAAAGGATATGTTGGATGAAGCATTATTAAGAAGATTCGATAATATTATAGCATTTCAGTTGCCCAATGAAAAGGAAATTAAAAAGCTTATTGATCTTGTGTTGCAAAACGGCAATTTCAAATTTGACAACAAAACGTCAGCCAACAGAATTATAAAGGAGTGTGTTGGTCTGTCATATTACAGTATCCAAAAAACATTAATTACTGCTATTAAACGAACTTTATTTGCAACCAACGAGCCACAAAAAATATTGTCTGCTAAAATTGATACTTCTATCTGGAAGAATCTTGTTGAAGCAGAAAAGCATTCATTAAATATTTAAGCTTCTGCTTCCAATCCTGCATCGACATTGATATCCTGAATTATTTCCAGCTCATTTACCAATTGGATTTCATCGTACAGTTTTCCAGTATTTTCCTTAACAGTCTCTTCGATTGCAAGAACTATGGAGAAAGGAAATTCTGTTGGATAATCATCGGGAACTCCACCCACAATTTGTTCCGACAATTTTGCGTGAATCGCTAATTTGAATGCGTTTTTTTCATTTACCAAATCATCAATATTTACGTTTAAATGAATTTTTTGTGTATTTGAATAAGGCAATGGTTTTGAAACGTATCTTCCATTCTCTGACCAAGATAAAGTGGATTTGAGTTTTGAGGTAAACTTATTTTCTTTATCATCGGCTTTCATAATATCATCAGCAGAGTGATTTTTAAAAATACTGAAAGCCATATGAATAGGATTGTAAGAAAGCTGATTATTTTTAATAGGCAAAAACTTGAAGCATAAGGTTGCCGTAACTTTCAGAATACCCCTTTTCTTTCCTAAATCATCTTTCACCAAATATTCGGGGAAATTTATGGGATAAACCCTAATTTTCCCATTCCCGATCTTGTCTTCTAGAATAAGCGTTGCAGAATTTTCGGTGGAATAAAGACTCTTAAAATCATCCACAATTCCATTTCCGGCAACTCTGTTTTGCAGTTTTGAAACATCCGATAAAAACGGAATTAGATTTAAAGAAGCTCCATTGATAATTAAAGCTTTAACGCTTTCGTTTGAAATTGCAGGATATTGTTTAATAATTCTTGCCGCAAGATTGGCAACCAAAGGAGTTGCGAAACTTGTCCCTACCTCTTGCATTGTTCCTATTTCGGAACGTGCGGATAACAATGTTAAAGCTGGCTCATCCATCCAATCCAAAGTAGTTTCATTGTAAAATCCAATATCTCCACCACTTTCGATTACATCAGGTTTGAAATAATGCTTGTTATTTTTATTTACGCTATATATTGCAGATAAATCAATATGACCTTTTCGTGTATAAAGTGCAGGAAATTCTCTTCCATCAGCAATACCCAAATACACATTTTCTTTCATATTATCTACTGCCGATCCAACTGTTATGTTGTTTAGGCTGTCAGCAGGCGTTGATAAATTGGTGTGGTCTCCGTGAAAATAAGATAAATCGTAATTTGTATTTTCATTGATACAATTGTCATTGTTTCCGGTACAGATAAAAATCAAACTGCCGGTTTCATAAGCAAACTTATCCAGAGAATAGGTATAGTCTGAAAAAGATTCATTTTTGTGCATAAAATTACCGTAGCAGGATGTTAAAGTAAAAAGCCTGATTTCAGGATATTTGGACTTAACATCATATAGCATTTTTAACAAGTCGAGTTCAGAGATAAATCCGTTTCCGTTATCACTAATTTTTATTGAAAGAAGCTTTGCATCGGCTTTTACTTCTCCTTCGAAATTATTTTTGTGATTGTGTTTTCCCAATGCAGCTAATGCAGCAACCGCAGTTCCGTGCCCTAATCTGTTTCTTCCTGCTTGGTCAATAAGAGGATTTCCAGCTAAAGTAAAAGAGGAATCATCAATAATTAAGGGAGCTAAAGCGGTTTGTATTTCAATTCCTGTATCAATAATTCCTATAATTGGCAAATCGTCATCAGCATTTTGAATGGTAAAACCAGACTGTCGCTCAACAGTACCAAAATCACTTGGTCTCACGGTTGTAAACGCTGAACAGGTTACACTTTCAATAATGTCAAAATTCTGAACAATTTTTTGAACTTGTTCAGAAGAAAGTTTGTGAAGCTCTATCCGTTCGTTTTCTTCATCTTGCTTATAGATAATGTTACTACTTTCTAAGTAGTTGATTAAGGATTGAACGAGTTGTCGTTTAATATCATTATCTAATGGCAAATTAATTATAGCCAAATAGACAATATCACCTACATTTTCTATTTTGAATTTCAAAATATCTTTTGTCCGTAATAGTTTGAAGCTGGCGATATACTTAATGTAATTTGAGTATTGAACATTTTGATTTCCTTCTAATTCGTTTTCAATAAAATTGTGAACATTGGTAATGAAAGTCTGAAATTTGTCACGATCTGCAATGGCAAACAATCCCTTTTTAGCGAAATCATAGAAAGCAGTAGCTTCCAAACCAAACTCGTTGAAGTATCTTTCCCAAGTATTTTTGATAGAAAACGTATCTTGAAAAGTAATCTGTATATAATCAATGTCATAAGGAATCTCTATGCTAATATCTCTCTCTTTGTATTTGGAATCAATGTCAGAATCAAGTCTTTCTAAATCCACTTTAAAAGAAGTTGCTAATCTAAAATAGTTTTTTGGAGCAGCATCTTCCTCTTCTTTATTTGAATCAAAACCGTAGTTATAATGAAAGTCTTTGATTTCAGAAATTTGTTTTTCATTTAAAAATTTGAGGTGTGATTTTTCAGGCATTTGCTTAATACTTATCTTGCTAATACAAAGGTAATTATTTGAAGGTTACGAGAAAAATTAAAATAAATTTTAAATATTTAACAAATTTTGAATTGATTCCCACCAAGCAGTAAACCCCCTATCTTCATCAGCATAATTATGCAAAATTCTTGTAAAATTTTCGGGATAGCTGTCTAAAAACGTTTGCCTCCCGCTTTCTTTAATTGCGTTGAGTTGACCATCAATCAAACTGGCGATTTTCATTAAATCCTTTTTAGTCTTGGTATTTGTATGCCAAATATACGTTGCTTCTTCTGTATCCAAAGTTTCCAAAATGAAATGATATTGGTTTCTACCTTGTAAAAGAAAAAGAAAGGAAAAAGGATTGAGAACAAATCGTAATTTCATCATACCACTTTCGTGTCTTTCCGCAAGAAACTTCACATATTCAGAATGTCTGTAATTTTTGTTTTGAAGAATTTGAGACAAAATCTCTTCAGAATTTGAAAATACGCTTTGATGATCTTGAATTTCATCCGAAGTCAGAAGGTTCTGTTTAAATTTTGGAATCTTCCCAATAACGTCCCGACTCAGAAACTGAAATTTTACATTTTCCACAATCTCTTTATTGATGTATTCTATTTCCTTTGAAGTGGCTAGTTGAGAAACAATACTGTCATTTTCAAATTCCGCAAACAATTCTACAGAAATGGTTTTTGATTTTAATGCTTTAATGAAATAGGGTTTTAACACTTCAAACTCGGGTCTTATTTCCGAATTCTCAATTTCTAACTCAAAAGTAATTCCCAATTCGTTATCCATATAATTGAAGGCAGCATTTCCATAATAAAATTCCAAATCCATTATCGGGACTTTTACTGTTTTCTCAATTTTACGAATTGGATTTTTTTCAACTAAAACTTCTTCAGGCTCATCAAACAAAGTTGCCTGTTTGTTGATTTTCCTATAATATACATTCCGTTTCAGAAAAAGCTTGTTGAGATAATCTATTTTGATGTCTCTGTAATCATAAATTATAGGCGTGATTTCTGAACGCTGAACCCTTCCAATATACTGAATGAGTTTTCCTTTGAATGAAAATGGATAAACCAGAAATAGAGAGTTGATAGTATCTAAATCAGAACCTTCTCCAAAATATTGCCCAGTTGTTATGAGTGCTTGAAAATTTCCTTCCTGCAATAGTTTCCATTTTGACTTTCTATTGGTTTCAGAGTCATCGCCACTTAAAGTAATAACTTCAAAATTTTGCTTTAAAAAAAGATAAAGTACATCAATATGTTCTTTTCTTTCAGTGATGATGACAATCTTTTTTCCTTGCTGAAGTTCATTTTTAATATCATTCATAATCTGCTTGTTTCGTGCTGAATCGTGAACCAATATTTTAGATAACGTTTCAAATTGATCCGTTTTAGAATGGTAAGGAATATCAAGTGATGTATTTTGAATGATAATTTTTGCCTGCTTATAATTTTCAATTTTTTCTGGCTGAATATTGATAATGATTTCTCCTAAATGCGTAAATATCAATTTCCCATCATTGTATTTTCGGAAAGGAGTTGCTGTCAATCCATAAAGATAGTAGGTTTGTAGTTCTTCAATAGTACTTCTGAAAGTTTCCGCAGGAATATGATGACATTCATCTACGATAATTAAACCGAATGAATTTTTAATCAAATCAATATGCTTTGGCAAACTTTGAATGGTTGCTAGTGTGATGGCGATTCCTATTTTGGTTTTTCCTTGTCCGATTATGCCAATATCTCTTCTTGGAATCCCAAGAAATGCTTCCACTCTTTCCATCCATTGTTCCAATAGTTGTTTGCGATGAACAACGATTAAGGCAGGTTGCTTTTTGTCAGAAATTATCTTTAAGCCAAGAACTGTTTTTCCTGAACCAGTCGGAGAAACAATAACTCCCATATCTTTTTTGGAAATTGTGCTTATCGCTTCTAATTGATGCTTCCGAAGTTGAGCATTGAAAACGAAAGATATATTTTGCTTTAAAACTCTTTCATCTTTGAATTCAAAATCTATTGTTGAATCTTTGCAAAACCGCATTAGTTTGCCAATGCAACCTCTTGGAATAAAAACCTCGTTTTCAGTTTCTTCAATAAGTTTGAAATAGCGTTCAGTCCCAAATGTACTTTTACCCGATTTCTTTTTGATGATAAACTCAGAATTGGCAAAATTTAGCTCTTCCTTTAGGAATGTTGTGAGATTAGAATTAATCTTATTCTTGTTAATTCTAATTTTATTGCTTAATGTAATCTCCAGTTTATCCGATATTAAAGTAGGATTAGAAGAAGGAATAGCTAAGACACTTTCTTTTGAAATTTGCTGAAAAAATGAATCTAATTTATCCGTAGAAACTCTTTCAATCTTCTTTAAAAACTCCCACTGATCCAAAAAAGGTTCAAAAGTTTCGGAATGAATAAAACAACTGTTTCCTTTATCAAGAGCAGTTTTGAATAATGGTAAGGCAATTAGATTCCCCAAACCTTTTCCCGAAAGAAAATCCTGATTGGGGAAAAGACGGTCAAAACTTGAATTTTTATCAAAAACTGAAAATACTCCTGATTCCTGAAGGAATGATATGAATATTTTTCTGCTTCTTATTGCTGGATAAGGCTTCTCGAAGAAAATCCAAATATGTCCACCATTTCCAGAACGTGAACGCTCCAAATAAGCCGGGATATTTTTCTCTTTACAAAAATTGAGAAAATCAACCGATTCTTTTTGCCAGTTTTCTTTATCAAAATCAGCAACGATAAACCAAGAAGTGTTGTCTTGTAATAGTGGATAAATTCCAATTTGTTGAAATCCATTGAAATGCTTTTCCAATTCATAATCCGATAGTTTTAGATAGGATTTGCTGTTATAATTTTGGAAAGTTCCTCCATTCATTTTATGCATTCTGTAATGATATGGATCATAAGAATAAGCAGGCATATATCCGCTTTTGTTTTCCTTTTCCCAACGAACTGCAAACACATCTTCTCTTCCCTTGAACAAGGAGCGGAACTGCTGAAGGTTTTGTTGGGAGTTATTATTCATCAACTATAAATTTTATTGATCGGTATTGTAATTTATTGGCTTAACTTTTCCAATAAATTTACATCTTCATTCCACTTTTTTAGTTCTCTGTTATAGTGATCTTGCGTTTTTGTTAGTCTTAAAGTATGTGGAGTTCCTTTTTTTAGGGTTTCCATTTTTAGGTCTATCGTTACATTTCGGATAGCGTTTTCCATCATTGTTCTTTCAGTTTGTGCAATCCTATAATCAAAAAATTGCTCGGTAGGCGATGCTAAAAATTCTTTCAAAATATGCCATTGTTTTTTGTGGGAAGTAATTTCGGGCATTGTTCTCGTCCAGTTTTCAGGTGGAAGAGGTTTTTTGTTTACTAGATTTTGAAGAAATTCTGCGCAAAATTTTTGTAAATTTTTTCCAAGTGTAGATTTTTGCGACAAATTCAACAATAAAGGTGCAAATTTATGATGAACCTCATCTCTTGAAGTGTTGATTACAAGAGTATTATAGGTTTCCAAAGACCATTTTCCTTCCAAATTCAAATTGTACTCTATTGAAAATATTTTTTC
>Ga0208694_1006072_pt1 | contig 9997 bp, 2 predicted proteins | sample AD_UKC078_MetaG_FD_184442 | JGI IMG/M metagenome (GOLD analysis project Ga0208694, IMG submission 184442) | Active sludge microbial communities of municipal wastewater-treating anaerobic digesters from USA - AD_UKC078_MetaG (SPAdes) (version 2) | ecosystem: Engineered > Bioreactor > Anaerobic >...
GCCGGATTGTCGTGCAGTTCCTGATTAACACCTGCGTGTTGTCACTCGGCGGCGGTTTGGCGGGGCTGTTGGTGGGCATCACGATTCCGTTGCTGATCACGACCTTCACCGATATGCCGACCGTGGTACGGCCCTACAGCCTGCTGCTCGCCTTCGGCATCAGCGCGGGCATCGGTATCGTCTTCGGTCTTTATCCTGCAATGCGTGCCGCATCGCTCGATCCGATTGAAGCTCTGAGAAGAGACTGAGGAGAGAAGTGTCCCACTTCTTACCCATTACCTCTTACTTTCACTATTCGTTATTCACTGCACAGCACCTAATTTTTCTGCCCATTCGATCGTTTATTTTTTGTAGATCCTGATCCAGTCCACTTCCACTGTATCCCCGGCGGTGCCGAAGTCAAAGCGCAGTGTACGCAACTTGCCGCACCATGTAGCGTCGAGCGTCTTGGTGATGCGATATGTGTGCCACTCGCCGTCGGATTTGAGACCGATACCGAACGCCTTGGATCCGCTAAGCGCGGGTTCTTTGTCGGTGGCCCAAAAGCCTTGGCCGGTACGCATCCCCTCCGGTGCCCTCATGCGCAAGACGATGGCGTCGATCTCGGCGATGTCGATGTTGAGCCCCGTCGCGATGATCTGCGGATCGTCGCCGGTGGCACGTGCGATAAGTACGCCGTTCTCAACCCGGAGCGGCTCTGTCTGGTGGACAAACCAGCCCTCGGCATTCTCGGCGAACTCCCACGCCTTGAGCGGCGAACCGGCGGGCAGCGGGACGTCCGCAACCACCTGCGTCGTGCGCAGCGCGAGCGGTGGAGCGGGATAGGGCTGGCTTTCAAGCGCCTTGGCTGCCGCCCGCTCTTCCGGATTGAGCATGCTGAAGGAGATGACTTTTGACGCGCTCGGAACCAGATCGATGTGCGCATCGGGCGCGTCGGTGTAAACGCGGCGCACGCGATCCAGAAAGGCGAAGCCGAACTCCGCATCGGGTTCGATGAAACTCCCTTCGCCCCACTCGTTCCAAGCCTCGATGATCGCAAGGTTGTTGCGCGGATCGATGTAGGTCAGACTGGCGCGGCAGTGCTGTTCAAAAAGGTCGGGCGTCCTGCCGGTGATGACCGTCGCGTTTTTTCGGGCGCGCGGGCGGTCGTCCCAATTCGAGCCGACCGGCACGATGTAGTGCGGTTCTTTCCGGGGTGAATAGATCTGCCACATGGTTTCGAAATGCTTCAGCATATCGGCATACGGCAACGAATAACCGCGCTTCCACTCGTATTTGGAATCGAGGTCTGCGCCGTAGTAGGCGTATGCAGAAAAGGCGCTGAAGCCGGACTCTGCGGCGTTTCTGCCGTCACCAAGCGCAACACAGTAGAGATCCTTGAGCCCTTTGGCACGGAGCAACCGGTTCATCTCTTCAAGGACAGCACGGAATCCCGCCGGACCGCCGTTGGCTTGAATCAGCGCACCGGGGACATAGACCAAGAGCACGGGGCGGCCGTCTACCGTGAGGTAGTTGGGCAATTTGAAGTAGTGATCCGCGAGATACTCGGTCATCTGCAAGAGCGCGGGCTTGGAGAAATCCAGCGGGGCGGGCTTGCCGTCACGCTTCCAGTCGAGCGCGTGGTTGCACCAGTGGACACAGAACTTCATCTGCGAGGCATACCGCGCCTTGAGGAAGCCCTGTTCCAGCGTACGCGCCAATCGCTTTTCGCCAGCATTCCAATACCAGTCGAAGGCGAAAAACGAGATGCCGTGTTCGAGTGCCCACTTGATGTGCCAGTCGTTGACCTCCGGCAGCGAATCGTCATAGAAGCCGAGCAGCGGGCGCGGGGCGGGCTGCTTGGCGACGGCCCACTTCCACTCGCTGTCTTCGTCGTGTGTGCGGTACGGGTAGTCGCCGCGTCCCGTATCACGATACCAGCCGGGAAAGATGTAGGCGCCCAACGTGATCTTCGCCGTGACCGGCTCGGGTGCCGGGACACCCTCGCCGGTCCACGTCTGTACCTCGGCGTGTACGCCAAGCGCAACAACGATCAACAAAACTCGTAAGAATCCAACACGCATGTTCGCAACCCTATCACGTTTTCTTCTCATTCTTTTTCATGGGCGAGACACCCATGCCACGGAGAGGTGGCACGGGCATCTTGCCCGTGGTTCATGCGAGGTGGCACGGGCATCTTGCCCGTGGTTCAGGAGCCTACCGCTCGACGCACTTGATCTTGAAGAACGCACGCGCACGGCCGTTGCGCGGAACGCGCACCTCGGTGTGGGTGTCGGCCCCCGCCATGAACGGCTCCGTCGTGAACGCCGTCCAGCCCTTTGCTGTCGGTGCGCTCACATACTCTGTCCGCCAAGTGACGAGATCGGTGCTGACCTCGACCTGATAGCTCCGGCCAGACTCTGTGTTGAAGCGCAGCGTGACATACTGCAAATCAAGCTTGACCGCGTCCACCTGCAGGGCATCGACCGCCACCGGCGTCAGCGATAGATGCACGTTGCCGACTTCGTCGATCACCTTGAGGTAATACGCGCCGCCCGCCGCCAGTCCGTTCGCGGCGACGGTGTAGTCGTTCGCACCCTCGCCCACGACGAGCCAGGCGGGCACGCGGCCGACCTCGCCCCATGCGTTGTCGATCCACGCATAGATCACGATGTCGCCGCAACCGGCCTCGTTCACCGTCCACAACTGGATCATCACGCCATCCGGCGTGGCGTACAGGCGGATATCGATCGCGGTCGACAGCGGATGGTTCTCGAAACCGAAGTTCAGCGTCTCGGACGGACGCCCATCCAGCACCCCCGCACCAGAGAGCACGGTGTGGACGATCACGGCGTCCTCGCCCGCGTCAACCGCCCGGTTACGCCGCTCGTCGCCGTACGCCACGTCGCCTTCCGTAGGTATGCCGACCAACTCCGAGCCCGCCCGTGAAACCAGCACCGACACGACGCCCGGCGGCACCGCGCCAAACTTGTAACAGCCGTTCGCATCGGTGTTGGTCGAGGCAAAGACCTTGCCATCCACCACCAAACTCACGAGCACATTGGTGATCGGCTGATCATTCGTGTTCGTATCGAACAACATATCGTTGATAGTATCCACGAAGACGTACCCGTTGACCACAGCGGACATGACGAAACCGGCGTCCACCGTGCGATTCATCATCTCCCCAGTCGCCAACGTAATCGGATCGCTGCGCCCGGTCTGCGGATCGATGTCGCTGTCCAGCGACCGATCCTCGCCCACCCGCGGCGTCGTCGGGAGATAGTTCGTCGGTGCGCTGAAAGTCAGGTAGTAGGTTCCCGCTGGAAGCCCGGTGAAGAGATAACGGCCGTCGGCGTCCGTGACCTCCGTACCTAGCAGCGTGTCGTCCGCGCTGAAGATCTGCACGGTCACATTGGTCAGCGCCGTCTCGTCAGCATCCTGCAGGCCATTATTGTTGGCATCGTACCACGTACGGTCACCGATCGCGCCGAAGGTGAACTGGTGATCCTCGACCTCCCCGCCCTTCACCTCACCGCTGAAGAGCGGTATCAGCGGCTGGGAGGGATAGAGGCGGAAGCGCGTGTTCAGCACCGTCACGCCGTTGGTACGGAAGGTACCTTCCGGGATCGGGAAGCCCAGTGTGTAGACAACACCAGTGCCCTGGCTATCGACCGCCTGGCTGATCGCCAGTTCGTTGGCGTTGGTAAAGGTGCCGTCCTGGTTGAAGTCGATCCAACCGCAGAGCCAGCCGCTTCCCGCGCCCACCAAAACCTCGATCTGGCCGCCGTGCTCTACGCTCCAGCGTCCGACCACCTCCACTCCATCCTCCTCGTCACCGTCGCCGGTGGCGTCGGGGGTAGGCGTACCGTTGCGCTCGGTCTCGACCTTACGGCCCAGATAGAGCGGTTGTCCCGGCACCTGGGTATGGCTCGGCCCGACGGGGTTATCCGCCAAGGTTGTACTGTAGGACGACGGCAGGTCGCCGAAATCCCGCTCGTACACCGGGTCGAAGGCGAAATCGATGTTGTCGCGCACCGACACGATGGTCATAGTCTGGTAGGCCGAGCGGGTGTGGCCGAGGCTGTTAGTCGTGTTGACGACCGTAAGCGCCGACGTGTCGTACGTCTTAGTGGTCAGGCGCACGCCGGATACCGGTGCGGCCAGTGAAACAATATAGCGGTCGTTGGCGCTGCCCGACGGCAGACCTTCGAAGTGGTAGTCGCCCGCCGCGTCGGTCGTGGTCGAGGCGATCATCAGCGTCTCGCCGGACTCGATCACATCGTCGCCATCGTCGTTCCAGAGGTAGAGGTAGACCGTCACGTCGGCAAACGGGTATTCGCCCGCACCCACGCCGGACGTGTTCATCCCGTTCAGCAATCCGTCGAAGGGTTCCGTGTCGAGACCGACCGTACCGCTGACAACGTTGGTTCCGCTGAAGTGGTAGCCGAAATCAATATCCAGATCGGCATTGGTCACGCTGTGGCCCCCGATCGAGATCACGGAGCCACCACTGATGACGATGTTGGTTGCCACACCATCCGCTACACCATCCGCATCGTAAACAGGCACGAGGCCGGTGTGCAGATCAGGGTCAGCAGCATCGACCACGATCTTGTAAGTGCCATCGGCAAGCCCGCCAAAAAGGTAGATGCCATCGGCGTCTGTCTCCTGCGTGGCGATCAGGGTCTCGTTGTGGTAGAGCGCGACCGTGACATACGGGATGCCCGGTTCGCCGATGTCCCGTACGCCATTGGTGTTGACGTCGATCCAGAGTGTGTCGCCGATGACTCCGGGGGGCTGGTACCCGAAGTCAGCGCCAGTAAAGGTCGCTTGCTGCGTGAGCTTGAGGCCGTACTGACCATCGCACGACGGCCCGGCAACCGCCGGCACGGGGCAGGGTACGCCATCGTTGTCGGGATCACCGGTGAGCACGGCAGCGGCCAGCGGTGCCGAGGTCTCGTCGACGACCACAACGTAATAGTCCGGCATCAGGTTGCGGAACATGTACTTGCCATCGGTGTCGGTCTCCAGTGTGCCAATCAGCTCCTCACCTGCGTCGTAGACGCCGTTGGCGTTGACATCCCGATAGAGCCGTACCGTCACGCCGGGAATGCCCGGCTCATTCCAGTCCTGATCGGCATTGCCGTTGTAGTCCCACCAGACCGTGTCGCCAATCGCGCCCGGCAGCACGAAGCCGAAGTCGGCATCGAGGTGGGCGGCGGCTCCTTCGATCGTGATGTCGTAAGATGTGGGGGTGGTGGGGCGGGAAGACTCGCCCAGCCCGTTGACCGGCAGCGCTGGGGAGGCGGCGTCCACCACGACGCGGTAGGCACCGGGGAGAAGCGAGGCAAACAGGTAATGGCCGTCCGCGTCGGTCGTGGTTGTCTGTGCCAGAACGTAGCTGCCATCGCCGTTGAGATCGGCATAGAGCCACACCGTCACGTCCGGGAAGCCATATTCAACGGCACTCAGTCGCATGCCGTCGGCGTCGCCGTCACACCACACTGTGTCGCCGATGCTGCCGTATCCCGACGCAAGGAAACCGAAATCCTGGTCAAGGTTGTCGGACGTCGTCAGCGTGACCACGCTGATCCCGTCCTTCTTGCTGTCGGGATCGGCCGTCACGACATAGTAGCTCTGCTGACCGGTCGACGTATCGACGATCACCTGATAGGTTCCCGGCGGCAGGGATTCAAAGAGATAACCCCCATCGACATCCGTCACGGTCGCGGCGACAAAAGCGTCGATGCCCGCATCGATCTCACCGTCACCATCCTCATCCTGATAGAGGCGCACGGTCACTCCGCTCACGCCCTCATCCTCTGCATCCTGCGTGCCGTTGCCATTCCAATCGTAAAAGATCGTGTCGCCGATCGCCAGCGTGCCCGACTGCGCGTAGCTGAAGTCGGCGTAGTCCACGCCTCCCAACGCCACCGTCACGGCGACCGCATTGGCCGTGGCGAGCCCGTCGGTGTCGTAGGTGCCGCTCCAGGTGCCGGTGGCCAGCGGCCCGCTGTTGGTCACGACCGTCACCGTGTAGGTGCCACTATAGTCACCGGCAAACTGGTAGGTGCCCTGCGGGCCGGTGGCCGTGGTGGCGATCACCGTGCCGCCGGAGTCGCGGAGCTGTACCGTGACACCGGCGAGCCAGTCGTCGCCGGCTTCCGGCGTACTGCTGCCGTCGCGGTCGAGGTCGCGCCAGAGCGTGCCGCGGATCGTCGTCAGGAGGCTGTAGCCGAAGTCGGCCGTCAGCACGGTGTCGGCTCCCGTTGTCGAGTCGAAGATGATCGGGACTACCGCCTGGTGGGGCGTGCTCACGCCATCGTAGTCCCACGTGGGCGTGCCGCTACCGCCCGGCAGCGTGGAGGGCACGACGGCCACGGTGTAGTTGCCGCTGGCCGGCAGGCAGCCGAAGAGATAGAAGCCGTTGGCGTCGGTGACGGTGTTGCTGGCCACGCCGACGCCGTAGCCGAGGTCGACTCCTGCGGGCGGCGTAATGGTGACGGTCACGTCGGCGACGCCCGGCTCGCCGGGATCCTGCACGCCGTTGCCGTTGAGATCGCGCCAGACGAAGTCGCCGATGGTTCCGGCGGGCAGCACCGTGACGATGCAGTCGCCGTGCTGGTCATTGGCGCGTTTGCCGGTCTCATACCAGGCATTGGTGATGGCGAAAGTGTTGGTCACGGGGGCGCTGATGTTGCCCGGCGGCTCAAGCACGTCGAAGGTGACGTTTATCACGCGTTCGCCGCCGGCATAGATCGGTCCGAGGTTGTTCCAGCCAAGTTCGCCGGTCAGGCCATTGGTGGCCACCGTGTCCGGCGGCGGGCTGGCCGAGACGAAGGCCAGGCGCGACGTGTCGTAGGTGTCGACGAGCGGCACGGGGTTGAGCGTCGTGGCGTCCGTTCCCCCCACGAGTTGGTCGGTCATCAGCATGAAGCCGACCGAGTCGAGATCCAGCGTTCCCGTCGGATTGCCCTGCTTTTTGGCAATCAGCTGCACCCGCAGAGCGGTACCGTTGAAGTCGCTCCAGTCCCAGAGGGCCTGCATATCCGTCACGTTCACCGACAGGATGCCCGTGGGAAGGTTGACAGCATTGAACGTGCGGGAGCCCAGACTCGTGCTGTTCTTCCACAAGGTGATCGTCAGCGTCGAGGTGGTGTCGACAAAGGAGCCGTTGACGCGCATCGGCAGCACCAGCGTGACATTGGTGATCACGCCGCGGGGTGCCGAATCCGCGTAGCCCATCAGGTTAAGCTCATCGCTCGTGTCTTCGAAGGGTGCGGTGGCGTAGGTTCCGTCGGGCTCACCCGGCGTCCAGGCGTTGGCCGCGTTGAACCACCCCTTGTTGCCGACTTCCGTGTAGCCGTTGGTCGGCCAGATCGTGTGTATCAGGGGCTGTGGCGTCGAGGCGCCAGATCCGGTCAGCCGGTTGGTCACGGCAATCTGGTAGGTGACCTGTCCTCCCTCGCGCAGGGTACCCGTACCGATGCACGTCTTGGTGGCCGTCAGCGCGGGTGCGACACCGAAGTCGGCGGTCAGATCCTCCACGCCATTGGGGTCGGTGCGGGCGCTGTCGAGATCGATGGCATAGAACAGGGGAGTTGTCGTGGTGTACCCCTCGGGCAAGTCCGTGTCGTCGTGGTCGAGCACAACCACATAATTCCCGTCGGGCAGGTTGGCGAACAGGTATTTTCCGTCGGCATCGGTGATGGCCAAGCCATGGATCGAGTCACTGGCATCGACCACGCCATTGCCGTTGATATCGTGGTAGAGCAGGACGCTAATCCCCGCGATGCCAACTTCCGTACCATCCTGGATACCGTTACCCAGGATGCCGCCGCCCTCGCCGGTGTCGGCAAAGACGGTATCGCCCAGACTGTTGTTGCCCTGCACGAAGGTGATTGCGTCGTCGGTCGCGAAGGGAAGGGTGTTACCGTAGCTCAGACCGGCCTCGTTGACCACGATGGGCTCTGTCTCGATATAGGGGCTATCCACCGTCACGGAGAAACGTACCACGCCGTCCGATCCGGCGGACAGCACGTCGGACAGCCACCACTGGATGTCGGTCACGGATGCCGCGTTTGGTTCAGCCTGCGTCCAGGTCGCGCCATTGTCGGTGGAGTAGAAGACCGTATAGGCGCTCACGCCTTCGGGCAGGGTATTCGAGGCCGTCGCGCTACCGGACACGTAGGTGGTGCCGTCGGGAATGGAGTCCTGAACCACGAGCGGCAGACCAATGCCGGGCGTGCCTACCGCCACGCTGCCCGCATTGGTGTAGGCCACCGCATAGCGGATCATACCGCCGGGCAAGATCGTTTTACTGTCCGCAGTTTTATCGATTCCGACCTGCGTTCCGCCACTCTGTAACCCCTCGCTCAGGGAGACGCCGAAGTCGGCGTTGAACTTCTCTCTGTCCGGGTTTGAGCCCACCACCTGATAGGGGGTGGTCACGCTGCACGCATTCGGCACCAACGGCATGAACTCGTAGCGCACGTAGCCTACGACACCGTTATTCTCCGGAATGTTCTCAAAGTAGAGTTGGTCCTCGCCGGTCAGGACGAGCTCACTGCCCGACGTGAGCTTGACGATCACCATGGCGTAGGTCTTGACCAGTCGGAAGGCGCTGGCATCAAAGATCCTCGGATCGCCGACCGGCTGCATCCAGATGTTGCGGTCGGGGACCATGTCGCCGTTGTTGTCGAATCCCTCCCCGACAACTCCCAGGTCATACCAGATGCCCTCGGTGACGACGCGCGTACCGACAGTACCGTCGTAGTTGGCGTTGGTCCAGGCAGGGACATACTGGTTGAGCAGATCCTTGTAATAGTCGGGCACCTTGTTGGCACCGTTCGGGAAAATCTTGTTGGCCGAGGCGGAAATAGTGTTACGGAAGTTCAATTCGCGTGTCAGATCGACCGTCCGCGTTGTGCTGCCCTCGCTGGCTGTCGCCCATACGTCGTACTCGAGCCAGAGGTCGTCGTCGGGCTTGACGCTCGCCCCCCAGAGCGGAGTGCCGTTTTTGTCAAGCTGATCATAACCGACGAGCCAGTAGACCGTCACGGATTCCCCGGCGGGGATGGTGCCGATGTAGCGCGTAGCGTCGTCTAGCCCGGCCCGTCCACCCTCGTGGCGGAGGGCGAATGCCCCACCATCGAGCGGCCCGGTCAGCCCTGGGTGCACCCGTGACGGATAGGTACCCGGCGTGGGGCTGGCTCCATCGTTGTAGTTGCCGACGCACGCAACGATGTCAGTCAGATCGGTTGTACCGTCGTTGTGCAGCGTCACACCGATGTAGGCGGCACCCGGCGCATAGGACGATGGCGAGCCCGCATTTGAGTCGACAATCAGATTGTAGCCGCTGCAGACCTCGACCCGTAGCGGGCCATCCTGTGTGGCCGCGTGGAGGGATGCGCCCCACCCCAGCACCACGGCAAGTCCTGCCAACCGTACCCAGACCCCTCTCTTCCCGTCACGTTTCATGGTCGAACCTCGGTTTCCTTTCTGCGAGACTCCTCGCCACATTCCCGTAGAATGAATGGAAAATAACTTGAAAAGGCTCGCCATAATGCCGATTTCAACATGCCGCGTCAAGTCCCCCCCCGCGTTTTCTCCCCTTTTGGGGGGTAAATGCCCCTGTCACTCGACGCACCGGATTCTGAAGAACGCGCGCGAGCGCCCGTTGCGCGGGACGCGCACCTCGGTGTGCGTGCCGGGGCCCGCCGTGAACTGTTTCGCGTCAAACTGCGTCCAGCCCTTCGCTGTCGGCACGCTCACCCACTCCGTCCGCCACGTGACGAGATCCGCGCTGACCTCGACCTTATAGCGCCGGCCGGGCTCGGTGTTGAAGCGCAGTGTGACATGCTGCAGATCAAGCCGGACCGCATCCACCTCCAGGGTGCCGACCGCCACCGGCATCAGCGAGAGATGCTCGTTGCCGACCTCGTCGATCACCCTGAGGTAATACGCGCCGCCCGCCGCCAGTCCGTTCGCGGCGACGGTGTAGGCGTTCGCCCCC